>Ga0209952_1000750_pt1 | contig 34851 bp, 43 predicted proteins | sample ThiBiot_750_biof_2_FD_183951 | JGI IMG/M metagenome (GOLD analysis project Ga0209952, IMG submission 183951) | Wastewater bioreactor microbial communities from Cape Town, South Africa - Thiocy_cont_750_biof (SPAdes) | ecosystem: Engineered > Bioreactor > Thiocyanate-remediating >...
CGTTGCTGCTTGGCCGCCCACTTCGCAGGCCGCCGGTTGGCGGGTGCAGAACTGCGTCATATCGGAGACGGCGGCCGTCGCCGCTGAAATCGCCTCGCTCGCGCCGACTTGTGGCAGCTTGTTGGATTCCGGTGTGGCGTCTCGCGGCAGCAGCACGAGCACAAGCCCGAGCCAGAATGCCATTCGAAGCAGAAAAAACATCTTGCGTCCCCGTCGTCTCGTTCACCCCGTTGCGATTAAGTTTCGCAATCTGCTGTCCTCATAACAGCCGCGAATAAATCTCCGGTGTGTGCGGTCGGCGCAGTTGTCAGAAAATTTGCAGAAAATTTGAACGATTGGATTCGCCGTAAATTTTCGATTGAGGTGAAAGTAAAGAGACGACGGACGCGGCCTCCACACGTCCACACTTTCGAAACCATAACGGGCGCGAAATTGGAAACCGTGCGTTCACCATTCGGGCCGAATGCTGGCCGGATCGCGTGCGAAGGTCGGGTCTGGAGGCCAAGTTTGCGCTTGCGGCGCTCGGCCTTAGCGTTCGCTTAAGTTCGGTCTGACACGGTGCCCCAACGATAAAGGGGGCGTTCCGGTCCGTCTGCCAAGACGACCAAGCCGAAGCGCAAGATTGTGACAGCATCGACCGTTCTCAAAGGCTGCCTTGACGAATTGCTGCATCCGTCGGCGCGCTACGATGCGCTGGCCGGCGCGCGGCACCGCGCATTCATGGCGCCGCGCTTGCTGGGCAGCTTCGCGGCATTCGCCGCCTTTCCGCTCTATCTCGCATTCCGCGGCGCGCCCAGCGTGATGGAAGTGGCGGCTGTCGCGTGGCTGATCGCACCGATCCTGCTGTCCTACTTCCTGTCCCGCACCGGACGTTATGAGACGGCGCATGTGCTGTCGTCGGTTGCGTTGGTGGGGCTGGTGATGATGCTGGCGACGGCAACCGGTGGAATCCAATCCTTTGCGGCAGTCTGGCTGATCGTGGTGCCGTTCGAGGCCGCTTTGTCGGCGTCCCGGCGTGTGGTCGGTTTCGCGTCGCTTCTGACGCTCGCGGCGGTGGCGACATTGATCGGCATCAGTCATTTCCAGTTGTTCTCGGACGCTTACGCGGGCGTTGCGTCGAGTTATGCCCTCGTTGGGATTGGCATCGGATCCGCCACGCTCTATGCCGCTGGACTGGCGCTCGGTGCGCAGTCGTTGACGCAAACCAGCGCATCTTTGCTCAATGTCGAGGAAGAGAGGTATCGCCTGCTGGCGCGCCACATGAGCGACGTGATTTCGCGCCATCGCCGTGATGGCGCGGTGGAATTCATATCTCCCGCCGCGGAAAGCCTGTTCGGTGTTTCGACATCCGAACTGATCGGCCACGGTCTGTTCGATCGCGTTCACGTTGCCGATCGCCCCGCCTATCTGACGGCGCTATCCGATGCCGCGCGTGGCGGTCAGTCGCGCGATGTTGAATTTCGCATTCGGCGTGATGTCGCACGCACCACGGGTGACGATCGATCGGGCGCGTCGGAATTCATCTGGATCGAGATGCGGTGCCGGCCGCTTGATACCATGCCTGATGGCGCAACCCGGCCGGATGCAGATGTCGTCGCCGTGATGCGTGATGTGACCGATCGCAAGCACCAGGAATATGCGCTCGAAGCCGCGCGGACGGCCGCCGAACGCGCCGATGCGTCAAAGAGCCAGTTCCTCGCCACCATGAGCCATGAATTGCGGACGCCTCTCAACGCGATCATCGGTTTCTCCGAGATGATCGTGCACGAAGACACGATGCAGATCGATGCCGCGCGCCGCAAGGAATATGCCCAGCTCATCAACGATTCCGGTCAGCATCTGCTGGCGGTGGTCAACGGCATCCTCGATATGTCGAAAATGGAATCGGGCACGTTCGAGATCGCGCCGGAGCCGTTCGATCCGCAGCCGGCCTTGATCAACTGCTGTAATCTTCTGGCGCTGAAGGCGCGCGATAACGGGATCGATCTGGTAACCGTTGCTCCGAACGATCTCCCGCAGATCGTCGCCGATCCGCGCGCTTTCAAACAGATCGTGTTGAATCTGGTGTCGAATGCCATCAAGTTCACGGAGCGTGGCGGCAGCGTCACGGTTTCGGCCCGGATGGAGCGCGATAAGCTGATGCTGCGCGTTCGCGATACCGGCGTCGGTATCGCGGCCGACGATCTCAAGCGGATCGGCGATCCGTTTTTCCAGGCCGGCAAGACTTATCAGCGGCGTTACGAGGGGACCGGGCTCGGACTGTCGATCGTCAAAAGCCTGGTGACCTTGCATGGCGGTGAGGTGTCCCTGGACAGCAAGCTGGACGAAGGCACCACGGTCACCGTCGCGTTGCCGCTGCAACCAGAGCCGGTGCCGGTGACGGACAACATCGCGACGCTGACGCCGGCGCCGCGACACGTGAAGACGGCAGATCGAGTGAGGAAAAGTGCCTAAAGCGATGACAGCCGATGGCGGCGCGAAACAGCGTCGTCGTCGATCAATCGAGGTCGATGCGAAGCGGAAGCCGAAAAAAGCGGAACGTGGAATGGTGATGCGGGTATTGCTGCATAGTCCGAAAGACACGTTCGCGGCGGCGCTGGCGCTCGCCGCGGTGATCGCTATTCTCATCAACGCACTGTTCTTGCAGGCCGGGCACCATCCGTCACCGATGTTCGGCAAGACCGCCGCCGTTCCGCTCGCCGCGCCGTCGGAGACTGCGGCGCTTCTTTCTGTTAGTCCGTTGCCGCGCCCCCGGCCCAGCGAAGCCGCGATCAGCCGTGCTGAAGCGGCAGCGGTGGATTCCGGTCCGACGGAGACGACGAAAAGCATCGATACGCCGCATCAGGCGAAGCCCGTCGCCGCAACGCGTACCCCTGCCGTTAAGCAGGTCGCGACGCACACGGCGACAGCCTCGCATCACGATCCGCTCGGCGACCTCATCACGTCAACGCGACGCACCGCGAACGTGCAGCGTGCGCTCACCAAATACGGTTATGGCCAGTTGAAGCCGACCGGCAATGTTGGGTCGGACACCCAGGCCGCAATTCAGAAATTCGAGCGTGAGCGCAAGCTGCCGGTCACCGGCAAGGTCTCCGACCGGCTGGTGCGCGAGCTGAGCGCGGTGACCGGTCAGGCGATCGACTGATAAACGCCCAGGCGTTTGGTGCCGGAACGAGGGCGGATCGAGCGGACCCGCTCTCATTCGGATTTTTCTGAAGAATGACCTGAATGCTCCGCCTCGACGGCGTCACCTCATCTGCATGTTATAAAGCAGATCGTCGCCACGCATGGTTCTGAGTTGTGGTTTCGGCAGGCGACGGGCCGCCGTTCCGTCTTCGTTACATTTGCCGCTCGTGTTCTTTGAGCCTGTGCATTGCCGGCTGCCGTCGGCGGGGCAAACAAAGACGGTGGTATTCGTGCAACCGACGAGAGCGTTACCCTTGATCCCGTAGTTACAGGTTTGCCCGGCGTTGTGCATGTTGTCACAGGCCTGAACGACTTGGCCCACGGGTGTCGCGCTCACGGAGCTTGCAAACGCGCCGACGGCGAAAGACGCGAATGCGATCAAGAACGGAGTCTTACGCATGGTGGTCTCCTTGTCCTGTCGTCAATGACAATGTGGTGCTGGGACTGCATGGCTTGCCGGGATGTTCTATCCGCGCAGCAGTCGTGAAGGTCGCCCTTCAGATTTTTCGTCTTGGCTCACTGCGCGGCAGTTCAAGTCCTGACGCAAAATAGTGCGATAAAACAAGGGTCTGTCGCATTTTCGGATAATCTGACGTTTCACTGTTGGCCGCGCTGCCAAAGTGCTTTGCGTGGCGGCCACGCGCGTGATGCGGACATCCCTCTGTTCATCCGGGTATCGCTCCGGTAGTCGTAGTCGTGACGGTTCCCGACGGAGCAAGTCGATACGCGTCACGAGCCGTAGAAAGACCGATAGTTTCAATGTCCAGACTTAAATCAGCCATCTGGGTCGCAGCCTATTTGCGACGCTGTCAGACCGAAGGAATCTTTGGAGCGGTGCGGCGGCGCGGCGCCGAGGAGGCGGGCGCGGTGTTCGTCAAGCTCGCGCTACTGGATGGCCGCGCGTGGCTGTTCACGCCGGCGCCGCAGAGCGCTTACGACGACAGCCATCCGGTGGAACGCGTCTTTGCCCCGACATCGCCGGAGGCCGTTGCGGAGCAAGCCGTGGAGGAGCGGATCGCCAAGGAAATTCGATTCGATCCGGACGCCTGGATCGTCGAGATCGAGGACAAGGCCGGCCGTCATTTTCTGGATCTGGCGAAGTCCTGATCAATCGTCGGATGCGCGACGCACGTTTGTTCGCGAGGGCGCATCGTTGCTCCGGTGCTGCGTTTCGGAGCGTGCTTGTGGCTGACTCGCGCGTGTCCGCTGACGGTCATCATCATGCAGCAACGGCCGGTATTTTGCGCGGGCAACCGGTACCGTTGCGCCGCGCCACGCGGCGAGCATGACAAGCGCGGCGCGTTCGCTCATCTGGTCGTAGAGGCGCGACAAGCGATAGACCGTGCTGACGGAAGCGCCGACTTCGGGATTGAGAAACAGCAGCACGCGCTGGAAGGCGGCGCTGCTCATGCCCAGCGCCTTCAGCGCGCAGGCCAGCGGTTCGCCGCCACGATCGTCGATCACCTGCGTGGCCATGCGCGTCGGCAAGATCAATGCATCGGCCAGTTCGAGCGCAAAGCTCTCAGTGTCCACTGCGAATGCGGCCATCTCCAGAATCTGGATGGCTTGCGCTACACGCGGAGCGGGAATCCGGGACGCGGCCTTCAGAGGCGCGTCGGCCAGATGGAACAGGATTGCCGCGCGCTTGCTGGAATCGGCCGTGAAGAACATCTCGCTGATTTGCGCCGCATCGTTCGGCAACATCAACAGCGGCGCTGCGGATGGCGCGGCGCTTTCATCGTCAACGGGCGTTGCGGTCGCGCGCGCCGGTTCGGATCGCGGTTGCGCGATCGGGCGTGCGAGCGGCGCGGGCTCGTGAGTTTGTGAATGAATCCCGAGTTGGATCGCGATGGTCCCAGGAGTTTGCGGATAGATCGAAAGCCGGGCGCGAACCGCTGCGCGCGTCGCGTCGTCCACCTGATCGATCAATCGCGATGCGAGTTCGACGAACTGCTGTTCCTCATCGGTGGTATGCGACGGGGCCTGCACATAAAGATCGGTCAACACCCGCAGCAAGGTCGGTCGGATATCGACGCCTTCGCGGCGCGACAGCGACATCAGGCCATCAAGGCCGGAGAGCAGGGGAGGTGTTGTCGTCATATCCGCGTGTACGCTGACCGGGGAACCTGATCCGACTCTAGCGTGCGGGCTTTAACGGGTGGTTAACCATGACTGCTCTTAATAACTTGACGTGGCCAGCCTGTTCTGGTGGGCGGCAGGAGAGCGAGATGGGCATTGTTATTCAATTTCCGGTCGAAACGGCGGCGCGCCGTCATGGTTCGGCTGCGGATAGCGCCCGATGCGAGACAATGGGCGATGTGCTGATCCTTCCCGTGGTTCGGATCGAACGCGTGACGGACGAAACCAACGGCAACAGTCCGGACGAGGGAACCGCGGCGGGACGCCGTCGCCGTCGCCGCGCACGATCCTGAACGCCGCCGGATTCGTTTCCATGACACGATCGTCGTCGCGCACTCAGGCAACAGCTTTATCGTTGCTGTGTCTTGCGATCGGGCTGGGCGGTTGCAGCGGCGGCGATTTCGGCCGCGCGCGCCCCGACGTCCGCAGCGACGATATGCATCGCTGGATCGGCGTCGAGGCGACCGGAAGCGTCGGCCTGCCGGCATCGCAGTTTCAACTCACCGATAACGAACGGCAATTGCGCGATCTCGCTTATCCGTTGATCGAGCCGCCGCATTCCCGTCCAGCGAAAAGAACCGTGGTCGGCGACTACAAGCCGATGCCCTCGCCTTGGCGCGAGAAGGTCGTCTTTGATCGCACCGCTTATGGAAAGCTGTTGCTCGACGAGCCGCATCGCTCGCACGCATCGCGCTACGCGCAATTGATGGACGATGTCCGCAACGATCTGACGCGTTTTGATTCCTTCTTCCCCGTCGCGGATCGCGTCATCAGTCTCGATCGCAAGCGACACGCCAGCCTGAAATACATTTCCGAGCTATCGCCGGCGGAACGCACTGATGCAACCGCGCGCATGGAAGAAAACGCGCTGATCGTGCAGTGGGTGCAGCAGTGCTTGCACCAGCGCGTGTCATCTTATCGTTGGGCGCTGGAACGGCTGGTGGTTCACGCCCCCGATGGGGCGGCTGCCGATGCGGATCGTTTGATCAAGCAGCTTGCGGCGCAAGCGTCTAACGTCGTCATCGCCACACCGCCAGTACCGGGTCGTGTGCTAAGCACACGCGGATGACGTTTTAACGGCCGGCGCGCGGTGTTGCGCTCGGCTTCTGCGGCGGTTCGGTTTGCACTTTGCAGGTTGCGGCGGCGAGTGAGGCTTGGGCCTGCGCCATCAGGCCGGTATCTGCCGCGAGGGCCTTGAGCACGATGAGGCCCGTCGATGTCGGCGAGTCGACGATCAGCCGATCCGCCGCGGTGATTTCCTCGTCTTCCGGCAGCGCCGCGTGTTGGGCTTCAGTCATCAAATCGAGTTCGATGACCTTGCGTCCGGCGGAGCGATCGTTGATCGCGTAGTAGGCAACGTCGCCGTCGGTGTAGAACGACACCGACGTATAGGCTTGGCTGACCGGCACCGCGAGTTTGATCGGGCCACTCGAGAGATCGTAACGGCAGATCGCGGTGGCGAAAGCCGGGTCCATGAGCGGGATCGGCGCGTTGTTCGGGTCGGCGGGCGGAAGCGCTTTCACCGCGTTGACGGGTGTGATTCGCTCAAGTCGCGAATAAGCATCCTGCGAGGCGATGCGCGGCAAGGCCAGCACGCTGACCAGATGCACGAGGCCACCGAGCAGCAGGCCCGCGAGAAGTGCCGCCAGCCACCGGATCATGAGCAGCCCGCCGTGGTGATGGCCGGCATCGGCGCGTCGCGTTGCGTTCGCGTGGCGATGCCCACCGGCGTATCGTAGAGGCGCAACATCAGTTGATAGCGCTCGATGCCGCCGGTCGGCAGCCAGTTGCCGGAGCGTGCACGCGAGGCAAGGCGAATGACGAACGAGCCGTCGGCGTTACGGACGATCTCCTCGCTGGTGAAGCCGTAGCGCTGTAATGCGTTCGCCACCAGATGCCCCTTGGCGTTGTACAAGGTCAGCGTCCAGAAGCGCGCGGGTGGTGTAATCCCGCTGACGGTGACGTCGCAACGGCCATCGAGCAGGCGCTTCGCGTCATCGGTGGTGGCGATAAAGGCGATGCCGTCGCCGGTGCCCAGCGGCAGTTCTCCGCTGCGGACCACGGTAGCACGTGCGTAAGGATTGATCTCGGTGGTGCCGATGCGTGGTTGCGCGGTCCATGCGCCGATGGTCAGTGTGCCGAGATCGGTGCCACGTGTTGCCGTCATCCACGTCGTGCCGAGGCCAACGGCGGTGGCGATGACCAGGATCAACAATGCCATCAGGATCAAGCGCACGTCTGGACCGTTATCATTGTTGCTTCGCCAAACGTTCTCATCAGTTTTTGCGCGCCGGGGGCGGAGTTTGATTTTCCGGTGACGTCGCTGAAGCGACACTGCTTGCCGGCGTTGCCGATCCGGTGGTGATCGGATTGGCTGAATCCAGCGACGACGTCTTGCCGACAGTCTTGCCGGCGTCATCCAGCATCTTCTCGATGCGCACCAGAATCTCCGCGCCATGTCGCGTCAGGACCGGCGGCGGGCCGGCCTTGGCATCGTCATCCTGCGCCGCAAGCGCGGCTGCGTTTGCAGCGGACGGCTTTGCCAGCACTTCAACGCCGGGGATCGGCTTGATCTCGACCCCCTGATGCGCCGCGACCATGATGTCGTGCCATGTCTGCGCCGGCAGTGATCCGCCGGTCATGCGGTTGGTGGGCGAGTAATCGTCGTTGCCGTACCATACCGCGCAGGTGAAGTTACCGGTGTAACCGACAAACCATGCGTCGCGATAGTTATTCGTGGTGCCGGTCTTGCCCGCGGTGGGAATGCCGTCGAGCGCGGCGCGTCGCGCGGTGCCTTCGCTGACGACGTGACTCATCATGCCCGCCATATCGGCGGCGACCGATGCAGGAATGATCTGCCGCGGCTGCGGTCCGTCGCGATCCCAGCGCCACACCAGATCGCCTGCGCCGGTGCGCACTTCGAGGATTGCGTGCGGCGTCACCGCCTTGCCCTTGTTGGGGAAGGCGACGTAGGCGACCGCGTGTTCGAGCACATTGACTTCATCGGCACCGATCGGCAGCGACGGCGTATCCGGCAGCGGCGTGACGATGCCGAACCTGCGCGCGACTTCGATGATCTTGGCGCGGCCGGCCTTCGGGCCGGACTTGCCGCCGAGCGCGATCGAGAGTTTCACGGGCACGACGTTGATCGAGCGCGTCAGCGCCTGTGTCAGCGTCACCGTGCCGGAATAGGAGTGGCCGTAATTCTGCGGGCACCAGTTGCCGATGCAGACCGGTCCATCGACGATCTTGGAGTCCGGGCGGAAACCGTTGAGCAATGCGGTCGTATAGACATAGGGTTTGAACGATGAGCCGGGCTGGCGCATCGCATCCACCGCGCGATTGAACTGGCTTGCGCCATAGTCGCGGCCGCCAACCATGGCGCGGACACCGCCATCGAGATCGGACACGACGGTTGCAGCTTGGGTCGCATGATAATCGCGCCCGAACTGGCGCAACTGATTTTCGATGGCCGCTTCAGCGGCGTGCTGCACGTTCATGTCGATCGTGGTGCGCACCACGAACACGCGCTCGGTGTAGGATTTCGGGAAGGTGTCCACCACCTTGCGCATTTCGTCGAAGGCCCAGTCGAGATAGTAGTTCGGCGAATTCTCGTCGCGACGATCGACAGCTGTGGCGGGATTGCGCCGCGCGCCGAACACCTGGCCTTCGGTCATGAATCCGGCTTCGACCATGTTGTCGAGCACGACGTTGGCGCGCGCACGCGCGGCGGGCAGGTTGATGTGCGGCGCGTATTTGGTCGGCGCCTTGAACAGGCCGGCAAGCATCGCGGCTTCGGCGAGATTGATGTCGCGCACCGACTTGTTGAAATAGAAATGCGCCGCACCGTCCACGCCGAAGGTGCCGCCGCCCATGTAGGCGCGGTCGAGATAGAGTTTCAGGATTTCGTTCTTGGTCAGCCGCGTCTCAAGCCAGATCGCGAGGAACGCTTCATTGACCTTGCGCTCGATGGTGCGCTCGTTGCTGAGAAACAGATTCTTCGCGAGTTGCTGCGTGATCGACGATCCGCCTTGACGCACGCCGCCGGCTTGCGCGTTGGTGACGAGCGCGCGGAAGGTGCCGGCGATATCGATGCCGAAGTGATCGTAGAAACGGCGATCTTCCGTCGAGAGCGTCGCCTTGATCAGGTTGTCGGGAAAGTCTTCGAGCGGGATCGCATCGTTATGCTTGATGCCGCGGCTGCCGATCGGATTGCCGTAGCGATCGAGAAAGGTCACCGCGAGATCGGACTTCTTCAGCCAGTTGTCGTCGGCAGTTTCGCGAAACGCCGGCACCGCGAGCGCAAGTAACAACACCAGACCGGCAAGACCGATCGTCGCGGCTTCCGATAACGGTTCGATGAAAATCCAGCGCTTCCAGCGGCCGACATAGAAGCGATCCATGAAGGCGGAGTAGCGCTCGTAGAGTTCGCGTGTGGCGGCGCCCGACGAAAACACGGTGGAGTCGATGCGCGCGTCGAAGTCCAGCAGGAAATGCCGGATTCGTTGCTTCCAATCGCTTGGCAACAGTTGGCGCACCGGGACCTTTGACCTTCGCGACGTTCGAACGCCCGGCCTGAGCGCTCTCAAAACGCGTCCGGGAATCTTGCGGCAATCCCGTGGCGCTTTTGCGTCCGGATTGGCCGGGCCATCTTCTAACCGAGGCCGGGCCATAAACCAATGGCGTCGCTGGCTTTTCCGGCGATACGGATAACGACCGCGTGAGCTCTGCCGGGGATTGGCGGGCTGTGTGATGGATGCTTGCTTGCGCGGCGGGGCCGGCTACCTCTACATCGTCCCTGAATTCTTGCTTTGGATATCTCGACCCGATGACGCGCCGCCCGCCACAGCCCTCCGCTCAGGATGGTTTCTTCTGGAAAACCAAGACGTTGGAGGAAATGTCCGACGCCGAATGGGAAAGCTTGTGCGACGGCTGCGCGCGGTGCTGCCTGGAAAAGCTCGAGGACGAGGACACCGGCAAGATCTATTTCACCCATGTCTCCTGCAAATTGCTCGATGCCGGGACCTGCGGCTGCAAGGATTATGCGAATCGCTCGGCCAAGGTGGCGGATTGCGTGCGGTTGACGCCGGAGAACGTTCGGACCTTGAACTGGCTGCCGCCGAGTTGCGCCTACAAGCTGGTGGCGGAGGGGCGGGACCTTTACTGGTGGCACCCGCTGATCTCCGGCGATCCGAACACGGTGCACGAGGCCGGGGTATCGGTGCGCGGTCGGGTCTACGGCACCGAGGAGGACGTTCCGGATTCGGAACTGGAGGATCACATCGTGCGCTGGCCGGCACTGTTGCCGAAGCGCGCGCGGCTGAAGAAGCGGCCGGACTGATCGATCCGCTCGACCGTCCTTGAAAACGTTCACGCGCGCGGCATCGCGTATGCAGCGCCGCGCGCCACCCATGCGCCGCTGTGGCTGGGCGAACGAACTTTAACACGTTAATGAGTCGCGAAGTAATGATGTGCGGTGCCGGTAGCGCCGCCGGCTATTTTCCAGCGACCGGAATGAGCAAGTTCGAATCCCACACGGGCAGAGCGGGCGAGGCGCGATCCTTGTCCGTCACCGAGGCACGGCGGCTGACCGACGAGGTGATCGAACTCGACGGTGCGCCGCCGCTTGCGCCCGGTGACGCGCTGACGCAGCGCGAGGTTCGCACCATCCTGATGAGCCTGATGCTGACGATGTTCCTGGCGGCGCTCGACCAGACCATCGTGGCGACGGCGCTGCCGACCATCGGCGGCCAATTCCGCGATGCCGCCAATCTGTCGTGGGTGATCACCGCCTATCTGCTCGCCTCCACCGCCGTCGCGCCGGTGTTCGGCACGCTGAGCGACATCTACGGCCGCAAGGCGATGATCGTGCTGGCGCTCAGCCTGTTCATCGCCGGCTCGGTAATGTGCGCGCTGGCGCCGAACATGACGGTGCTGATCATCGCACGCGGCGTGCAGGGACTCGGCGGCGGCGGCATCATGCCGATCGTGCAGACCATCATTTCCGACGTGGTCACGCCGCGCGAGCGCGGCCGCTACCAGTCCTATTTCAGCGGCGTGTGGGTGGCGGCGGGCATCGGCGGCCCGGTCATCGGCGGCGTGTTCGCCGAACACCTGCACTGGTCGCTGATCTTCTGGATCAACGTGCCGCTGGCGGCGGCTGGGCTCGGCCTACTGCTGCCGCGCATGAAGCGCATCCCGGTGTTTCACCGCCGCCGCAAGGTGGACTGGCTCGGCGGCGTGCTGCTGATGGCCGGCGCGGTGATCTTCACGCTGCTGCTCACCTGGGGCGGCACGCGGCTGGCGTGGTCGTCACCGGAGGCGCTGGCGATGATCGCCGCGACGGTGCTGTTCGCGGTCGGATTCGTCTGGCATGCCGGACGAATCAGTGAGCCGTTCGTGCCGCTGCCGTTGCTGGGCGGCAGCGTGGTGCCGTTCGGCATTCTCGCCGGCGGCTGCGCGGTGGGCGCGATCGTCGGCCTGACGGTGCATCTGCCGATCTATTATCTCGTCGTCTACGGTCTCAGCGCCAGCGAAGCCGGCCTCGCGCTGATCCCGCTGGTCGCGGTCTCGGTGTTGGGCGCGTGGACCGCCGGCCGCGTGATGGCGACCTTGCCGCGCTACAAGTATGTCGCGATCCTCGGCACCGGCACCGCGGTCGTGACCGGACTGGTGATGATGTTCGTCGCGCTGCCGCTGTGGGCGATGCTTGGTGTGCTCTCGGTATTCGCCTTCGGGCTCGGCACCACGTTCCCGGTTAGCGTTGTCTCGATCCAGAACGCGGTGGCGCGGCCGCAGGTCGGCACCGTCACCGGCGCGATGAATTTCTTCCGCGCGCTGATGGCATCCTTTGCAGTCGCGGCGATGACGGCGCTGCTGCTGATGGCGCTCGGCCCGATCGCCGCTGGGCCGGACGCCGCCGGCCATGGCATCGCCGCCGATGCTTTCCACAACGCGACCGCCGCGCAGATGATCGCCGCGTTCCGCTATGTGTTCGGTGCGGCCGTGGCGCTGCTCGGCGTGTCCTTCGCCTGCATGTTGCTGATGGAGGAGCGGCCGCTGGCCGGTCCCGCGGCGACGCCGCCGGTGGAAATGGCGGAATAGGGCAGGGCTGTTACCGCCGGCCCTGCGTGATCAAACTGAACCCGCGCGATCGAAATAGATTGCTTTTGATCGATTGCTGCTGATGCGCGTTAGCGGCTGCGCAATCTTTTCCCGTTAGTCTGTTTCGCGCTCTTGCAGCCATGCCGCTGCGGTGGATGCGTTGGCCCGACCACAGGAGAAGCCCGTGCGGCCGTTGCTGATACGATTTCTCAACGACCGATCCGGCGCCACCGCGATCGAATACGCGTTGATTGCGGTCGGAATCGCCGTGGTGCTCGTCGCCATCGTGCAGTCGCTCGGCACGACGACAGCCGCGAAGTATCAATCGGTCGGCAACGCGCTGGAGCGGCAAGGACAATAGCGCGGCCGACCCTCGACTTCATTTTAGGAATTTATACCTTGACAGCGTGACGCTGCTCGGGTAAGGTCACGCCATGCTCCACAATTGGGTTTCGCAGACGCCTCTCGCGTGAGATCGCGGGTGCTGATGCACCGGGTCGCGATCGGTAGTGTTCCGCACCGGACGCGCGCCACTTGCGCACAACCTTCAACCTATTGAGCAGGAACAATCATTCTTCGCCATGCGTTGCCTCTGCGTCGTCGATCCGATGGTCGGTGGAAGAGGAGTGAGGATACCATGGTAACCAAGGAACATGGACAGATCGTCGAGACGCCGACCGAGGCCCGCCAGGGCGAGCGCGGGCCATCGGTGCTCGCATTGCTGGTGATCAGTACCGGGCTCGCCGTCGTTATTCTTGGCATCATCTGGTTTGTTTTCATTCGCGGATAGCGGGGTCGAGTTCGTCTCATCTTGTTGCCTTGAACTCAGATTGGAAAGTCGTTTCCTCCACAGACGTGCAACATGAAAAGCCCCGTTCCCGCGAGCGCGGGGACGATGCCGGGCCATGCCGAAAGACGGCGTGGTCCGCGGCGTCATTCTGCCGGTGAATTTCGCTCACCGCATTCTGCCGACACCTGGAACCTTGAATAACAATCGACAGACGACAATGCCGATGCGCGTCATGCGCGGCGCGGGAGCAATTCTCACATGGTGGTGAAGCGGACGACGAAACCGGTGAAGCCGCCGGCCGGAACCGCGCGCGCCGGTGTCAAGAAACGTGCCGTGAAAAAGACGGTTGCCAAGAAGACAATCGCCGCGAGGGTGGTGAAGACAGTCGGCAAAACTTCAACAAAGACCTCGACAAAGACGTCGACCAAAGCGGTGGCGGCGAAGACCGTCGCGACGCGCAAGGCTACCATCGCGAAAACGCAACGGCTGGTCGACGCGACGCCGCTCGTCATCGATGACGGCGACGATGTCGCCAAGGCCAAGGTCGCACTGCTGCGCGAGGCGAAAGCGAGGGCGCCCGATCATCAAGGCCGCGCCAAAAGGAGCGCGGTGGAGCGTGCCAACGATCCGCCGCCAGCCGCCGGGCAGGCGCTGATCGAACGCGTCAGCCGCGCCATCGAACGCGAACTGACCCAGATCGAAGTGATTGTCGGCGGCCAATACGTCGCGCCGCGCCAGCGTACCGAAGCGGAGCGCCGCGCCCGCACGCTGGCCTCGCTCGCGCGAACCTTGCGCGACGTGACGACGCTGCGGCTCAGCGAAAAGAAAGAGAAGCGCGAGGATGACGACGCCGTGCCCCGTGACCTCAGCGAGCTTCGACTGGCGCTCGCGCGACGCCTGGACCAGCTTGTCGCCGACGCAAAGACTGCACATCCTGACGCACCTGAATGAAGGCGAGCTGGAGACGCTCGCCACCACATGGGAGATTTTTGCGCATCCGCATCAATGCCCGCCGCGCGTCGCGGCCATGGTTGACGTGGCTGTTGGTCGGGGGACGCGGCGCGGGCAAGACCCGCGCCGGCGCGGAATGGATTCGCGCGCAGGCGCTCGGGCTCGCACCGTTCGCCAATGAGCCGACGACACGGATCGCGCTGGTGGGGGAGACCGAGCACGACGTTCGCGAAGTCATGATCGAGGGCATTTCCGGCCTGCTGGCGGTGCATCCGCGCCGTGATCGGCCGCTATGGTCGCCGTCACGCAAGCGGCTGGAATGGGCCAACGGCGCGGTGGCCTATGCGTTCTCGGCGGAAGATCCGGAAAGCCTGCGCGGGCCGCAATTCGGCTGCGCGTGGTCCGACGAGATGGCGAAGTGGCGCTATGCCGAAGCGACGTTCGACATGCTGCAATTCGGTTTGCGGCTGGGATCGCAACCGAAGCAACTGATCACCACGACGCCGCGCCCGACCGCGCTGCTGAAGCGGTTGATGACCGATCCATCGAGCGCGGTGACGCGGGCGCCGACGCAGGCCAACGCGTTCAATCTCGCACCGACGTTCCTGAAAAGCGTGATGGCGCGCTATCAGAACACCCGGCTGGGCCGGCAGGAGATCGACGGCGAGATCATCGAGGATCGCCCCGACGCGCTATGGTCGCGCGCGCTCATTGAAACGTGCCGCGTCGACGATGCACCGCCGCTTGCGCGCATCGTGGTCGCGGTCGATCCGCCGGCCTCATCGAGCAAGCGCGCCGATGCCTGCGGCATCGTCGCGGCAGGCATCAGCGAAAGCGGTCTCGTCTTCGTGCTGGCCGACGACACTGTGAGCGCAGCGACGCCGTCGGCGTGGGCCGCAAAGGCGATCGCGCTCTGGCGCCGGCTTGAGGCGGATGCGCTGGTCGCGGAAGTCAATCAGGGCGGCGAGATGGTGGAGGCGGTGATCAAGCAGGTCGACGACACCGTGCCGGTCACGTCGGTGCGCGCCAAGCGCGGCAAGTGGTTGCGCGCGGAGCCGGTGGCGACGCTGTACGAGCAGGGGCGAGTGAAACACGCGGGCTGCTTCCCCGCGCTGGAAGACGAGATGTGCGATTTCGCCAGCGGCGGCCTGTCGTCCAACCGCTCCCCCGACCGCCTCGACGCACTGGTCTGGGCCATCACCGCTCTCACCGCCGTCACGCCCACGATGCCGAGGGTGCGGGAGTTGTGAGATTGTTGGATGCACCACGAGGTTGGCGTCACCCGCGGGCTTGACCCGCGGGTCCATCTCTCAAGATGGATGGATCGCCGGGTCAAGCCCGGCGATGACGCAGAAAACTGGGTGTGCTTCTATCAGCGTCATGCGCGGATTTGATTTGCGCATCCATCGTCCGCGTTAGCGGACGATCTCGTCATACAGATCGCGCCAGTCCGGATTTTCACGAACGGTCAAATCGATCTTCCATTCGCGCGACCAGTGCTTGATGTTCTTTTCGCGTTGAATAGCTGCGAGGATAGATTCATGTGCCTCGAAGTAAACGAGCCGCTTTACGGCATACTTCCGTGTGAACCCGGCTGCCAGCCCCTCGCGATGTTCGTAAACGCGACGAACGAGATCGTTCGTGACGCCGACATAAAGCGTTCCACCCACACCGCTAGCAAGAATGTAGACCCAGTAGCCCATCCAATGATGATGGATTGCCGGCCTGGGTTCGACAATGACAATCTTCGAGGTTCTCCCATGCTGCAACGCCTGAAAGCCTATCTTCGCGCGCCCGAAGCGAAGGCGAGCCGTACCGCGCAGGTGCTGGCGTTCGAGAGCGGCGGGCGGGCGCGGTGGACGCCGCGCGATTACGCGGCGCTGGCGCGCGAGGGTTATCTCGGCAATGCGATCGTGCATCGCGCGGTGCGGCTTGTCGCGGAGAACGCGGCGTCATGTTGTTATCTCGTGTTCGAAGGCGCGCAGGAGCGCGAGGCGCATCCGCTCGCGGCGTTATTGGCGCGACCCAATCCACGCCAGGACGGCGCGGCGTTTCTCGAGGCGCTGGTGTCGCACCTTCTGCTCGCCGGCAACGCCTATGTCGAAGCGGTGGCGCTCGACGACGAGGTGCGCGAACTTTATGCGCTGCGTCCCGATCGCATGAAGGCGGTGCCCGGCGCCGACGGCTGGGCCGAGGCCTATGAATACAGCGCCGGCGGACGCAGTGTGCGTTTCGATCAATCGTCGTCGCGCATTGCGCCGATCCTGCATCTCGCCTTCTTCCATCCGCTCGACGATCACTACGGCCTCGCGCCACTGGAAGCCGCCGCCGTCGCGGTGGACACGCATAATGCCGCCGCGCGTTGGAACAAGGCGCTGCTCGACAACGCGGCGCGGCCTTCCGGCGCGCTGATTTATTCCGGACCGGAAGGTGCGGTGCTGAACGACGCGCAATTCGATCGCCTCAAGCGCGAACTCACCGACACTTATCAGGGCGCGGCCAACGCCGGACGCCCGCTGTTGCTGGAAGGCGGGCTCGACTGGAAGGCGATGTCGCTGACGCCGAAGGACATGGATTTCCTCGAGGCGAAGCACACCGCCGCACGTGAAATCGCGTTGGCCTTCGGCGTGCCGCCGATGCTGCTCGGCATTCCCGGCGACAACACTTACGCGAATTTCCAGGAAGCCAATCGGGTGTTCTGGCGACAGACCGTGCTGCCGCTGGCAACGCGCATCGGCACGTCGCTGGCGCAATGGTTGTCGCCGCAATTCGGCGATGGGGTTCGCCTCGTCATCGACACCGATCGCATCGAGGCCTTGGCAAGCGATCGCAACGCGCTGTGGGAACGCGTCACCAATGCACCGTTCCTCACATTGAACGAAAAGCGTGAAGCGGTGGGCTACGCGCCGCTCAACGGCGGCGATCGCTTCGAGTGAGCAAGTCAAAAATGTCCGAACTGATCCACACCTTCATCGCGCGGGGCGACCTCGCACACCTGGCGCTGTTTCTGTGGGCAATGGCGGCGAGCGGCGGGTTGCTGTTCGCGTTGCGCGAACTCGCCGCCGCCTCGCGCCGCTTCGACGATTTCATCCGTGAACTGTCGCGTTTCAACCGCCGCGCCAGCGGCCAGCATTTCGAGGACTACGATTGATGGATACCTTGCACAGCATGATGCGCACGCTGCGACCCGAAACCAAATCCGGCACCGGCCATCTCAACGTATTTCGCGAATTTTTACGACACCTCGACAGCATCCAGCGCAAAGCACCCGTGAAGCCTGCGCGCGCCAAACCGCAGCCGCGCCGCAAGCCGGCGAAGCGTTCGCGCGGTAGCTGACCGCTCACCTCTGAAATCGACCGCTTCCCGTTATCACCCCGCAGCCTGCGAGGACGCTCATGCACGCCCCCATGCCATCGACGTCGCGCGTGGCGCTGTCGCAGGACGGCATCATCGAAGGTTACGCCAGCCTGTTCGGTGAGCTCGATCAGGCGCGCGACATGATGATGCCCGGAGCGTTCACGCAGACATTGCAACAGCGCGGCTTGCGAAAAATCCCGATGCTGTTTCAGCATGATCCGAGCGAGCCGGTCGGGATCTGGCTCGAACTGCGCGAGGATTTTCGCGGGTTGTGGGCGCGCGGCAAACTCATTCCCGATGTCGCGCGCGGTCGCGAATTGCTGGCGCTGCTGCGCTCCGGCGCCATCGATGGATTGTCGATCGGCTATCGCACCGTGCGTGGGCGGATCGATCCGAAGACGCGCATTCGCAGGCTCCACCAGGTGGACCTGTGGGAAATTTCCATCGTCACGTTCCCGCTGCTCGCCGGCGCGCGCATCGACGCCGTGAAGGCGATCGATCCGCCGCGCCTGTCGCGGCGGCGCGCCGCGGCCGAGCGGGCGTGGCGCAACCCGGACGGCGCCGCGGATGTACCGGCGCCGTCCGGGCGAATACATCAGCGCTTGAACGCCAGTGCCAGTGCGAGGCCGATGATGGCGCCGATGCAGATCGCGCCGCCGCCCGCCGCCATGCCCCAGTTGAAGAAGTAACTCGCCACCGCGACGAAGGATTTGTCGACCTGGCTTCCGAACACAATGAACGACGCCGCGAAGGCTGCGAGCAGCATCACGGCCAGCACAATGCCGAGCCAGGCGCCATGGCGCTTGTCCGGACGCATCGCGTACCACGCCGCGCCGGCACCCGACAGCGCGAGCACGACCCAGACGAGAATGAGAAAGCGCATGGCGGCACCCGGATACTGGCCTCGATGCGCCTCTTCTAGCCGATGGCGCGACCGAGATGAAGCGGCGCGTTACCTCAATTCATCACCACCAGGAGAACCACATGGACTTCGACATCATCCAGTCTGCGCCGGAACATAAATCCGGCATTGCCTATACGCCGCGCGACGGCTTCGACGAGCTGCGCGCCACCTTCGAGGAATTCAAGTCCGCCAACGACGAACGGCTTGGCGCACTGGAGCGCAAGCGCGGCGATGTGCTGCTGGAGGAGAAGGTCGACCGCATCAACGCCGCAATCGATCTGCAGACCAAGCGCATGGACGAACTGGCGTTGCGCCAGGCGCGACCGGCGCTGGAGGGGCGCGGCAAGCTGGTGTCCGACGCCGCCGCGCGTGAACACAAGAGCGCGTTCGACGCCTATGTACGTTCGGGCGAGGCGGCCGCGTTGCGTGCGCTGGAAACCAAGGCGATGTCGGCGGGCACCAATGCCGACGGCGGTTATCTGGTGCCGACCGAACTCGAGCACGAGATCGGCCAGCGCCTCGCGGCGATCTCGCCGATCCGCGCGCTGGCTTCGGTGCGCGAGATTTCCGGCGGCGTCTACAAGAAGCCGTTCATGACCGCGGGGCCGGCGACCGGCTGGGTGGGCGAGACCGACTCGCGGACGCAGACCACGTCGCCGACACTCGATGCGCTCAGCTTCCCGGCGATGGAGCTATATGCCATGCCGGCGGCGACCGCGACCCTGCTCGACGACGCCGCGGTGAACATCGACGAGTGGATCGCTTCCGAGGTGGAGCTGACCTTCGCCGTGCAGGAGGGTGCCGCTTTCGTCAACGGCGACTGCAGCAACAAGCCGAAGGGCTTTCTGCAATATGATACGGTGGCGAACGCTTCGTGGGCCTGGGGTAAGCTCGGCACCGTCGCCAGCGGCGGCGCGAGCGGTTTCGCTGCGTCGAGTCCGTCCGACGCGCTGGTCGATCTGATCTACGCGCTGAAAGCGGGCTATCGTCAGAACGGCACGTTCGTGATGAACCGCAAGACGCAGGCGCTGATCCGCAAGTTCAAGGACACCGGTGGCGCGTATCTGTGGCAGCCGCCGGCACAGGCGGGCGGACGCGCCTCGTTGATGACCTTCCCGCTGGTCGAGGCGGAGGATATGCCGGATGTTGCGGCGGATTCGCTGTCGATCGCGTTCGGCGATTTCCGTCGCGGCTATCTGATCGTCGATCGCCTCGGCGTGCGTGTGCTGCGCGATCCATATTCCGCGAAACCCTACGTGCTGTTCTACACGACCAAGCGCGTCGGCGGCGGCGTCCAGGATTTCGACGCCATCAAGCTGATGAAGTTCGCCGCGAGTTGATTGCATCGTGGGCGTACCACGTCATCGCCGGACTTGATCCGGCGACCCATCACGAGGTGATGGATGCGCGGGTCAAGCCCGCGCATGACGCTTACATCATGGAGCCGCGAGAGGTTCCGCTTTCTAAGCTCATCAAGAATCATTCGGGACGGTTCGCATGGATCGCCGCCGCGAGAACGCCTAGCTGCGCCATCAGCAGACGCGATGGCTGCGACCGAACGCACGCCGATGGGTGCGGCCCGATGCGCATCGTTGGCTTCGCCCCGACGCCGCGCGTTTCGTCGCGCCGGGTTCATCCTTTGCTTGATCTGCGACAAATTCGTGCTGGCGCGCTATGATAAGCGGGCTCAGATCACGCGAGACGTTTTGAGAACGGCTCGAAGCCAGAGAGGTCAGCATGTCATCTGCCACCATCGCGGAACGTCATTTCAAGGCGGCCCTTGAGCAGGCCGGCGCCGAGGGCGTCGACTCCGACACTCTGTGTCGCTCGCTGCTGGGGCTGGTCGTCAATCAGTATCTCCAATCGAGATCTGTCGCTGACGTGCAATCGGAGTTGCGTTTCCTGGCTGAGAACTGCGATCCCGATACCGATTTCGCCTTCATGCGGCCGTAACGCGCGGCGGCTCCGCGATGATAACGTGAAATCTCTGCGGGTGGGAAAGCAAGCCTCGAGGCAGGACGCCTCGAGGCTTTTTTCAATCGTTAGTACTTGAATTCCGGCATCGCCTTGAGCTGATCCTTGGTGACGTTCAGTACCGCGCGATCCGGAAACCACTCGCGCTTGGTGTCGGAAGTCTTGCCCGTGGTGGTCTTGCCGGCCTTGTTGGCGAACTTCAGGCTGTCCATCGACACGAGAACGTAGTGTGTGCCCATGCCGAGGAAACCGCCGGCTTCGATCACCGCGCCACGGACCTTGCCGTTGGATTCGATGATGACGTCGGAAATCTCGCCGACCTTGTCGTTTGCTTCGTTGTAGACGTTGACGCCCGACATCTTGGACGCGCTCCAGTCGCCGGCGGCCGCGATCGGTGCGGCTGCTTGCGACGGTGTGTTCGCCGTGGTCTGGGCGAACGCCGCCGTCGAGATCATGAGGAGCGTTGCGGTAGTTATGAGTGCTTTCAAGGTAACCTCCATGATTGGGACTTGAAAACACGCATCCGCGTCGTTCGTTCCTGTGTACGAAATGGTACACAGGAACGACTCGTCTCCTTCGCGGGTTGAATAAGCTCAACAGAAGGAGATCACGATGGATTGGAATCGCGTCGAAGGAAACTGGAAGCAGCTCAAGGGCAAGATCAAGGAGCAGTGGGGTAAGCTCACCGACGATGATCTCGACGTCATCAACGGCAAACGCGATCAGCTCGAAGGCAAGATCCAGGAGCGTTACGGCTATCAGAAAGACCAGACGAAGAAAGAGATCGACGATTGGTATGGTCGTCAGACCTGGTGACAAAAAGCCCCTCTTCGGCGGGGCTTTCCTTTACCGCCGATCGTCAGCAGTAACCGTATGCGCCGCAGGCATAGGGCAGGCGGCTGAAGATGATGTCCGGCGAGGTGCCGTAGTAGGAACGGTAGCGGAAGGATTTCGGCTTGCCGTAATAGCCGTTGACCAGCGGCGGGATATCGACCTCCGGCGCGAACACGGTTTCGTATTCCTCTTCGACCACAACGCGTGGCGCGGCCGCGCGCATCGGTGGCGGCTCGGCGAAGATTGCGCCGAGGCGGCTGTGCACCGGCAGGTCCGCGGCCTGCGCCGCAGCAGTGAAGCCGATGCATGCGAGCGACAGGATAAACAGGCGAAACATGGGGCGCTCCAATGATTCGCTTAACGTAACGCCGTGTCTTTAAGAAACCTTAACGCCATGCCGGCGCGGCTACATCGCGGCGAGCCGCGCCACCGTCGCACCGGTGCCGTCGCGAAGGATCAGCTTGCGCTCGCGCACATTGATGCGGAAGCCGCGCGCCTGCTCCAGTGCCTGGTGAAACTTCTGCTCTTGCGCCATCGCGGCGGGCGCACAGGCCATTTTGGTCGAGGCCAGCGGGCTGAAGCTGATGGTCTGGCCGGTGATGCTGACCCGGCCGCTATAGCGATTGCAGCCGCCATGGCCGGAGACGATGCCATCGGGCGTGATCTCCAGCGTGGTCTGCAACCGATCGATGACGCCGCCGCCGAGAATGTCCTCGGCCAGCCACTTGCCGGCCGGCGAGGTGCCGACAGGCGCGTGCTCGGCGACGCGTTGCACCAGCAGGCGGGTGTTGTTGCGGCCGCCGGCGAATACGGCGTGGTGCCTTGTGGTGACGAACAACAGGCGATCGCCGTCAAGGATGCGGGCTTGCAGCGCGTAACGATGCCGCAGGTTGATTCCGGCGTGATCGAACGAAAGCCGATACGGGATCGGGCTGCCTTTCGCGCCGGTGATGCGATCTTCGGCGATAATCTTGGCGGGAGCATCCGCGAGCGAAACGTCGGCGAGCTGCACGACGACCACGGCGTTGGCGGGCAGTGCCATGCGCTCCACGTAGTTCACGGTGCCGCGCAGGATGGTCGCATCGGCCATCGCCGGCAGGGTCGGCAGCAGCGAGGCAGCCATGGTCGCGACGAGGTGGCGGCGGGTGAAGTGCATGACGATCCCTCCAGCATGAACGAGTCGCGTTCGAGGCTACGAAATATCACCCCGCGTGTCAGCCTTCGCGGCGCGCGCGAATGTCGCACGAATATCAGCGGCCGCGCCAGCTTTGCACGGTGCTTTGGATCCAGTCGCGGTAAAGTGTCAGCGGCGTCACCCCGGTGAGGCCGCCGCAGCCGCTCGCGTTGTTGGCGCCGGTGGACCAACTGATGACGCCGATGACGATGCTGCGGCCGTTCTGATCCTCGAACACCGGGCCGCCGGAATCGCCGGTGCATGCACCGAGCCCTTCGCGCGCGTTGTTGCTCGCGGGATCGACCAGGCGGATCTGCAACGTGCCGGGGCGACCGGTGGCGACCAGCGTCGCCGCGCGCGCGGTGCCGCCGCTCTTGCCGTCGCCGCGTCTCGTGACGCCGATGCCGGCGACGGTGAAGCGCGCGCCGGCCGCGATCGGTTCGCGCGGGCTGCCGAGCGGCGCGATGGATTTGCCGGCCATCGGTGCTGCGAGTTGCAACAGCGCGACATCGGCGCTGGCGCGATGACGGGCGATGCCGCTGCTGTTGTAATTCGGATGCGCCGCGACGCGGCGCACGTCGAGCAGTTGCGGCTGCCGCTGCGCGTCATAGGCAACGATCTTGGTGGTGGCTCCCGCCGGCACGCAATGCGCGGCGGTGAGCACGATGTCCGGCGCGATCAACGCGCCCGAGCAGAAATTGCCGCGCGAGCCGACAACGGTGACGACGATGCGGCCGAGCCCGCTTTCGGCCGACGGCGCGCCGCCGACCATGGCGTCAGCGGATGGCACTACGCCGAATAGCGCCGCGCAAAGCGCATAAGCGAAAACCTGTTTCATGCGCGCGACAAAGCATCGCCGCGCCGCGCCTGTCAACTTCCGAGCATCGAAAGGAACGACGTATGGCCGCAACCTTGCTGGTGCCGCCGGCCGCCGAGCCGTGGACGGTCGCCGACGCCAAAAGCTTTTTGCGCGTCGAGCATGACGATGACGACGTGCTGATCGCGGCGTTGATCGCATCGGCGCGCGGGCAGGTCGAGGCGCTGACCCGGCGCGGGTTGATTACGCAGACCTGGCAGCTGGTGCTGGATGGCTGGCCGCACGACGGCCGCATCGCGCCGCGCCTTGCGCCGCTGCGTGCCGTGACGGCGGCGCGCGTCCACGACGCGGCGGGAGATACCGTTGCGATCGACGTCGAGCGCTTCGTTGTCGACGCGGCGACAAACACCATTGCTGCGCCACCGTGGTCATTGCCGATGCCGGGGCGCGACGTCGCGGGCATCGAACTCGACGTCACCGTCGGCTTCGGAGATGCCGCCTCCGACGTGCCTGACGTGTTGCGCCATGCGGTGCGGACGCTGGTGGCGCATTGGTACGACAATCGCGGGCTGGCTGCGATCGGCGCGAGCGTGGCGATGCTGCCCGGCAGCGTCAGCGCCATGATCGCGTCCTATCGGGTGCTGTCGCTATGATCGATCCGGGTGCATTGAAGACGCGCCTCACGCTCGAGGCACCGGTGGAAACCGACGACGGGCAGGGTGGCGTCACGCGCGGTTATGCGACCTTCGCGAAAGTGTGGGCGCAGGTCGCCCCGCTCGGCGCGCGTCCCAACGTGACCGCCGATGCGGATGGTGCGGCCGTCCGTTATCGCATCGTCACACGGTGCGGGTACGTGCTGACCTTGCAGCATCGGTTCGTCGATGGATCTCGCGTCTATCGCATTCTGTCGTTTCGCGAGCGCGACGGCGGACGTTTCATCGAGATCGAAGCGGAGTTGCGCGTGGAGTGACACACTTCGCGCGCAATGACGATCGATCGCTTCGAATCCGTTTCATGGGATGCCGCAATGACCTCAGCCAACCTGGCGCTGCGCGCCGCGATCCATCATGCGCTCGTAACTGACAGCGGGCTTGCCGCCGCGCTCGGCGGCGCGCGCGTCTACGATGCCCCGCCGCGTGGCGCCGCATTTCCCTATGTCACGCTCGGCGAGGCGCGCGTCACCGATGCATCTTCCGACGATGGGCCGACGCAGGAGCACTTGTTGACGCTGCATGCATGGTCGCGGCAGGGCGGCCACAAGGAGGCGCACGGGATCGCCGGCGCGCTGTTGCAGGCGCTCGACGACGCGCCGCTGACGCCGGATGGTCATCGTCTCGTCAACCTGCGCTTCGCCGTCGCCGATATCCGTCGCGAGAACGACGGGCGCACTTACCACGCCGTCGTGCGCTTTCGCGCCGTCACCGAACCTGTTGTTTAAAGAAGGAATGAGCCCATGGGCGCGCAAAAAGGCAAGGACCTGCTGGTGAAGATGTTCGACGGGGCGAGTTACGCCACCGTCGCGGGGCTGCGCAGCCGCAAGATCGCGTTCAACGCCGAACTGGTCGACGTCACCCACGCCGAGTCGGTCGATCGCTGGCGCGAACTGCTCGCCGGCGCCGGCGTGAAGCGTGCCTCGATCTCCGGGCGCGGCCTGTTCAAGGACGCCGCCTCCGACGCGCTGGTGCGGCAGGCGTTCTTCGATGGCGCGATCAACAATTGCCAGGTGATCGTGCCGGACTTCGGCACCATCCAGGGCGCGTTCCAGATCTCCGGCCTGGAGTTTTCAGGCGAGCACAACGGCGAGGTGACATTCGACATTTCGCTGGAGTCCGCCGGCGCGCTGACCTTCGCGGCTTTGTAAGGAGCGCACGATGCCCAATCGATATCGCGGCGCGATCGTCGCCGAGTTCGGCGGCCGACGCCGCACGCTGGTGCTGACGCTCGGCGCGCTGGCCGAACTGGAGGCCGCATTCGGCGCCGACGATCTCGCCGCCCTGGCGGAGCGTTTCGGCAGCGGCCGGATGCGCGCGCGCGATCTCGTGCGCATCATCGCCGCCGGCCTGCGCGGCGCGGGAGAGACGGTGAGCGACGACGAGGTGGCGGCGATGACCGCGCCGGGCGGCGTCACCGCTTATGTCCGCATTGCCGCCGACCTGATCGCGGCGACGTTCGAGGAAACGAAGAGCGAGGCTGCGCCATGACGCCGGTGCTGGCGCCGTTTCCCTGGCGCGCGGCGATGGGCTTCGGCTTCGGCGTGTTGCGGCTTTCGTCTGACGCATTCTGGCGCATGACGCCGCGCGAACTGGCTGCCGCTATCGCTGCCGTACGCGGGCCAATCGCCGCGCCGCTCGCGCGTGCCGATCTTGACGACCTGATGCACAAGTTCCCTGACCTCGTGACGGAGGCACCCCATGGCCGATGACACCGAATTGCTCGATACCGCAAGCACGTTGGACAGCCTCACGCTGAAGACGCGCGAACTGTCGTTCGGCGCCAACAGCTTTGCGCGCGCCATGACCTCGGCTTTTGCGACCTCGGTGACCGGCGGCAAGCAGTTCGACGACGTGCTGAAGTCGCTGGCGCTGCGGCTTTCCGATCTGTCCGTGCGCCTCGCGTTCAAGCCGTTGACCAGCGCGCTCGGCAGCGGGATCGAAAGTCTGCTGTCCGGGCTCACGGGGATTGGCGGCAGCACGTCGACTGCCTCGATGGCCGCGGCCTCCGGCGCGATCAAGCCGTTCGCGACCGGCGGTGTCATCGGCACGCCGACCTATTTTCCGATGCTGGGCGGCGGCGTCGGGCTTGCGGGCGAGGCAGGGCCGGAAGCGATCATGCCATTGAAGCGCGGCCCGGACGGTCGCCTCGGCGTCAGCGGCGCGGGCGGCGGCAACACCATCACCGTGCAGATCGCGACGCCCGATGTCGACAGCTTCCGCCGCTCGGAAAGCTACATCACGGGCCAGATTGCCCGCGCCGTCGCGCGCGGGCAGCGGAGCTTGTGAGTGCGGTTCAAACGAGGAGCCGTAACTCGATCACCGTCGTCCCCGCGTAGGCGGGGACCAAGACTCCGCAGCGGTTCGGTTCAATCGACTGAAGCGAGGTTATTTATAACAATCGACGCCAGGGAATCTGGGGCCTCGCCTGCGCGAGGACGACGCCGAAGTTGTTTGAGCCCGCGCGCGACACTTCAAGTTAGGTACGCGGGATAACGACATCATTTTTGGATTTCGCCATGACCGCATTTCATGAGGTGCTGTTTCCGCTCGACGTTGCGCTGAAGAGTACAGGCGGGCCGGAGCGGCGGACCGATATCGTCTCGTTCGGTTCCGGGCGCGAGCAGCGCAATGCGCGCTGGGCACATTCGCGGCGGCGTTACGATGCCGGCTACGGCGTCAAGACGCTCGATGCGTTGCGCGGCGTGGTGGCGTTCTTCGAGGAACGACGCGGCCAGCTTTACGGCTTTCGCTGGCGCGACCGGCTCGACTGCAGTTCGGCCTCGAGTGGAGAGGCGGTGTCGCCACTCGATCAGGGCATCGGCGTTGGCGATGGGGCGACGACATCGTTTCAACTGGTGAAGACCTATGGCGCGAGCTACGCGCCGTATCAGCGGCCAATCGTCAAGCCGGTTGCGGGCAGCGTGCGCGTCGCGGTCGATCATGTCGAGATGACGAGCGGCGTGGCATTCACCTGCGATGCGGCCACTGGCATCGTGACTTTTCTGCCCGGACACATCCCGGCAGCGGGCAAGGCGATCACCGCCGGCTTTCAGTTTGACGTGCCGGTGCGCTTCGATACCGACTATCTCGAAGTCGATCTGTCAGCCTTCGCCGCCGGCGCGATTCCGAAGATTCCGCTGGTGGAAATCAAGGTGTGATCCTTTCGGCGTTCGAGATACCCCAGCATCGCGAACAAGTGGAACGTCATGCCCGGATCGAGTCCGGGCATCCATCGACATCTTACATCATCTTTTTTGCATGATGGATTGCCGGGCCTTCGCCGCGCCGAAGGGGCTTCGGCCTCGCAGGCGGGGCAAGCCCGGTGATGACGTCTCATCATGTTGGAGACTCATCATGCGTGCGATTCCCTCCGCACTTCAGACAAAGCTCGATAGCGGCGTCACCACGCTGGCGCGGTGCTGGGTGGTGCATCGCCGCGACGGTGTCGTGCAGGGTTTTACCGATCACGATATGGACATCGCGATCGATGCAATCACCTGCCGCGCCGGCACAGGCTTCACCGCATCGGAAGCCAGCAGCCGGTTCGATCTTTCGGTGGCCGATACAGAGATTTCCGGTGCACTGTCGGATGCCTCGCTCAGCGAAGCCGACCTTGCCGCTGGCCGCTACGATGCTGCGAAAATCGAAACCTGGCTGGTCGACTGGAGCGAACCGACACTACGCGTTCTCACCGCGCGTGGCTCGCTTGGCGAGGTCAAGCGCGAAGGCGCGGCTTTCACCGCCGAGTTGCGCGGCCTTGCCGATTTGCTGGCGCAGGAGAGCGGGCGTTTCTACACCGCGAAATGCGGCGCCGATCTCGGCGATACGCGTTGCGGGATCGATCTGTCGAATCCGGCCTATCGCGGCATGGGCGCGGTGAGCACGGTGACGGGCACGTCGCAGTTCGTTGCCTCCGGGCTCGATGGCTTCATCGCGACGTGGTTCAGCGCCGGACGGTTGACCTGGAGTTCAGGTGCCAATGCCGGGCTGTCTGTTGAGATTAAACAGCACCGTGTCGAGAGCGACCACGCCGTGCTGTCGCTGTGGCAGGCGATGGCGGAGCCGATTGGCGTCGGTGACGCCTTCGTGGTGACGGCCGGTTGCGACAAGGCGTTCGCGACCTGCCGCAACCGCTTCGCCAACTCGCTCAACTTCCGCGGTTTCCCGCACATTCCGGGCAACGATTTCGTCATGAGCTATCCGAAGCCGGGCGGCGGCACGACCGGCACCACATACGGTAGCGCGTACGACTGACGCGATTGGTATCGTGAGAGCTCAGTCAAAAATTTGTTCTGTCGGTGGATCTGCAACTCGAACAGAGTCGTCCCCGCGAAGGCGGGGACCCATACGCCGCAGCGGTTCGGCTCTGTCACCCTGGGCCAGTTCATTTGATCAGAACTAGCGCCAGGGGGTCCGGGTCCCCGCCTTCGCGGGACGACCGCTGCGGAGTCACCGTTACAACCAGGGACAAACGCCAATGCCTCCCATCACACGCGACGCCATCGTTACCGAGGCGCGCGCATGGATCGGCACGCCGTATCGTCATCAGGCGTCGGTGAAAGGCGTCGGCTGCGATTGTCTCGGCCTGGTGCGCGGTGTGTGGCGCGCGCGCATCGGCGACGAGCCGGAGTTGCCGCCGCCTTACGCTGCCGATTGGGCCGAGGCGCGCGGCGAGGAGGCGCTGGCGGAGGCTGCGCTGCGGCATCTCGTTCCCGTTGCCGTCGATCAATTCGAGGCCGGCGATGTGCTGCTGTTTCGCTGGCGCGCCGGATATGTCGCCAAGCACGTCGCCATCGCCACGCGCGACAGCACCATGATCCATGCCCATGACGGCGCGGCGGTGTGCGAGGTCCGGCTCACGCCGTGGTGGCGTCGCCGTCTCGCTTATGTCTTCGCCTTTCCCGGAGTGACCGACTGATGGCCGCGCTCGTTCTTTCCATCGCCGGCGGCGCGCTCGGCGCGGCGTTCGGGCCGGTCGGCGCGATTGCCGGGCGCATCGCCGGCGCGCTGGTCGGTAACGTCATCGATCGCACGGTGTTCGGCCCCGGCGACCGCACCGCCACCGGGCCGCGCCTTGCCGATCTCGACGTGATGGCTTCGACCGAAGGCGCGCCGATGCCGCGCATCTACGGCCGCGCCCGGTTGTCGGGGCAGGTGATCTGGGCGACGCCGCTGGAAGAAGTGGTCTCGACCGACACCACGTCGTCGGGCGGCAAGGGCGGCATGCTCGGCGGGCCGACCACCACGACCACGACGTATACTTACTTCGCCAATTTTGCTGTTGGCCTGTGCGACGGCGAAATCGCGCGTGTCGGCCGTATCTGGGCCGACGGCAAACTGCTTGACACCACCGGCCTCGCGATCCGCGTGCATCGCGGCCGCGAGGATCAGGCCGCCGACGATCTGATCGTCGCGCGCGAGGGCGTGGGCAACGCACCGGCCTATCGCGGCACGGCCTATATCGTGTTCGAGCGCCTGCCGCTGGCGGATTTCGGTAACCGCATTCCGCAACTGTCGTTCGAGATCGTGCGGCCGGTCGGACGGCTTGAGAAAATGGTCCGTGCGGTGACGCTGATTCCCGGCACCACCGAATTCGGTTACGAACCGTCGCCGGTGGTCGCGGTGCTGGGGCCGGGGCAATCCGCCAACGAGAACCGCCACGTCGCACATGCGACGTCCGATATCGAGGCGGCGCTCGACGATCTGCAAGGCGTGTGTCCCAATCTCGAACGTGTCGCGGTGGTGGTGGCGTGGTTCGGCAACGATCTGCGCGCCGGGCACTGCACCGTGCAGCCGGGCGTCGAGACGGCCGACAAGACCACCAACGGCGGCACCTGGTCGGTCGATAGCCTCACGCGCGACAATGCCTACGTGGTGTCGCAGGTGAATGGCCGTCCAGCCTATGGCGGCACGCCGTCCGACGACAGCGTCGCGCATCTCATCACCGAGCTGAAGGCGCGCGGCCTCAAGGTGACGTTCTATCCGTTCGTGATGATGGATATCGCGGTGGATAACGCGTTGCCGAATCCGTGGAGCGGCGCGGCGTCGCAGCCGCCTTATCCTTGGCGCGGCCGCATCACCTGCGATCCCGCGCCGGGACAGCCGGGTTCGCCGCAAGGCACGGCAACAGCGGCGACGCAGGTGGCGGACTTCTTCAGCGGCGGCGAGTGGAATTATCGCCGCATGGTATTGCACTACGCCAATCTCGTGCAGGCCTGTGGCGGCGTCGATGCATTTCTCATCGGCTCGGAATTGAAGGCGCTGACGCGGGTGCGTTCGGGCGCGGGCGTTTATCCGGCGGTCGACGCGCTGGTGACGCTCGCCACAGAAGTGAAAGCTATCGTCGGCGGCGCGACCAAAGTGACCTACGGCGCGGACTGGACCGAGTACGGCTCCGACGTGGTCGATGCCGATGCGAACGAGGTTCGCTTTCCGCTCGATGCGTTGTGGGCGTCACCGGCAATCGATGTCGTCGGTATCGATTACTACGCGCCGCTGGCCGACTGGCGCGACGAGGCACAGCATCTGGATTCGCAGACCGCCGCTTCGACCTACGACCTTGCTTATCTCGCTGGCAACGTCAGCGCGGGCGAGGGATTCGATTGGTACTATGCCGATGACGCCGCGCGCGCGGCGCAAACGCGTCTGCCGATCACCGACGGGCTCGGCAAACCGTGGACGTTCCGCGCCAAGGATATCTGGAGCTGGTGGAGTCAATCGCACTTCGAGCGCGTCGGCGGCGTCGAACTGGCGGCGCCGACCGCGTGGCTGCCGCAAAGCAAGCCGATCTGGATTACCGAGGTCGGCTGTCCGGCGGTGGACAAGGGCGCCAATCAGCCCAGCGTGTTCCCCGATCCGAAATCGTCGGAGAATTTCGCGCCGTATTTTTCCAACGGCGCGCGCGACGATCTGATGCAGCGGCGTTATCTCGAAGCCTTTCTCGGCGCACTCGATCCGGCGTTCGGGGCGGACGATGCGCGTAACCCGGTATCGTCGGTCTATGGCGGACGGATGATCGATGCATCCGCCATTCATCTGTGGACCTGGGATGCGCGCCCCTATCCGTTGTTTCCCGCGGCGGAAGAGGTGTGGAGCGACGGGCCGAATTGGCAGACCGGACACTGGCTGACCGGACGGCTTGGCGGCGCGCCGCTCGATGCGCTGGTGGCGACAATTCTCGACGATGCCGGCGTCACCGGCGCCGACAGTTCAGAGTTGCGCGAGATTTGCGAGGGTTATGTCGTCGATCGGCCGATGACGCCGCGCGCGATGATCGATCCGCTCGCAATGGCCTATACGTTCAACGCGTCGGCGGCGGACGGTACGCTCCGCTTCATTCAACGCGGCGACGCGCCGGTGGCGGAGTTCGACGAGGACGATCTGGTGCTGCCGAACGATGCCGCGCCGGCGCGGCTGACGCGGGCGCAGGAAACCGAACTGCCACGCGAGGTGTCGTTCGGCTTCACCGATGCTTCGGTCGATTACCGGCGCTCCGCTGTCACCTCGCGGCGGCTGGTCGGTGGCGCCAACCGGATCGTGCGATCGGATCTGGCGGTGGTGAGCAACGATGCCGCCGCGACACGGCGCGCGGAAATCTGGTTGCAGGACCTTTGGGCCGGGCGCGAAAGCATCGCGTTCGATCTCGGCATCGCCCGGCTCGCTCTCGCACCAGGCGATGTGGTCGCGGTGACGGTGGACGGACGCCGCCGTCTGTTCGAGATCGACGGTCTGGTCGATACGCAGTCGCGCCGTGTCACCGCGCGCAGCATCGATCCCGATGTGTTCGCGATGCCGCTGTCATTGCCGCGCCGCGCTGTCCCCGCGATGCCGCACGCGCTCGGTCCGGCGGTGGCGCTGGCGCTGGATCTGCCGACGCTCGATGCTACTGAACCGCCGGTGCTGACGCGGCTTGCGGTGTTCGCCAATCCGTGGCCCGGCTCGGTGACGGTGTGGCGTTCCGCTGACGGTGCCGGCTATCGGCCGATGCTGGTGGCGGCTGCTCCGGCGACCATCGGCGAAACGCTCGATGCACTGCCGCGCGGCGCGGCGGCGTGCTGGAATACTGGCGCGAGTCTTCGTGTTCGCCTCTACGGCGGTGCGTTGACGTCGAAGACCGACACGCGCGTACTGGAAGGCGCCAATGCTGCGGCGATCCGCAATCCGTCCGGTGCGTGGGAGGTGGTCCAGTTCGCCGGCGCCGATCTGATCGAAGCCAACACCTATCGGCTGTCGCGATTGCTGCGCGGGCAGGGCGGCAGCGAACACGCCATCGTCGATGAACTTCCCGCCGGCGCGCCGTTCGTGGTGCTCGACGAGCATCTGCCGCCCCTGGCGCGGGGCCGCGATGCGCTGGAGCGGCCGCTCGATCTGCGCATCGTCGCCAGCAACCGCAGCCATGACGATGCCGCCGCGATCGCTCTCACCGTGACGCCGGGCGCGACCGCGTTGCGGCCGCTGTCGCCGGTGCATGTTGCTGCCGTACGGCAAGGCGACGGCATTCATCTGTCGTGGATTCGTCGCACGCGCGTCGACGGCGACGGCTGGGCTGCAGAAGTGCCGCTGGGTGAAGATACAGAGGCCTACGTGCTCGACCTCCTGTCGGGCGGAGCGGTGGTGCGCAGCATCACCTGTGCGAGTCCGAACGCGCTCTATGCCAGTGCCGACGAACTGACGGATTTTGGCACGCCGCAGACGAGCCTTCGCGTGCGTGTGGCGCAACTCTCCGGCGCGGTCGGCGCGGGCTTTCCGACCGAAATCACTCTCACCCTCTGAGGGATCATGACAGACACCACGCATTTGGGGCTGCCCTTCATCGAAGACAGCCAGGCGCAGAAACACGTCACGCATAACGAGGCGCTGCGGATTCTCGACGCGGTGATCCAGATCGTCGTCGACGACATGACGCGCACCGCGCCGCCGCCATCGCCCGCGGAAGGCCAGCGCCATGTCATTGCCAGCGGCGCAACCGGCGCCTGGGCAGGACATGCCGCGGCCATCGCGACGTGGCAGGACGGCGCATGGGTGTTCCTCGCGCCAAAGACTGGCTGGCGCCTGTGGTCGGTGGCCGATACGTCGATCTTCATCTTCGACGGCGGCGCATGGCAGGCGCTGGCGCCGCTGGCCAACGACGTCGGCCAGCTCGGCGTCAATACGACCGCGACCACGCCCAATCTGCTCAGCGTCAAATCCAATGCCGCGCTGATTGCCGCGATCACGACGGCGGACGGCGGCAGCGGCGATGCGCGCTTGCAGATTTCAAAGCAGGCAGCGGCCAACACCGCATCGGTGTTCTTCTCAGACAACCATTCGGGGCGCGCCGAGTTCGGGCTCTCTGGTGACGATCATTTTCGTCTCAAGGTTTCGCCCGATGGGGCGAGCTGGCAGGACGCCTTCGTTATCGACAAATCCACGGGGAACGTTGCGTTTCACGGTTTCTCCGATGCCGCTGCGATGCGCAGCGGTCTTGGCCTCATCAAGCAGGCCTCGCTTACCGACGCGACCGCCGAACGCGTGATGACGACGGGGGCGTTCGGACTAGGTGGAAACGTCATCAATCTGACGGCGGTGCAAAGCGCGAACGCTTCCCGGCCAACCGGATTCTATTACTGCAACGGATGCTCGAATATGCCGACAGCCGGCAATGGCTGGCTGTTTGTTCAACAACTGGCGTCGGACTACTGCATCTTTCAATTTGCCAATGCGTCCGACGGAAAGCGTTACACCGGAGAACTGCTCAATAACGTTTGGACCGGCTGGACGCGGCAGTTCATGCGCATCGGATCGAATGCCACCGGCAAATGGACGATCGATCCCAATGGCTGGCAGATTTGCACGCAGTCGATCAATGTTCCAGCAGGCGCGTTCACCAATTCGGCGTGGGGCTCGTATCGCGACTGCGGATCGTGGGCACTGCCTGCGAACTTCTCCGCGATCTACGGCGCATGGGGACAAGTCGTGGACGGCGCGGTCGGTAGCCGATCCGGCTATGCCAGTTATATCTACGCAACGTTCTCGTCGGTCAGCCTGTATGTGTCATCGCCACAGAACTCGCCGGATTCGTCCACGTTCACCATCAACGCCATCGTCATGGGTCTTGCAGCATGATCATTCAGTTCTGTCCTCAATTGCGCGGCGATACGCTGTCGCTCAGCAGGGCCGGCGATCGCCTCATCGTCAATGGCGACACGATCGATCTCAGCGCGACCCCGGATGGCGCTGAACTGCCGGCCGACGCCATCTCCAACGATTGGCTCGTCGGAACGGTGCGCCGGATTGCCGACGTTCTGCATCTGACGCTGATCTTGCCGCACGATGCCGATGCGCCGGAGAGCGTTCGCTTTCCGGCGGATATCGTCGATCCGGCGGACGGGCCGATTACCTTGCCGGGAGAAGCATGATGGCGACGATTGATCTATCGAAGCTTGTCACCGCCGACATGAAGGCCGCGCAAACGCGTCAGGCACGAATTGCCGCGATTATCGCCGAGCGTGAGCGGCGACTGGGGGTCGGGTTCGCGTACGACTTCGGCGATACGCGCGGCGTGCATCGTATCGCGACGTCGGAGCAGGATATGCGCGGCTGGGATGAAGTGACCAAAATCGCCAACGCGATGCTGGCGCTCAACGATCCGGTCTCAACGATCGACATCGTGACCGAAGCGGGGCCGGTGCAGGTGACCGCGATTGAGTGGCAACACATTCTCATCGCTGCCGCGGCCTTCCGCCAGCCGATCTGGACCGCAAGCTTTGCGCTGCAGGCGATGAATCCGATCCCGCTCGACGTCACAGACGATCAGTATTGGCTGTAGTCGTAGTGTGTACGACATTGCCGGGCTTGTTGCTGAACGTTGTTACGAGCAAATGCCAAATACGGCCAGCAGTGGTGCGGATCGGCAGGATGCCAGCGTCG
>Ga0209952_1000754_pt1 | contig 34532 bp, 46 predicted proteins | sample ThiBiot_750_biof_2_FD_183951 | JGI IMG/M metagenome (GOLD analysis project Ga0209952, IMG submission 183951) | Wastewater bioreactor microbial communities from Cape Town, South Africa - Thiocy_cont_750_biof (SPAdes) | ecosystem: Engineered > Bioreactor > Thiocyanate-remediating >...
GGTGAAAAGATGTACCTACATCCAATAACACATCATTTTAGATTTCTGTCAATAAATGACAACTTGCAAACGAAGCATAAGTCTTTCATAAGAATTTCTCTGATATTTATCTTTGGATACACATCCACATATTGTCAACAGAGAGATTAACTTGAATTATCAAATCATACTGTTGTTTTTGGGTTTGAATTCATTTATCTATTGAATTAACAGTATATAAAACAAGAAACGAAAAAAGAACAAAAAAAAGAACGCACTCGATTTTACAATCGTACATTCGTTTTTTTTTACTGTCAGATGCCATTTTTCTCATAGGAAAACGAGGGGCATTTGATAATGATTTAGCTCGGTTTCGATACAATTGACTGAGAAGACACCGAGCAGAATATTGTTGAATTTATGATGAATTCAAATGCTACAAACGAACTTGCTGATTCAACAAATTATGATTATACAGGTGCAACAATATACATTGTGATTGTTCTTCTTTGGTATTCAATTGGCATCATATTTATGTTAGGCATGCAAATGCGAGCACGTTCAGAAACAATCGAAGAGTCAGCACGACGACGAACGAAAATACTCATTCGAAGTCTACGAAATAATTCGAATACCAAAGAAATTCTAGGTAAATCGAATTTATTTGCCGCATTATTCCGTTGTTTTTTTTCTCTTGTCTCCAGAAGAATTAGTCGATAGACAGAAACGTGCTCGTCTCTGGGACATTTATCTCGGTACAACGAGTCCATCGAAAGATAAACTACACCGAGCTGAAACCGTTCGTATTCGTAATATTGAAAAACAACTTGCATCAATGAATCGACAGCATCGACGTCGTTTAACAAACGAATCGATCTTTCCTGACGAAGAAGATGCTCGTGTCAATCGACAGATATCATTAGATGAAACAGCTCGAAAACGACCATCGACACTTCGTCGTCGTTCGTCATTCGACGAGCTCACACTCGAACGATTGAAAGCTGCTCAACAAACGGATAGATCTGTGATTCGTAATTATTTTCGTCGAAATTTAAAAACTTCTCTCCGTCCCATTCGTCAAGAATCAATAAGTCCACCGCCATCGAGTCAAGCCGATGATTTGTCATTATTCACCGATCATATAACGAATTTAACTCGTCGTCGAAGTGAAATTGAACTTGATTCCGAACAAGAAAGTCCGTATTCAACTTATTTCTATCGTTCGAACAGTTTCACCACTGGATTTTTCCCTGTATCATCATCTCAACACTCGATTTCCTAAGACATTTTTTGTTGTTCATTTTTTTCTCTTTTTTTCCAAAATCAAACAATTGGCTCAACAAAACTTGCAGCGCACAAATGGACGGAGCAAAAAAAAGAAGAAAAAAAAATACATCATAGACCGATAAATGTCGTTTTACATACAACTATACAAAACGAAAAGGAACAAAAAAGAAGAAGAAGAAGAAGAAAAAGAGCGAGAGCGCGCGTATGTGATTCAACAAGAGATTCAATGTTTTCTTTTTCTTTTTTATCACTGTCGTAGTCGCTTAGAAGAATCATCATAAGTATCATCATCCTCATTGTCAATAGTTCGTTTCAATAATAAGATTTCTTGTTTGTTATTGAGAGAAGAAAGAACTGGTTGTTTATCGTCTGATGAATCACACGCTGATTGTCAAAGAGCTTTACCTGGTCTGAGATTAAAATGTAATCTTATGTTGTTTTTCTTTTTTTTTTGTCAAACAAATAACTTACAAAGCAAACGACATGTTCTTGAAATCGTGTTCAGGTATGCCGGTTAAATATAAAGCTGAACAACCACCGTTGATTTGTCCATTGGCTACGGTTACTGTTGGATTTGCTTGTTGAAGTTGTGTGAGACCGGCTGTTGCAGGAATCGGATGAGTCAAACCCTAGTTTTCAAGAAAATCCAATCAGATAAATTCGTCGTTTATTGTTAATTCAAAAATCAAGTGTAACACAAGCGTATTCGTGAGTGAAAGAAAAGACGAATGAATTCAAAATAGGTCTAATAGATCATAAATCATCATATTTCGTGATCGATTGACTAAGAATCAGTACTTACAAAAGGAAAAGAGAGAAAGAAAAAACTAGGAGCTCAAGAACTTGAACAAAAAAAGTCTCACGATAAATTCGAAATTGATCGATGAAAACCTACCATGGGCGGACCGTGAATGGCTGTGTGTAATAATGCCGGATGATGAAGACCAGCTGGACCGAGATCAAATGCTAATGGTTGACCCCAGGCTTCGGTTGGAAAGAAAGCCGTGCCGAGTTCTTCTACATAACGAATGAATGAATAAAGATGATTAACAAGTCATTTTCAATTATTTACGTGGAATTTGGATGAATTGTTGAGTGGCTGCTGTTAACGGCACGGGTGTTTGATGTTTGGGCTTTTGAACTTTCGTATTTGATTTAGCAAATTCAAGTCGAAGTGTTGCTGGAAGATCAGGATCGAATCGAACTCCCTAGAGAATGAACTCATTTATTTCTATCGAATTTGATTGTTGAATCGCTACTGTAAGTTCTTGTTTAGCTGTTTCAGCATCAACTCGATTGGCAAATGTGACAAATCCGACAGGAGATAAATTTTTACCATTTTTATTTGTTACTTTCAATAAACTCCCTTCGTAACCCTAGAAAATTTTAAAAAATATTGTTTTTTCTTTCAAAATAAAAACGAAAACTAACTTTAAATCCTCGAAATAGAAGATAAAGTTCGCGTGGTTTAGCATCCATTGGTAAACCCGACACAAATAAAGTCCGAACCTAAAAATCAAATAAATAATCATCGTGTGATTGATTGATTGATTGATTGACTAGTAAATTCAATTTCCGAGATTAAACATTAATCAACACGAGTTCTATTTCATCGAAGTCACGTACCGGCCGTCGATAAGTAACCATTTTCTCATTCGAAACTTTAGTTTTCGTCGGTTTGCTTTGAACATGTTGTTCATTTGTCATCTCCTTTCTCATTTAATCGATAGAAATGTGTTTGACGACGCGCACTTGATGTAAACACAATTCTTATTAATTGAAAATTTGAAGAGCAATGATGCAAAGAATGAAGACAAGTTACGATGATGAAGATAAAGAAAAGAGGAAAGAGAAATATAGAGAAAAAGGAACATTTGGTAATAATGAAAAAAACCGAGAGATGAGGAGGAGAGATGTTGATCTAAATGGCATATACATATAAGAGGTATATAGAATGCTTTTTCAATTAGTTGATGAAATACAGGAAAAGAAAAAGGATTTACCTCAAGCTTAAATAGCAATGTCATGCATGTGTATCGATGTCATGTAAACATTTTTTTTTCCAAACAAAAAAAAACCGTTATAACTTAATAAAAAATTATAATCTCGTGTATGTGTGTTGTTCTTTTTTAAGTTTAAAATAATTGATTAACTCATTAGACGAATACTTAACTAAATTAAGATCTCGATTGATATTTGCCAGATTTCTTTGTTGAAATGCAGCAGAGTACAAAAACACAAAGCAATCAACAAAACAAATGTACGATGTGAAATAGCAAGCATTTAGTGAGAGACTAGTGCACAAGAACTTACTTCATTTAATTCATCCGTCGAACTCTTCATTTTGTAACAATGACTATAATAACAGACAGTAAAGAGTAGAAGAAGAACAACAACAACAATAATAATAAAAAAAAATCGAATCGAATTGATAATGATCTCTCTTGTCAAATGTTTCATCGCTTTTTATACCTCCTCTTCTAATAAATCAATACAAATATATGCTTAATAATGATTCGAAATGCATGCAATGGTATTGTTCGTTTATTTGTCTACACAAACGATGTCGAATCATCATCGTATCAATTTAAATAGGTAATAGGAGACGAATAGAAATTAAAAAAAAAGAAAAAGAGAAAGAGAAATTAATGCAGTTGTTCATGTATATAGATTTTTTTCTTCTTCTTCTTCTTCGTTTTTAATAAAATAGATGCTAAGGAAAGAAAAACTAGTCTGATCATTTTTGTTTTCAATCATCGAAAGAATGAACGCAGTCATAATTCTCGTCTCACCTCGATTCACTTTCATTTATATCCATTAATAGAATTATTATTATTATTCTCCTTCTCTTCTTCTCAGATGAATGAGATATGCAAGGATTTAGTTTTCCTCGATATATATTTTTTTTTCTATTGTACAGAAATAAGAAAGAAAAATATGTTATTATTGATAGAAATGAATCGGAATTCCATCTGGGAAAGAACAAAAAAGAAAAAATCTTTGTCTTATCGATCGAACAGAATAGTATAGTCTGTTACGGAAATTATCGAAACTATAATGTAGTCTATGATATACTAAGTTAGTGAAAAAAAGAACCTTGAAATAAACGATTGTTTCGTTATTCGATTTTGATTTTTCTATTAAAGACTATTTATCTTTATCAGTAATCAGATCTTTCTCTTCTATTTCTTATTCATTAACCCAGTTGTTACAAAAGAGCAGCTGTGCATTTGACTGATTCATTTCTGGTCGATCGGATCTTTCGTCTTATAAACCATTAACTACATATGCTCGCCATATACAATAACCAGAAAAGCATTGACACAATTGTCAATCGTGCGTATTCTCCCTTTTTTCTCTCGTCAAAATCCCCTGTTTTTAGATTCTTACTTGTTCAAAGGACCATAGGTTATCATAGGTAACATTTGCATGATTCGATCGTCAAGACGAAGAAGAAGTGCACAATGATTTCTTTTCTTTTGTTTTTATTTCAAGAAAAGTCTGTTCTTTGTCTAAATCTTTCAATCATTCAACATCAATTAGTTCATTTAGTTGAGTATTTATACATATGTGCATGTTAACTAAGACGGATTTTGTTGATTCATTAACGTTCGTATAAAAATGAAGTCCTTGTTTCTTTTCTCTCTCTCTCTCTTACCTCGTCATCTGCTAAACCAGCACCAGCAATATTATTGATTGATTCCATACTTTGAGAAAGATGATGGAAATTTTCATCGTGTATTGAATGTAAGAATGATGAACTAGGAAAAAGATGATAACTTGATGAAGTCATTTCACTCTAAAAAGAAGAAGGTGAAATACAAATATACACATGCACACACGACGGTCATGACTGGCAGACAAAAGCAGAAACGAACGAATGAATAGAACAGAAGAGAGAAGGAAGAAAAATGGTCCATATGTATGTTTATATTCTCGTGTCGTGTTAACTAAAAAAAAAGGTACTTGTTTTTGTTCAGATTCAATTAGCTCTTAATCACCTCGTTGACATCAAAGAGAAAACTATAATGATCATTTGAACGTACACGTCTGCGTATTGTTCGTGAAGAATCTTTACAAGCGATGGAATTCAACGATAGATAGCACTAGTCGTTGACAAATGAAAGTTTTTTTTTTTCGAAAGACAAAAGAAAAAAAACACATAAAATAAATTATAAATCTTCTGATTAAAAAAAAGAAGATTTTTATTCTAATTCGAAAACAAATTCAACGAATTTCCTATCGATTGACAACAACGAATCAAAAATTAGCGTCTTTATTTTTATTTTTCTCCAATATTTAAACAAACTAAAAAAAAGCAAATGTTTGAAGTGTCTATCGAATAACATGGATACATCTGCTCATCTTCAATCACGTATAAATGCCCTACAAATCATTCAAAACTATCGTGTACCCGATCTACAAGTAAATACTCGTTCAATCAAAGAACAATTCAACTGATTTTACTAGTTTAGGCTTTACTGAAATACGCACGTTTGTCTCAACAAGGAAATAAACGTGAATTATTTCAACGTTGTAAAAGTCTTTTATCATCGAATGTTTCTTCACAATTATTAAATAAAGTCAATCAAATTGAGTTAACACGTCTTAATGCTACTAAATCTCATTCTACTAATTCAATTCGTCCAACAATTATTTCACCAACAATAGATCTACCCAATGCTAAACAAATTCAATTTGTTAATCTACCTTTCTACGAGAAAATGCGTACGATCGAATGTACAAATATGCGAACTGATATCAATACATTTTCGCCACTAAATTTCGTTTTAACTGAATTCGATGTTGATTTAATTTTAAAAGGTTTAGCACGAGTTTTTCTTCGTCTTGTACCGACTTGTCTTACTGAGAAACAAAACGATGTTCTCCCACCGTATATCTACGTTCAATGCAATGGTCAAGTTGTGATTAATAATAATACAACAAAAACCGGTGGTGCACAAGCACATTCAATTGCTTTTCCAACTGATATAACCGAACAAATCATATCACGAGTTAACATTTCGAATAGTCTAACTTATCTTTGGCTGCAATTACCCACACAAACAACATTAAAAAATCTTCCTCAATCATATACATTATCGATTCAACTTGTTCGTTTAGTTTCCTTCGATACTCTAGTCAATACAATAGTTAAACGTGAAATTCATTCGAAAACAAATAGTGATAATGATATTGAAATCGAAGAAACGGGCCTTGAAACAACACGACAACGTGTATCACTGATTTGTCCAATAAAACAATCGTTAATTGTTATTCCGGTGAAATCAAATCTTTGTTCACATTTGACATGTTTCGATTTGCGGTCGTTTCTTGAAATGAATCAAAAACGTTTGCAATGGTCTTGTCCAATCTGTCGGAAATCGGCAGCAATCGAAAGTTTAGTTGTTGATAAACGTTTACAATCGATTCTTTCGAAAGTTCCAACGAATTGTTCGACAGTTGAAATTGATCCATCGACGAAAACACTCGTCGATTGTCAATTTATACTCGACAAATCGAACGACGATGATGATGACAATCCACTACCATCATCATCATCAAAAACAAGTAAATTCGAATTCTGATGATTTCAAATTAAATTCGATCGTTTCATTTTCTTTTTTTGAAGTTGAAAACGATTGTATTGTTCTTTCATCCGAAGATGAAGATGAAACACAAGAATTTTCATCAGTTCTGCGTACGAATTTCGATGATGCAACTTATTGGCAAGACGTTGCGAGATTTACGTACGATCTTTTCGAAGAATACGAAAATCTTCAACGAAAACGAACGCATAGCATGAATTCATCATTGATTTCCGCCGATGATCGTCAACACAAACGAACGAAATCAGATAATGTCGATGTCATTACACTTTCATCGAGTGACGATGACAATGATTTAGCATGATTTATTTTGTCTTTTCTTTTTGTATATGTCCTTACGTGTATTCTTATAAACGAAACCAATATTTTCTCTCAGTCTCTCTCTTGTTTATCCTTGAAATATTCTAGACCAATCGATATTTAGCGGTGATTTCGATAAGAAACCTCCATTTTTAACCAGTCAAAATCGATGTTTAGATAAATAAAAGAGAGAAAAGGTAGGTTGTGAATAATGTAAAATTACATTTCATTATCCAAGTTGTTGAGTACGACATGCACCATGATATTTATATCCGTGGCATTGATCGAAATTTACGCTTGGAAAAGAAACTAAAATTAAATTCATGAATTAATATTCGTATATTTTCATTGATATATATGAAATTTGAATTTAATATAACAGTTCAAAAGAAAAGGAAAAGATCTCGTTCTGAAAATTTTCTGTTGTTTAAGATGACAATGGATAAAGTTCAAGCAAAAATTAATGTTAAATCCGAGAATTTCGAACAAGTTTTAGAAGAACCTGTTGTTGATTCAACGACAACGAAGTCTTATGATGAGTTAATAGCAGCTAATGAACGTTTGAGATTGGGTATTTCGAAGATTTTTACAGAATTTGTGAATAAAGCTCGACTCGAACAAGAAGCAAATGGTGATAGTGAAAAGAAAAAACGAAAATTAAAACGTAATGAAAATGAATTTCTATTTTATTCCAAAAAACTAGAACTTTCTTTCTTTTTTAAATAGAAGACGACGATGAAGAAAATGAAGCAGAGCAAGAGGCAGAAGAAGAAGATGGTGATGATGATGAAGATGATGAACTATCACCCGATGAACAATGATTTTTGTATACTGAATAAATAAATGTTTTGTTAAAGAGCTTGATAAATAACACGTTCCCATCCGTGTGTATTATGCAGATTCTTCGAACTTCCGCATCGATCTCCACCGCCGCGGCCAACGAGCGATCGAAGTGACCAACAAAGTCTATGCTCAGAATTCTGATCACTGTTATCGCATGGATTCAATTGAATCGACCCACGTTGTCCGTTATAGTATCCATTAATATTCTGTTGATAGCGGTTTGTCGAATCCTAAGATCAATAGATTTGCTTTTAAATTTGAAAGATTTTCTTTACTATCGGTTGTCCTTCAAATCCCCACGCATAGTTTTCAGAATAATAAAAACCTGTTCCATTGTAAATCGACGGTGTACAGTAACTATTTGGATTGCATCTTTCAAATACTTTTTCTCGTCGACCAATACCAGCAATGATCAATGTTTTCCGATCGATAATCTTCCGACAAGCGACGAGAAGTCGTTTGCCCATGCATGTCTTTTTCAAGACTGTATCATCGAATGGTGTATCATATTTGCCACGATAGCAAAGCTTCCAACCGACGAGACTACTGACTTTTAAGTTCACATGTGTACCGAGAAGTGGAGATAAAAATCGATCGGCTAAAATCGATAGATTTTACTTTTAACCGATTGATATTTTGATTAACTTACAGTTCAAGCCGAGTTCAGAAAGCATAATAGAGAAATTAAAAGCTTGATTGTCTTGTGGTGCTGAAAAACTCAATTCATAACCAGGCACTTGTGGCATATATTTCAAATTTCTTAGCTGATCAAGTAAATATTGAAAATGTTGAGGATTGTAATCGAAGAAATGAACAACATTCCGTGCCAATTTTGTTTTATTATTTTTAGCAAACATTAATGCTAATTTCGAATAAGGTACAGCAGTTAATGTCGATCGATAGGTTACAATACGTTGTCCACCAACATTGAGAACAATAATATCATCCGATGTTGTTGTATTCAATTGATCTCTTGCGTGATTAGGAATTTCATTATCGATCGAAAATATATTTCGAAAATCTTCATTAGAACTATTATTAAATAGACTTTCTGTTGTCAATTCAGATTCGTCATAAGTCTCGACGAATTCACTATAATCAGTCGATACTCGTTGGCCAAATAGAACCAAACAAATCGTCTGCAATCAAAAATATTCATCCTTTCGAAAATACAAAAATATACATACAACTAATGTCGACAGTTTCCTCATTATTTTACTGGAAAAATGTCGCGTCTCTCAAGATATTTATGCGTATTTTTTAGATCGACGTAATTATCTCGATTAAGATAAACGAAGTACTGATAGGTCTAGTGCTGAAAGCACAATTGATAAAAAGGAAATTAAAGAGATTTATTCTTTAAAAAAATAAATATTCAATTATATGTACAAAAGAAAAAAGTGTTCAAGCATTTTGTCGTTGTTCCGTAGACATTTGTTTCGTTTGAAGAATGATTTTTCTTGCAATAGGTTGACATTTATTTACATTGGATCCATAGAGAACATCTTCAAATCTTGGTCGAAGTCGATCGATATCGAAGAAGACTTCAATTTGTCGAACAACAGTTTCATTGACTCGATAAACATTATGTGATAGAAGAAGAAGTATCAACGGAATGTTTTCATTGAGATGAAGATCAAGCCAGTGCTTTAATTGTTCACGAGGCGAATGATGAAAGTTAATACCGCGTTCGTGACAAGCGAGTTTTAGTTCATTGAAATCGAGATTTTCGATGCCTTCGTTGAGAATCAATTGATCGTCGATTTTGAGACGACGAAATTTCTGTTCGAGTTTCCAACGAAGATATGAATTGGGACCGTGAATTGAGAGATTAAGAAGTTGACAGAGTGTGATTAGTTGTGAACGATGAAGATAATTTAAAGTCAATCGACTGTCGATCCCTGAAGACACTTGAATAAGCTCGTTGATCGTTGGTTGACTTGCCGATGAACGAATCTACATAAAAATTCAAAGATTTAGAAAAAAGAAAGAAATCTTTTCTTTTACCTTATGGAAAAATTCTCCTATTTGCTCATGATTGATTCGTTTGTGTGATTCAATGAGAAGATCTTCGAGTGTCTCTTGTAAATATGTTCTTGCATTGAATTGAATAAGAATTCGTTGTTTCAAATTTTCTTCCTACAGAACTCCATCAATCAATTTCTGATAAGAGAAAAAGCAACTTTACTTCTCGCTCGATTTGTTTGAAAGTACTTGGCAGCATATTCGGAAAAAGTTTTAAAAATATTGGCAGAGTAAATTCAAGGAATGGAACCATGATAAATACAGAAAATGGTACAAGACGAAAGAGATCATTCAACGTTCGATTGACTTGTATTCTTTCTTTTCGTGTTAATTGTTGTCCGTTGAATTTCTGTCGTAGAAGACGAAATGTTGTTTTCGTTTCATGATGAAACAGTTTGAAACCTTGATAGTAATGTTTCAATTCATGAATAATCCGTTGTCGAATGGTTTGATTTTGTTTCGATAGGTGAACAGTCAATGAATTCGACGATTGAATTATCGGAATTATTGACGAACGAATGGGTTTAGCTTTTTGTTGAATAATAAGAGTCGGAGAAAAGTGAAAAAATCGAACATTTACAATCTTTGTTAACACTAGTTTATTTACATATTTCGAATTCATTTTTTGATCAAATGACTAGAGAACTACTTTGTCGAACAGTTGTCTTTTTTATTTATTTCTTTGTTCACATTGTGTTTTCTATATTCTATCTAATCAATAGATATCTCTACTTGTCGATCTATTCAACTAAAGCAACAAAAAAACAAACAATTCTCAGTTAATATGATAAATTAAACGTTCCCATTTATTTGAATTATGAAGATCTTTTGCACGTCCACATCGATCGCCTTGATGTTTCGATTGAACTGTCCAACAGAGTCGATAATCGGAATCTAAATTACTTCCATCACAAGGATTGACTGCAAATGAAAGTGATCCTCGAACGAATCCCCATGTTTGATTATTCACATGATACCAACCGACACCTCGTTTACCTTCAGTTAAACATTGATGTCGAACTGAACAAACGAGTTTTTTCGTTTTATTCGACGATTTTCTGCATTGTTTAGGTAAACATGGATGAAGAATATCTTCACGTTGGCCAATACCAGCTACGGTTAACACTTTTTTATTGTCAATCGAACGACAACCAACAAGAAGTTGATTACCATTGCATCGTTTCGATAGAACAGAAAAATCAAATGGATTATCGTACGTAGTTCGATAGCATTCTTGCCAACCAGCGAGAGAATTGACAGTTAAATTGACATGTGTACCTTCGACTGGTGATAGTAATTGATCAGCTAAATGAATAGAATAGAATTCGAATATTTCAACAAAAAAAAAGAAAACTAATTCGTAACACCTGTTAATCCGAAATCAACAAGCATTTGAGTAAAATTAACATGTGGGATCGTGTATGGCGGCGGTGAAAATCGAAATCGATAACCAAATTTTCTTGATGTTTGTCTAATAGCTCGAAGTTGATCGAGAAGATAATTAAAATATGCTGGATTGTAATCGAAAAAGATTGCACCTTGTTTATCAATTGTTAACGTTGATTTTGTATTATTTTTACTAAACATTAACGCTAATTTCGAATGAGGAATCGCTGCTAATGTCGATCGTAATGTTGTTATCTTTTGACCACCGACATTTAATTCAATAATATCATCTGATGTAATGGCATCTTGTGCTTTTCTGAGATCGAATAGTCGGTCAAATGATGCTCGATCTTTGCTGTAAGCATATTGTTGTTGAATAAAAAGACAAATCTAAATATATTTTCATGTCAAAGAAGAAGAAAAATCAATATACATACGAGTAATACAGATTTCATTCTTGATTGACTATTCTGTTCCTTTTCTCAATACTCGATGCAAATAAATGTCAGAAATTCTTTGACACTTGTCGATTGTTTTCTTTGCACGAGTTATTTGGAGAAACGAACAATATAAATGACTATTGTACAATTACAAGCTGCAAATTACAGATTAATCAAAGATCATCTTAAGGACAAATTCCTTTTTACATTTTCTTTACCTAGAAGATAATTATCAATATGTGCGCGCATCATTGCGATTTAGTCGTGCCTGTTCCATGTTTCAATCAACTATCTACCGACTCGCGTTCATATTCAACAAGGTCAAGTCTGTCTGATCTCACCGCATCCGTTTACAGGATATTATACGTCAAAAATAGAGACCAATACCAACAATCGTATTCATTAGTTTGTTAGCTGTAATCTGAGTCAAATACTAAATAATTTCTGTTTTCATGCGTCACATTCAAATAAGCATAACACCAAAGATTTAATTTTCGTGTGTATGTATATTGTGTAATATCGTATTGATACGGATATTATTCAATAATATCGATTTGTCTCATCATATATCAACTGATTCTTTCGATTGATGATGGATACAATATTAGAAATCATCAGTATAATAAAGATAAATCATACAATTGATGAGAGATAAAAGCACGTACGTATAAGACAAGATTTTGTACAAATTATATGAAAGAGAAATAGTAACTGTTTTTCGAAATTTGATTACGATTCTGTTGCTCGTCTGCGTCGTTTTAAATGTCTATGAATGAATAGTTTCTGTATTCCTCGTGGCCAATGTTCATGTGTTTTTAATTCTTCAGCAAGAACTTTCCATTCTTCAAGTATTTGACGATCAACTGACGATGAACGTCGAATACGTGGAGTTGGAGCTAATGACGGCACACTACTTCGATAAGAAATATCTTCATGACTACCATAGAGAAATTCATTATCTTCTTGATATTGATCAATAACTGCTAATTGTCGTTGAATATTTCGTATTCGGCCTGTTTCAGCTTGATTTATTCTTTCATTCATATCTTCTGATTGACCAATATAAATATTCCATAATCGATTGCGATTTTCTACATCCACAAGTTCTCCTAAAAAAGACGACATCGTACTGAACAGTTTTCTTTTCATTGATTGTATCATTACTTAAAACGTCTTGATTATGATTCTCTCGAAATACTCGATCTTTTGAATATTCACTGAAATTCTCGTTTGTCGTATTCGACATGCCCATTAATAACACGAAACTTAATGAATACCAAACAAGAACAACAACAATAAATATAACTGCATCATTTGTATCATTCGTAGGTACACTTTGAATTGTCTGATTGAAAACGAAACTCGACTCATTCATTCTCGCAAAAAAAAACCAGTCGGACTAAACCGTCATGTGAATACTTGTTATTCTCTGCTTATCAGTACTAATTTGCATTCTTTTCGATAGAAGACAGCCCGAGAGAGAGAAAAAGAACGTAAAATAAGTTATTTTCAACAAATTCAAATTCATTCGTTTTCTTTTTTTAATGTTTTGAATTTGTATATGAAAGAAAACAAACAAACAAACAAAGATAATCCATGCAGTAGAGAGAATGAGAGAATAGACAGTACAAGACAGCAAAAAAAGAAGAGAAGAGAAGAAGATCCAATGAAGTGAATAATCGACTTTATATGTATATATGTATAATGTATATATGTTGATCATCAAAACAAAAATTCGAATATGTGTGTATGTGACTTTTTTTTGGTTGTTTTCTTTGTGATACATGAAAAGAGAAAGAAAGAGAGATAGAGAAAGAAAAAATAAAAACGATAGAAAATAGAAAAGCAAAGCATTTCTTTTGTTCAGAGATCCGATTCACCATAGAGTGCAGATGAAAATGTCTTGTAATCGTATGCACCAGGTACACTATCAGCGCCCGTATACGCTTTCATACGTTGCATACACCAATCGGCTTGTTCACGTGGCAATTCACGTTTGAGAATTTCGCCAGTTATATAAGGTTTATCAGCTGAAAGTGTTTTAAAAGCTTGAATCAATTGATCAACATTGTCTTCTTCGGAACATTCTCGTGTCATAAAATCCAAAAACGATTCAAATGTAACGAAACCCGTTTGACTTGGATCGACATTCGTCATAATACGTTGAAAATCGGCGTCACCTTGACGATCTTCTCGAATATTATAACCACACGCAATTAAACACGAACGAAATTCTTTGGGATCAAGTCGGCCTAAAATTTTACATTCAACAAAACAACTATTTTGAGGACAAAAATCGAACAAGGAGACATACGACTACGACTCTTATCGAAATGTGCAAAAGCTGCTCGGAATTCATTCATTTGTTCTTCACTAATGCCTTTCTTTTCCAATGTATAGATTTGATTCTTAATCTCGGCTATTTGCCGTGTTAATTGCGTATTTAACTGTTCCCAAGCGACACGAATCGTTTCCATTGTATACGGTGTATGACGATTTTCGAAGATCATACATTCTTGAATCTGTTGATTGCATTTTTCGAGTTCGTCGATATGTGGACGATAGTCTTTGAAGCAGATTTCCATGGTTTCGAGTTGTTTTTGATGTTGTTCCAATGTTCCAACGACTTGAATCGTCAATTGTTGAAGTTGTTCGTGTTGCTGTTCGATCCACGGGCCGACAACATTCGATTTTTGTGCGAATTCGAGACGAATTCGTTCGTTTTGTTGTTGTTTGACATATTCACTTTCTAAATCTTCGTCACGTTGAGGTACAAGCGACTGAACTTCATTCCATTTGCCGGTAATTTCCTAGAAAACGAGCGGATATTCGAAGATAGGACGCATCTTTTAACAACATACTGTCGGTTGAATATTTGTATATGGATTGGGTGGTAATTCGAGATTATTTTCTTGACAGGCTTGTTGAGCTTCATCGACAAGATGAATGATCGTTTTGTATTCCTTATCAGCTTCGCCGAGAGTCGCTTTGAATTGTTTATGAGCTTCGATTAGACCTGCGCACGCAAAAGGAAAATGTTTAGACTTTTGTTGAAATCGAAATTTACCGCAGATTTCATCGAGCGTGTGGATAAAGAACATGTCGATTAGATCTTCTCGAGCTCCATCGAGCCAATTCAAGTATGGTGCTGCTTTTTTCGCGTAATCCAAAAAGAGACTATCGACTTTCTCGACAATCCGTTCGGCTTCGGTCAAAGCAGTGCGTCGTTTTTGTGTCAAACGTCCTAATTCATCCCATTCATTGCAAATCTTCTGACACCGTTCGTTCACTGACGTAATTTGATCGTAATTCAAAACGTTCAGCTCTTGAGCAATCGCTGCGATCTGCTCGACACGATCCTGATGCGCGCCGAGGTCACTTTCGAATGCCAAATGTTTACGTGAAAGAGCACGAAGATCGTTCAACGACGATTGTTTGAAGTCGTTCGATTTCAAAAGATCGACTTTGCCCTGCGACCATTCCTCGTGGATTTCGCATTTGTTTTGGAATTTCTTGGTTAAATGATCGAGCCGTTCGAGCCGACGGAGTTCGAGCAAAAGCCATTCCTCGAAGCCTTTCTCGGCGAGTTCGAGACCTTTCCAAGCGTCGACGATGTCGGCGATTAATTTGCCTTCGGTGGGCGTAAACGCCGGTCGATTCGAGAGACGAAGACGGGTTTGAAGCGTGTTGAAATCGGTTTCTAATTTCGCTTTTTGTGAGAGTTTCGGCGGCTTCTGTGATCGACAGTAATCGCGAAATTCGCCGAGTTTCGCTTGTGTGCCGTTTAATGTGTTGTCAGTCGAACGATTTTCGAGCCACGGACGTTTCTGTTTGATCCATTGGAGTAGATCCGAAGCTAAACGTTCGTATTCTTCCATCATATGTTCATTTTCTTGATTAATACTCAAGACTTTGCATATTCGGCTTGCTGCTTGTTCAGCCTAAAAAACAATTTTTCGATTTTCTTTGTCTCGATCGTCATTTTCTCGAAAAGAAACAAGATCTAATCTCATGCAAATTACCTTTTGTGTCGTCGAAAAGGCATGATAATATGACGAAACATAGGTCATCACCACTTTTTCATCGGCTTTTATGCTGTTATTGATTTCTACAAACGAAAACCAGATCATGCATCAAGAAAGAAAAACACACCGACATTCACAAGTCATGCGCGCACTGCACAACCGAAACAAACAACCTTTGTTACATCAGCGAACGTATGATAATACGCGCTGACATAAGTCATAACGGACTTCTCGTCCGGTCTCACTGTTTCGACTATGTCTAGATTCCTTCGGTTTTGTCAATCTATTCGAGATCTTCGAAATATTTACCTTCGGCATCGAGCATTTTCGGAATATCTAAATGTTTTTCAGCAATATCAAACGCGAGGTTCAAGTTCGTCAATGGATCATCCTGTTAAAAAACAAAGCAAATATTTGAATTTCGCGAAAGACGAACTCGATTCTACTTTTGTCAGTTTATTATAGTCAAGCAAGTCCGGTCGATGACGATGAATAAGTGCACAGAAAGCTAAGCCATCTTTGAAACTAAATCACAAAAACGTTCGATTCAAACAAAAAACAACAACAATTTCATCGAACCTCGTGTGAAAATTTTGAACATTCACGTTTTTATATGGCGACGTTTTACGTTGACACCATAATAATAGACCTTCTTTCGCCGACATTTCTTAAACAAACAAGTCGAAGATCTCGGCGAAAAGAATGCTCGATATTTACCCTCGACGGAAATATCTTGAATAGCAAAACGTAAGATAATCGTCCAAATCATTCCGAGAGTCATTTTGAGATTTCCGTCGACGATTTCTGAAAAATTTTGATTTTCAATTCTACAAGTTTAAAGATAAAATTTCGATCGTCTACCTTCAGCACCAACCATGAGTTTGACGCCTTTACTTGTGATAAAATCCAATGCTTTGTTAACATTAGCGATTTTGTGAAATCTAAATAAAATAAAGATTCGAAATACAAGAGAGAGAGAGAAAAACAAAACTCGATTCGACCTCATTCGTCCTCGATCAGGCTTCGGTAGTTGTTCGTTCGAGATGACTTCTAAGAGAAGCATGAGCTTCAAACCATTCTGAAAATCTTCTTCGATATTTTCAATCGACGTGTCGACTTTACGCAAATGTGAATTACACCAAGCAGTAAACGTCTAATTTTCAAAAAAAAATCAATAATAATTTTTTAAAAATCGATAATCGTTTTTCGTACTTTTTTCTGCTGTCGTTCCCAAGCTGGATCTAAAACCGCCTCTCGTTCCCATTCTTCTTCAGGTAGCATGTAGTCGTCCGTTGAATTTCTCTTCGTTGCATCGCCATTTCGTTGTTTAATCGACATACCATTATGTCCATTGGTTTGTTGTTGATAGTGCGCACTCATATTTTATGATTTACTAATCAATAATGTTTTTTCTAACAGAATACATCTAAAAGAGAAAAAAACTTGCATTTTTTTTTGCTTCTTCGGTGGACGCGTGTGCGTCAATCAATAAAACTTCTCTCTGATTGTCTACGTGCCTGTTTTTATGAAACTAAATACACGCTAGTCATTGACATTACGAACGAAGGGAGGAAAAGAAGAAGAAGAAGAGAAAAAAAACGACAGGTGATCGACGAAATTGAAAAGGAGAAAAACGAAAGCGATTTCGTTGTTGCAAAAGAAAAGGCAGACGATACTGTTCATTAGACTGTTCAAGCTCAATGTCTCGATGTTTGTTCATGTTATAATCTTTTCCTTCATCCGTCTCGTTGTTCTCTCTCTCGTTTTTTCTATTTTACGAGGTTTCCTTCAGTACACATACAACATCATTAAAAGAATAAGACGGATAAAGAACGCAAAAGAAAAAACTAACGTTACTGCAATGAATGATAAAATCGTCCATACATATTTTGAAGATTTCTTTCCTCATGTTCTCTCTCTCCTTCTCTTTTTCTTTCTTCCTCTCTCTCTCTCTTTTGTTCGTTTGTAACTACGTCATCTCTTATCTTTTCATATCGAATTGAGTTTTCAGAAGTCAAACGAATGAATGATGAACGACAAAAATAAAAACAAAGAACATGATTCTTGAACAGATTGTACATTCCACAACACAAAAGAATTAAAATTGTTCAATCATTGGTGCAAATTTTCAAAGAGGTTACGCATCGATTTGTGATTCGTTCGAACTATCAACCAATCGGAAACAGCTAGGCGAATAGAAGGGTGCTCTGTATCAATCATTATTACATCAGGAAGAACAACGAGTATGTCGTATTGCATGAAACCAAGTAAAGATTAATTAAATATTTCGAATAAAAGCCTGTTTGATTTCTTGTTAAGATAATGAAAAGGATAAAGTCATGTTTTTGACGAAAGACGATTTGAGTTCGCCATCGACGATCAAACAAAAGGAAGACGAAGGCTTCGATCCATGGGAACAGCACGGTAAATTCCCGAAATGAAATGTTGATTTTCAATTTTTGAATTTCGAATTCAGGTTTAATCCTTCCCAATGGGTCAATCAATTGGGATTGTCCATGTCTGGGCGGAATGGCATCGGGTCCATGCGGTCATATCTTTCGTCGAGCATTTACATGTTTTCACAACAGTGATTCGAAACAGAAAGGGTCCGAGTGTTTTTCTGAATTTGCTAATTTAACCGATTGTTTCGCTAAATATCCGAAATTATACGGTAGTAAAGACAAATCTGCCGACGGTCAGCAACCGACATCAGCAACGAGTGCCATAGCCGATGCGTTGAACAGTCAACAATAGTTTTTTTTTGTTTTTCTAGTTGAAAAATAGCTCCCCGTGTCGTTTTTTTTTCGTTTTTCAGATTTCTGTTTGTGTTCTGCAAAAAAAGAAAGAATGGAAGACGAAAGTTCATGTCGAATCTTATCGAGCGGTCGACGAGTCGGAGGAGTATCATCGTCAGTTCATCGAGTTCTCAAAAGCGGCCGTCGTTTGACGAACAACCAACCACAACACAAAAAACAACGTACTCTCTACTCACAAATCGGTTCGATTCTTCATGAAAACGATTCGAATTACCGTCATCGGGATTTGTCCAGTGAAATTCAAGTCACCGAACGGAAACCACGAGAAAACGAGCCGAGCAAAAAACTTCTTCTGCAAGCGGTGTCCGATGCGAACAAAAGTGTGACGATGAAGTTAAAGAAAACCAACGGAATCGTTCAAGTGATGAGACCCGATGGAACAACCGAGTGTTTGACAACAAAAACTCTTGCCAAACGCTTGAAAGCCAAAGAACCAACGTGGATCGATCCGAGTAGTTTGACTGAGAAAGGCGAACCTGTTCTCGGAAAAATGAAAATTCGCATTCGAAATGAATATTGTTCGAATGCGGACGATGTCGATGAGACTCGTGACGAAAGTCCATCGAACGAACAGAATCTTTCGTCAATGGAGTTCGAAGATGATGACGAAGATGAAGTAAACAATTGAGAATTTTGGAAGATTCATTGAAAATATCTTTGCTTTTTCTAGTTTATCGTTGTTGTAAATAATAATGATGATGACATAAATAATATTTGGATGCTAAACGACTATCCGTATGATGATAATGCCGATGAATACGATGAAAATCAAGGAAATAATTCGTTGAAACGAAAATTAAGCGACGAAAGACTCTCGGACGAGAATGACGAACGTGAATATTCGCCATCGGCATCAACCGGAAAGAAATTGAAACGATGTCGATTCTGGCCCGATTGCCATAATGGCGAACAATGTGAATTCGCTCATCCAACTCAACGTTGCACGTAAACCTAAAACTTTGATTAAAAACTTCAAAAATCTTGATTTTGTTCAGACATTTTCCCAATTGTATGTACGGTGCCGAATGTTTATTCATTCATCCACCTTGCCGATTCGGCAGTGCGTGTACACGATCTGATTGTTTGTATACGCATTCATCAGCAACACCAGCGTCGTCGCCGAATGACAACGCAGCAACTGGTCGAGCGCCAGTGACTCGACCTGATAGTTCAACAGTAAAAAAAAGCAAAGAATCTCATTTCCACATTCGAATTTTGATTATTTTTTAGTTATGCAAATTCGGTGTGCAATGTATGCGACCGAACTGTATGTTCTCTCATCCTCGTGTACCGTTTCCATCGGCTCGGAACTACAAATGGATCAATAGTAAATGGTTAGTCGTTGATTTCGAATAACTTTTGTTTATTATTAGGAGATTTTCTAGGCGTGCTCCGGACGATACACCTTTGCTTCCGCCGACGCCGAAAGATACTGTCTATGAAAATCCTTTCGTTGCTAAACCGTCGAATAGTAATGACGATTCAATCGAAAAATGAAAACGTTTCGTCTTTTTTTTTTGTTGTTGTTGTTGTTGTTGTTTTTGTTTTATTTGGGAAGAAAAAAAAACGACAAAAAGGAAAAACAGACTTGCTCGTATTGTTTTACACTATTCCAATATTGTAGATTTATTTTTTAATTAGTAAATTGAACATCATCGACAAACTATAAGTATGTCGTCATCATCATCGAACGAAGGAAATCATGTAAGATGAAAAAGAAACATTTTTCATATGGACAAAAAAAAACTTATTCAGAATCTTGCCGATGTTCTCTTGTATGCCGGATCGAAATTAACACGCAAACAAGCGATTCAAGAAATAGGCGATGTCGTTTTAAAAGCAAATATGAAACCGAAAACAGTTAAATACGCGTTAGATCTATTGAAAATTCTCCTACCAACAGAAAATACACTTCCATCAACTGTTGATGAACTTTTTGGTGCAATGTTATCATGTAAATAAATTTCATACTGCAAAACTAAAGAGACTCGACGAGTATTTTGATATTTCAGCGGAATATGATTGGCGTCTAGCACAATATTTAATTAAACATAAACAACAACCATCATTTCTATCGCCATCATCATCTCTATCATCGCCGAATATTTGGAATGAAAATTCCAGTTCGACAAATAATTCACTTGCAGTGGCTGCTGCTGCAACAACTAGTTCATCGTTGATACCACCGAGTCAAGAATTGAATTCCATTGTACAATCACCTTCGTTATTCTTGCCGATCAGTGCCAGTAGTAGTAGTAGCAGTAGCAGTAGCGGCAGCAGCAGTGAAAGCGAAAGTGAAAGTGATTCATCGGAATCAGATAGTTCTGAGGATGATGATGACGACGACGATGATGATGATGAAAGAAATATTCTTCGTGCTTTACATGAAGCTCAACAACAACGAGCTATTAACTCACCACCCATTGGATTACCAACTCAAAGTTCGAGTAAAGGATTTTCTCTCTTCGAACCGACAAAATTTCATATTCATCGAATATTTTCAGTTGTAGAAAGCAATATCAATCGTGTTACAAGCACAAATGATGCATCCGATCAAAGATCTCAAATAATTTCTAGTTCATTAAATCGATTTCCTTTTCTCGGTTCATTCAAACGTGAACGAAGTGATGTTCGTTTTTTTATCAACTTCAATTTTCCAATTACTAAATAATATTTGTTTTTTTTTCTTCGCTTTATTAGACTTCATCCGATGATTCTTCAAGTGAACCCGATGTCTTTTTTTCAACGAGATTATCCGACAACAATAGTGACGACGACGATGATGATGAAGAAACACCGTTTTATCCAATTTCTAATAATAATAATAATAATAATAAATCGTGCTGTTTTGTAAGTTGATTCAAGTTTTGAGGATTGAAATTTTCTTATTCTTCTTTAAAAGGAAATGAATGGATGTGATTTACTGGATGGTGGCAAACGACGTCGACATTAAAACAACGAATATCACTCAAAATAAGAACAGTTTTCGACGTCAGATTTGAATATTCATGTTAATACATAGGAAACAAAATCAAGATTTATTGATTCAAAAGAAAATGTTTATTTTTTTTCTCTCTTTCTCGTTTTTGATTTATTTCATTTATCTTTTTTTTTTGTTCTAAAGTGTGTGCGTTTTGTTTTATAACAGATTGGGTATTAAATACAGAAAAGTAAAAGTAAAAGGAAAGGAAAAAAATCAAAGAATTTGAAATCGAGGAGGCTGTAACCGAGACAACTCCTACTAAACATGGAAGTTTTTCATAGTTGTTTTTCACACCATTCGAAATTATGACGGCACTGCCACAGGTAGATTCGGGAGAGCGAGAAAAAAAAACAACAAGGTTATTTAAACATAAATGTAACTTTAGGATCGAACGGGTCATTCGTATAATTCGAAAGGACGTCGACCAACATCTCCCGTGCCTCATTACGATTATGAAACCTACTATAAACATCAAGAAAAAGATCCAGCTCATACAAATTCTCTTTTACAGTATCTTTCGAATACAGAATTGAAACACCGAAATGACAATCTCTATGAAACTGAATCTCTTCGATTACCTCGACGAACCGAGTAACAAAAAGGAAAAAGTCGAAAATTTTCATTTTTTCATTCATTATATTTAGCATTCTCAATCGATATATTAAAATGAATTCGAATTTCGAACATTTAAATCGTGTTTACGAACCGAATTTAACTAACATCGAAAAGCAACGTTATCGACGTTGTCTCGAACAACAACAACAGAAATTATATCGAATTAAAAAGAAATTCGACTTTCAGACAGCCGATGGTCACGACAGTCATTATTTTTTGACAGGCGCGCGATACAATCGTTTCGATACGATTGATTCGAAGATTTTGCTCAAATACGGAACATTCGTCAATCGAAATAATCCCGAACAAGTCGATATTAAACCGTCACATTTCAAGAAATTCCGAGAAATTCTTCAAGCACAACAACGTTCGAGTTCGACAGGTGCGAGTGGTGCTGATACGGCACGACGTGAGACTGAATTCGATTTCACTGGAGATCGAAAACAAGATGAAGATCTCGACGATCTAACGAATCGATACGAGAGAAGTTCGAGTCGACAATCGAATTTAAAACCAGTTACATACGGAAAACGAACGAAACTACCGAAAATTCAAGGTAAACAAACATCTCCGTAGGAAAACTAACAGACTGAAGGAAAACTTGATTTTCTAGATCCGGCGCGATATGTTGACGTGGCAAGTCAAATGCCCGAACGAAGACGAGGACGTCGTTCACTCGATCGTGCGATTTCTTCATCATCAACTCATCGTAGTAATCGTCATCGTCGTCAATCTCAACATCAACAATCACCAGCACCGCAAACAAGTGTTTCCTATGTTGCCAATAAAGTCTCATTCTCTCTTGTCAACGAATCGAATCCATCAGCACAACCAACAAATAATAATAATAACAAACAAACTGAAGAAGAATATGAATTGATGACGACTGATGACGATCATCAATACTATTCACAGCAGCAGCAACCACAACATATCATTCCTCGAGAAACAATGAACGAAGATGATGATGACGAGGAAGAAGAAGAGACGGGCAAGGCAAATGATGATGATGAAGATCTTGTTGTTGTCGAACAACTTCGTGAACAAGCCAATGCTTTAATTTCGAATATTCTCGCATCAGCTATCGAGCAAATTACTTTAACCTCAACAAATTAAATTTCTTTTTGCTACTATCGAATGAACTTGCTTTTCGTTTTCTTTTTTGTCCTATTTTATTCATATCTTTCACATAAAACAAAATCATTTTCGTATGATCTCTCATCACTATTAAGAATTTTAACGAAGTGTTGATATACAAAGTCTACGATAACAGAATGATTGATTAGTGCCAAGTGATCTCATCTTTCTCGTGTTAAGTAGTCAGACAAATTCAGGTAGTTAACAAAAATCTCGAGCGTTATTCAAACAAATCTAACACGATTATAATCTTTTTTCGTTAGCCGAAGGAAAAGAAAAACACACCGAAGAGAAATCCCTCTTCTTCTTCTTCATTTGGATACAATTCAAAATGAAAAGATACGCGAAGCCTATTATTATCGTCGGTCAGTCTTCGGGTATGTTATTTCTTCTCGTTAGATTGGGCCAATTGCTTTTCTTTCGAACATAACAACAGACGTCCGATGTATGTTTGTTTTGCTTTCATTTCACCTCAAATGGCTTCTGTGTATTGATAATGGTGAGTGGACGAGCCATTAGAATGCATATTCATTTGGCTTAAAGCCAAACAAAGTATGCTACTCAGACAAAGGATACACGCACACCGTGTCCGAGCCAAAGCATCTCTCAAATATTTTTTTTTGTTCAGTTGCCCGCTCTCTTAAGGTCAATACGTCTGTCTGTCGACGCGAGAAAAGAAAAAGAAAAATTTATCAATGTTGATTGAAACATGTATAGCCTTCGAGTTCTGTGCAAAAATAGAAGAAGAAGAAGGAGAACGGGTCAATGTTCGGTCAAAAAAAGAAGAAGAAGAAAACGGGAGAAAAGAAAAATGTACATATCTGAACATGTCGTTCATATTGGACAGCAACTAACAACGGTCGGACGCACGCGTGTACGCATAAACCTACGTTTTCTCTCTTTCTCTCTCTCTCTCTTTTTTTCGACAACGACGATCTACATGCGCGTTTGCTCGCGCGAGCATAGAGAATACATATACAAAACAATGCACAAAGGGTCAAGCGTCGGTCTAGTCCGTCCGTTCGTTCATTTGCATCGTTGTTCCTAACGGTTATTGTCGTCTACTGCTGCCAAAATTCGTTCTTCTTTGTCTGCACCGACTTTCTTTTTGTTCCCAATGACGTCAAGAGACGAACTTAGTAAAATCCATATACATTAGGTGTTTTTTGTTCGTTACATTTTTGCATGGGGATGAGCTCTTTTTCTCAATGCATGTCTGTGTTCGTGTGTTGTCTTGTCGTTTGATTTTGAGAAAAAAGAGCTCTTTGATTCGCATGATTGTGTTATTTAGTCTATGTGGATTTTGCGAGTTCATGACTAGATCTCACACTCATCCTAATTGAGAGCACATTCATAAGTTTTTCGTCTTACATTTGTGATTATAGTTTGCTGAGGCTAGGTGGGATCATGGTTGAGGTTCGATATGAAACAATTCCTCACCGGGTTCTACACTTAGCTTTGGCGAGTATAACAACTAAACTATGTTTTTCAGTTATTCTAGCCATTGAAATCTATTGTTCAATCGAAGGAAGACTGTATAGCCGGTTAACTTGATTTGGAATACGAATAAATCACCGGGTATAACACTCTTCCTTTGATATGTTCATCAATTGTCGTGTGTTCTTCGAGCCAGAGATTTCGTTTTCGATATTTGTAGGAAGATTGCATAGTCGGTTACTTTGATATTTGTCCAGTCACCGGGTATACACTCTTCCTCTTTCAGGCTCACATTCGTCGTCAATTTTTAATCCCAAGAACAAATCATTATGACTCTTGTTTTTGTACTACTATTGTTGTTATTTTCTCTCTCTCTCTCTCGATTTCTTTGTTTATTAATAAATAAATAAATATATAAATAATTGAATTACTTGCTCATATTTTTGTTTACCATTAGCAAAACTCAATAAAGAGTAGAAGAAATTGTTCTTTTGATTAAATATTCATATATCCAAACTACTTTTTGAATTAAAATTCCCAGATCATTCTGCATATTTAAAGAAAAAGAAACGTGTGAGTTGGCTGTCATCACTCTGTCAAGTGTCTCAAACCACATGCTCGACAATTGTTAATTAACAAAGCCAACGAAAAGTTATTTTCAGTAACAACACATTTGGATATACAATTTCGATTTCTAATGAATGAGAATCATATCATCCGGTATGATTAGTCGACGATTTTGACCTATTAAATTCTATTAACTAATTCCTCATCGAGGTAATCAAGTGGATTTATTTTGACAATTTAAAACCTAATGCTTTCCTAATTCTCGATAGATCAAAAAAAACGAAGGAGAAAAGAAAACATTTTTCCTCTTCAAAAATGAATAATTCGATTGGTTAAATAGAAAAACCGAGACGGGATATGTTTCTCTTCAGTTCTATATTGTCATTTTTTATTGATTGATTTTGGCATTTATTAACGTACATCTTTTTTCATCATGTCATCTTAGATAAAAGAGAAAAACTAAGAAAAAAAAATAAATAGACAAGTTTCATCTTATATTATTCTGTGTTACACTTAGGAAAAAGAGAATTTGCTCAGGTCTTCGTTCTCTCTCATTCTCTTTTCTTTTTCTTTTTTTTCCGTGAGAAAAGCGGGTTAATAAGAAGTAATATTCGAAGTTAAGTGTTTGAGCCCCATGCATTTGAATGATTGTTACAGTGTTTCATTAGGTATTGCATGTTGACGAGAAATTTGAGCTGATCGATTATTCTGACAATGACATCGTGTCTTGCCTAAACGGTGAACACGATTTACTCGATTGTTTTTGCTATGAGCAAAAGTTTTCTTCTTCTTTTTTTTTATAGGAGGAGGAGCATCTGTTTTTTTTTCATTTTTATTTTGACAGATGAGGTTCTTCGTTTTTTTCTTTCTTGACATTATTCGAACTAAATCGATAGGAGTTGTAAGTATTGATGTTTTCTCTTTTGCATTCCTTCAAGACAAAAGTCTAGTCAAGGACTTGTAAATCTGCCATCTCGAAAGTAGCACGTCTAAAATCATCATCGTCAAAACTTAAGAAACGTTAATCGATAGTTATTTTCTTCGTCTTGTTCTTCTTTTTAGAATATTATTTCAACTGAAAACCAAATGAATAAAAGTCATAATCAACGACCGAGGTAAGGATTTATAAATATATTCAACATGCTAAAGGTAGTAATAAATATCAAATTATCTAAATGAAGCTCGAAGGTGTCGTTATTCATTTTGAAATAATATTTCTCGTGTGCGATATTTGACATTTTACTTTTATATATTCATTAGTCGAGCACAGGTGCTGGTTAAACATTAATAAACTAGAATTGTTTATTAATTATGAGAGAGAGAGAGAGAGAGACAGACAGACAGAGAGCGAGGGAGAAAAAAACAAAATTTTATCAATGATCGGAAAATTTAAATTCAAGAAAAGAAAAGAAAATACGAAAATCAAATATAATCAAGGAGGTATTCGAGAAATGAATGAGCTTGTTTTTCGAATTATTGTTTCATTTCATGCATGTATTCATAGAATATAAATTATTGATAAATAATATTATCTATCCAAGTTCAAAGGAAAATCAAGACTCAATAAAGAACGTCAAGGAAAAGGAAACAAGAGAAAAGTTCGATTTTCTCTTTTCTTCTGCTTCATCATCTCTGAGTTTCTCTTTTGGCAATCTACTTCTTCATCATCTTCTTCTTTTTTTCTTCTTTTTAATACTCTTCTATCTCGACAGAATTAGTAAATCTTCTCGACAATGATGAAGTCGAATTCTTTTTAAATAAGATCTTTTTTCTTGGTTTCAACCCAATCATCTCTTTTGCTTAGTTTGAAAATGGGTGAAAAACACGAGCAAACTATTGCCATGCTCAATGATGACAATCATCCAACACGAACAAGACTCGACGATAGTCGAGCTCCAACACCAAAAGTAAAAAGAAAAGAAAAGAAACGGAAAGTTTCTCGACATTTGCAATTCTCCTAGTGTTGTTCGAATTTTTGTGGGTCACTTCGAAATAATCTTCTACTCACATTAACCATAGCCGGTGTTATTCTCGGATTAATACTTGGATTTCTCTGTCGTATGAGAACGCCAACCGCCGAAACGATTATGATTCTCTCGTTTCCCGGTGACATTCTCATGCGTATGCTCAAAATGCTTATCTTGCCACTTATAACATCTAGTCTTATAACAGGTTGAATAACGAGAAACATTTTGTTTTATTACTTTTTCTTTATTTTTGATAGGTTTGGCTGTTCTTGATCCGAAATCAAGTGGTAAATTAGGTTTCTATGCAATGACCTATTACTTTTGTACGACGATTCTTGCTGCTATACTCGGAATTGTTCTCGTTCAATTGATTCGACCGGGTGAACGTGGAAATAAAAGTCAAGTACGAGAAGAATTACTAGGCGATGATCCAAAAGCAGATCAAGTTACGACGCTCGATGCTATCTTCGATCTATTTCGGTAGAAAATTCGAACGAAATACGCGAGAAACTAATTGTCGTTGATATTTGTAGAAATATGTTTGCAGAAAACATTATTCAAGCTGCACTTGAACAAGTTAAAACAACACGAGGTTAAAGATTCTTGTTGATTTTTTCTCTGTGAAGATAAAAATGCGCGATGTTTTCGTTTTCTCAGACGTGGTCAGTGTCAATGGCACACCGACAGATAAAATTAAATTTACAACACGTTATGTTTCTGGTACAAACTTCTTGGGTAAATACAACACTTCGTTTTGTCATTGGTTTTTTAAAACATTTGATGAATAGGCTTAATTACATTTTGTGTTGCATTTGGCATCGCAATTGGTACGATGGGCAAACGTGGTGAACCTATGTTACAATTCTTTTTAATCTTAAATGAAATCGTCATGAAACTAATCGCACTTGTCATGTGGTAGGTTTCCGTACTGTCGTTTTTTCTTGCTTCCTCTCGATTCTCTCGTTTAATCTAGGTATTCACCAATCGGTATTATGTTTCTAGTTGCTGGAAAAATCTTAGAAATCGACGATCTGGTTAAATTAGCTCAAAGTCTCGGCATGTACGCATTAACTGTACTAACTGGTCTAGCAATTCATTCATTGTTTACACTGCCGTTTATCTTCTACGTTGTAACACGACGAAATCCGTTTGCATTTTACAAAGGCATGCTTCAAGCTTGGCTAACAGGCATCGGCACTGGTTCAAGGTATCTAACGGATATGAATTCATAATTAAATGAGAAACAATAGAATCTTTTTAGTGCGGCATCATTGCCCGTCACATTTCGATGTTTAGAAGAAACATTGAAATTAGATCGACGTGTTACACGATTTGTCCTTCCGATCGGAGCGACAGTTAACATGGGTAACACACGAACGAAAGAAAACGCAACAACAATCGTATTTCGTTTGATTTCTAGATGGAACAGCTTTGTATGAAGCTGTTGCACCGGTTTTTCTTGCTCAATTAATGGGCAGACAATTAGGTATTGGTCAATTGATTATTGTTAGGTAAAAAACACGACGAAAAAAAAACAAAAGCATTTGTACGAGTTGATTTTTTCATTTTAGTTTAACTGCAACAGTCGCATCAATCGGCGCTGCATCGATTCCTTCAGCTGGTCTCGTTACTATGCTCTTAGTTATGTCAGCTGTGAACATTCCAGCCAAAGAAATAACAATCATATTTGCCATTGATTGGGCTTTGTAATTCTTCGGCATCATAATACTAAATTTAAGCTAATATTTTCGTTTGGTTATTTTCTAGAGATCGAATTCGTACATCAGTTAATATCCTAGGCGATGGCATCGGTGCCGGTGTTGTCGATCATTTAGTTCGAAATGATTTAGGTCCACTTAATCTCGAAGAAGAAGGTCGTCCGTCTCGATCTATTCAAGTTCGTTCTGGATACGAACGTCCCAACGAACGACATGATTTTCACGAAACATCGAAACTCTAATAAAAAAAAAGCATTTTCTCATGTTTCTTCTTCTCAGGTTAACAACAACTAACCACTATCATTACTAACTTAACAAAAAAAAACAAAGAATTTTCTTCTTCTTCTTTCTCGAATTTTATCAATAGTGTCTTTATTCAAATAAATATTAGTCTAGTTTTGTAAACAAACAAACAGTCTCTCTCTCTCTCTCTCTCTCAATATATATATATATTTATATGTTATGTGTTTTCTATGTATATAGATTTACATGTCCTTATTATTTTTTGTTGATGTCGTTCATTCGCTTTGCATTTCAATATTAAAATAAAAACATTAAATAGAATAAATAAATGAATGAATGTATCTGTACGTTTATTTGAAATAAAAAAGATCTATTCAATGTCCATTTTCTTGATCGATATGAAGAAGTTGCTTCAATGTGTTCGATTCGACAGCTGAAATTAATTCATCGAAATCACAACAGTATTGTTCATCGAGAAAGATTTGTGGTAATGTTAATTTTTGATTTAATGATGCCATTGTTCGTTGAACAAATTCTTTTGCAGGACTATTATTCGGATCACTGATATCGATTTCTTCATAATCAATTTTATTTGTATCGAGAATATGTTTTAATTTTCGTTGATTACCAATAACTAATTGATTACTTGTGATATTAGTCATGTAAACTTTGATTGTCATTTTCTTTTTTGGTAAAAAGAATAGTCTTGTTTTCGTTTATTCAATTGATATATTGTGATGAAGGAAGAAGAAGAGATTGTTCTCCTATTATTTATTTATTTTCTTCATTTGAATTTGATTGGACATGGAAAACCAGCCGATCATATTCGAGTGAAGAAATAATTCCTTTTGTTTTCTAATTCTAAATCCGGATTTTGTTTTTCTACGTTCATGTTTTGACATTTCAAATCTCTTTTCTTCTATTATTATTAACCCCTCGAATCTTGAAAATTCCTTTTGTTTTGTCTCTTGATATATTTATTTATAAGAAATGAAAAACATCGAACAATAGTGAATTAGATTCGATCTAATTGAAGAAAGATTTTGCCGTCATAAAAAGGAATTAGTTCATCATCCATCGTGATCTCTCGATAGACATATTCATCTTTATGAATATCCGGCGTACAGATCGTCTTAAAGAAATAACTAAAAGACAAAAAGTCACGAGAATTCGAATTCGTTAATTGTCGTCCTACCGATAGGATGATTGTTTTCGAAATAATTGTCGAAATTCTTTGAATGTTAATTGCGAATGAATGAGAGGAATTGTTGAGAGAAGTGCCGTTGAACTATCGAGAGATGGATACCAAATAACATCGATTAATGTATCGTAATTTCTAAAGAAATCAAAAGGATGACTCTGGTTTTCTTTTGCTTCGCGTTTGAAGAATTACTTTTCAGATGCAACACCGGAATCGTATCGTTTAAATGAACTGTCGTATAGACAGTTATCGGCCTCGTCAATTGTTTTAGCGATTTGTAAATCGAGAACAGCCGATGGATCGTCTTCGATCGAACGTTTTCGTGTTTGATATGCGACGAGCCGATTTTTGAGTTCGTGAAAAAACGCCGAAGGATTTTGTTGAGCGAGATTATATTGGGTTTTCATAGTTTTCGAATTCTTCTATTTAACAAAAACAAGTCAACATTCAGCTTTTTTTTGTTTCGATTTCGAAATTTACCAGATCATCTTCTGTTAAACCTTCGATTGGACTAAAAAAAAACACAGAAAAACGTTCATTTATTATTTTGTTACTGTACTCGTATTCTTACAGTTGTGAAGATTTCATCATCAATACGACTGTCATTATTAGAGAAAAAAAACAGAATGAAACGATATGTATATGTCTCTCTCTCTGTCGGCATCATAGTGTAATCTAATTGAATCTGATTGATGTTGACAAGATAAAAGAAAGCGACTATGTTAGAAGTTAGAATCGATCAAAAGAAACAAGAAAAAAAAAAGAAAAGAGCGAGAGAAAGAGAAATAGAACTACGCATAGACTTCGATAGAAAATGACCGACACTTAATCATCTATCAGAACTAATCTGTAGATTGTTCGTTTTTACTTTTTAGTTAAACAAAAAGTCTTACTTCAAATGTATTTTCTTGTGATGAGATAAACGATATCGATGCATCGATGTAAACACCGATGGTTCATTAGATGATTGTCTCGTTTCGAGATGATTCTTTTGTTCAATGAGAAATTTCGGATAACACATTTGCAACATATATTTAAGAACATATTCTTGTGCTTGATCATAGAAATGACTGTGATAATCATGTTTATTCAAACGTTGTTCGATCGATCGAAGTAAATAATCAGGTAGAGAGAAGATCTTCGATGAGCAAAGATCTTTGCCCGATGAGAGATAATGTTTGTAGATTAAACGAATAATAGCTTTGGGATTGATTTGATTATCTTGAAGATTCTGTAGGCCATCGCAAGCGAGATAAAATTCTAAGATATGCGATAAACCTTCAGATTTCATGTAGGTATAGAAAATTTCGCATGAATCAGGATGAATTAAATAAGCAAGAAATTCTTTTCGCAATTCAGTTGACATATTGAATCTGAAATAAAAATAAAATAAGACAAAACGACGATGTGTTTGTCTCGTTTATATAGGACGAGCATCGATTGATGATCTCATTCGTTTTGGATACGAATGAGAAAGAGACTTAATCGAGTTCTCATGATAATTTCTGATCGTGTGTTTGACATTCATCAACGATGAGGTAATGGGAAAATGTAATGTATTACAAATTAGCGAATGAATATCTCAATTAGAAGAATCTGTAGAAAGGGGAAAAAGGAAAGGACAAAAAAATCATGAATGAACAACAAGAGACAAAACGACAATAAGATAAAACAAACAAAAACTTACTCATCATCAATGTCATCATCAAATGCTCTTTTATTTGTCATCATTGAATTCATAATGGTTCAGTACATATTTTTTTCCTCTCGATTTAAAAGTAGAAAACAGACGGCATGCAACACTTCTTCTTTTTCACTCAATCTCCCTCTGGCATTTTAGCACTTGGTTAACTAAATTTTCTCTTGTTCTTTCTCTTTATTTCCGAATATGAACATATGCTTTCGTCGATGATAATATATATGTTAGTTGATCTTCCTGTGAATTGCTTGAGGGTGTCATTATAAGATGCGCGTCTATGATTTTCTCCTGAATATTTATCTAAGATAAAGACAGGTTTTGAATAAATATTGTGTGACCTGAATGTGTGTATATCCTTGAAAATATACGGGTCGTGTCGAATGCTGATTATAGAATAACGGGAATATTCTCTGTTTCCATCAAAATAATGTAATTTAATAAGAAATGTCAAATAAAACCTCGATACTTGTACATGCTTGTCATTCATCATCGGCAAGCACAACGAACGGATTTGATCGGTTGATTTATCAATTTCTTGTGAGATTTTTTGACATGAATTCAACCTTATAAGCAAGAATATTCACTTGCAGTTTATTTTTAACCAACAAGACTGTAGATCTACATTTCACCTGCTCGTCACATAAGTTTTATTTTTATATATAGTTTGACTAAGTAACTATTTCACCTGTCTCTCATTATCGTACATGTAGCATGTTGGACAGTTTTATTGAAGTTTTTGATTAAAAAAATACAAGAAATTTCCTCTTTGTTTGTGGTCTACAGTTTTGATCATGAGAAAAAGTATACGATTGTCTATATTCGATCGTAATTTTGCCGTTGATGAATTTTAATTTAAGATTTCATTTAATTACTTTGTCATCTATCGTTAGATCTGGATGAATCGTGAAGAAAAAGCTCCGCAGAACCGTTTGTATTGCTATTCAATTCAGAACGCTTTATACGAGAAAATAAAAATGGGTATTTATTTGTCAAAGAACGAAAAAGATTTTTTAAAAAGAAGATGTATTTATTTATTTTCTTGTTTTTCTTTCAATAAACGTTGAATAATCTGTTCGATTTCTTCATAATTATCATTGGCACGTGCACGTGGTACGCCATGATGATCGATGAAGAATTTTCCCGAGAAATTCCATGTGACTCGACCAGGATAGCTCTGTTTTAGCCATGCATAGATCGGATGAGTGCCACTTCCATTGACATCGATTTTGTCGAACATAGGAAAATCAACATTGTATTTTTTAACGAATGATTTTATAGTTGAACATGCGCCATGTTCTTGAAAAAGAAATTGATTGCATGGAAATGCAAGAATTTCGAAACCTTGTTCATGATAACGAGAATAGAGATCAACTAATTGTTTATATTCACGATCGGTTTTGCCACATGATGAAGCGACATTAACAACTAAGAGAACTTTGCCTTGATATTCAGACATTGGTTTCTCATTTCCATCGATATCAATCGCTTTAAGATCATAGAAAGTACCAAAACTAGGCTGATATTGCCCATCGATTTGCGATGACGTCGTACCCATTTATTTTATTATTTTTTGAAAATGATGATTGTTGATATAATTATGTACAATTTTATGATAGGTTGGTTTTGTCCTGCAATCAAGAGACGTTTTGAAGACAACAACACAAACTCTCCAATCAAAGTGAACAAATGTCAGATGATAACATTCACGCTTGTCATCGTCAAGCACAAGAATGTGCTCTTTCGAATGAATCGATTCGACATCTATTGAATACTCTGTCAATTCGTGGTTGTCCATTTGATTTCGATCGTCATCTTGCATGTGAATCAAGTCGTGATCGACTACGCGGTGGATTTGATCGTTCAACATGTCAGATTGTTTTATATCCAGAAAATCTTCATACATCGAAAGAATTCTGTACGATTTTTCTCCATGAACTTATTCATGCTTATGATTATTGTCGAGTGAAAATCGATTTCAATAATCCCTATCATCTTGCTTGTACAGAAATTCGTGCAGCAACATTATCAAATCAATGTTCATTATTCAATCATTTCTCTTCGTCATCAAGACCATTTCTAGTCAAAAAACAACATGAAATATGTGTTCAAGATCGAGCTCGAGAATCAATGCAGATTTGTACTGATCTTCCAAAACAAAAACTCGACGAAATCATCCATGAAGTTTTTCCTCGGTGTTATAAAGATACGGATCCATTCGATGAATTTGGAACGAGAGGAAGAAGAAGAATATGACA
>Ga0209952_1000766_pt1 | contig 34054 bp, 37 predicted proteins | sample ThiBiot_750_biof_2_FD_183951 | JGI IMG/M metagenome (GOLD analysis project Ga0209952, IMG submission 183951) | Wastewater bioreactor microbial communities from Cape Town, South Africa - Thiocy_cont_750_biof (SPAdes) | ecosystem: Engineered > Bioreactor > Thiocyanate-remediating >...
TTATTTAGGCGGAAACGGACTAGACTTCTTTCAAGCAGATCAACTTACCGCCCAATATCTGCAACAAGCAAGTCCATCGCCTGGCTTACCAATTGCGGTAGGACATTTTGTTTTAAATTAAAAGCATTATTTCAATGTGTTTTTCTTGTAGACTTCACTATTAACAACTCCTTATGCTAACGGATATCATGGCCATTAAAAGTCGATTGTATATTACTCCGTCGTTTCTTTTTCTTCTTCTGCATGTCTGCTATTCATTTCCCAAATAAAAACAAAACAAAACGTACGTGTATCATCATCGGAACTTACAGTGCCAAGCCCTGTTTAAAACCAAAACATTGAACATCATCGAAAATCTGTCCATGTTTCTCGTGTTTCTTTTTTTTTGTCGACATTCCTTTGTCTTCCTTGAATACATCAAACGTACGCACATACATACAAAACATATGCTTGATTATCACATATATTATTTTTTATCTATTTGTTTTCTACACAAACATCTTTTCGTTTTCTCTGCCAGCATGCATATTCTTGTTGTTTGTTTATTTCGAAATCTCTTTTTTTGGATAAGTGTTTGATTCTTTTTTTCTTCTGTGTGTGCGTGTGTGTGTGTGTCCCTTTCAAAGAAAACCAATTCAAATGAGACCAAAAGAAATGTTTTTACTCTTGTTTCTACCGATGTGATACTGTGTAGGATGAATAACATAGATTAGCAAAGGTAGAATTGAGCAAAAGAAAAAGCAATCTTTTTTTTCTAGGCAAGACAAGTACTGTAATTTCGTTTTGTTGTTTTCTGTTCACTTATCATGATGGTTCTTGTTTTCTTTCTCAACCGGTTTATCTCACTCTTCTTTATTTACCCCGTTTTTTTTCTTGTTTTTTTTCTCTCTGCCGAAAATTGAATTATCTGCAAATAGTGTGTGATTGCTTCTTTTCCTCTTTCTTTGTCGCAGTTCTTTTTGTCGTTGTCATTTTCTGTCTATCACTTTTGAACGCATTGAAGAATAAAACGAGATCTCTGCTTAATCAAGCAGAAGTCCACTGTCATAACAGCAGATTATTGGATCTGTCATATCTAATAAAATAAGTTGTTTGTTTCTTGGTCAAAAAAGAAAAAAGAGAATGATCCTTCAAAGTTTATTAAGATTCAAAAGACTGTCTAAAATGAGCAACATTCAAAGTTAGGCAATGGCTTGATAAGCATCAGATGAGAGAAGAGCGGGTTCAGCTTCAGAACGTCGTTTGTATAACCAAATAAATAAGACTAGAATGATAATACCGAGAAGAACAACAACACTTGTAACAGCTGCAACAATCAATTTGTTGTTGCCATCACCTTGAAGAGAAAATGAATGTTTTATTAATCAGAATGAACTATGTTTACTTGGTGGTGATGGTGGAGTCGACTTTGAACATTCGACTTCACTACTAGCTGGAAATTTGGGCTCATAAATCGAAGTAAACACATCGAATGGGCATTTAGTTGATGGACAACCGTTTAAAGAAAATTCTTTCGGATCATTCGAATCTGTTACATTGATGTATGAAACTGTAATGAAGTAGCTCGAGTCTAGATTATTTAACTTTTTTTTTGTAAATTTATTCTATGAGAAAAAAATCTTACTTTGTTTATAAAGATCAATGAATAGAGCACATGCGTACTAAACAACGAAATTGGAAAATCGATTGAATTAGATTTTCTTTTCTTACGGGTGGTTGATGTGGCCAATTGATACCGAGAAAAGCAAGAGCTCCACTCACAGTTGTATCATGCTAAACAAAACAAATTCAATGAAAAGATAAAACAAAATAAACAAAAACCTACAGCAGAATACATTCGAAATTTGTTATAGGCTTTTCCATGAATTGTATTGTTCATATTCTTCCAAATGTCTTGAACAACTGGGCCTAAATCAATAAGAAAAATTATTCGTTTTATTCTCGATTGTTTCTCTCTCTCTCTTTTACCTCCACGAATTCGTTTTGTATCGTTGTTTAAATACAAGAAATGAAATGAAAGATCGTTGATATCTGATAGATTCTTTCGAACACCTTCATCAGCCCAGGCTGGTGCTTTATTGAATCTATTCTAATTCATAAGAAACAAACGAATAGATCTTAAATCATGAATCCCTAGATCAAAATTTACTTCAACATAAATCGTATCAGCAATATCCCAAGCATTGTACAAACTGATATTACTAATGTTTGTCCAGCCTTGGAGTTTTTCGAAAAATGGCTAAAGAAAACCAAAACAAAGAACTTCAATAAGAAGATTTCGTTTATTTTTACAGCATAAAAAGCGTTCATATTTTTGAATTCATCACTTTGATAGACACTATCTTCGATTTCTACGTATCGTGGGCAATCATTAACGCCGAGTAACTAAAAACAAAAGCTCGAATTTCAATTCTTATTTGTTAAATAAACATACGAAATCATATTTCATCGGTTCAGTATGAATTGGTATTGGATGAATCGATGTTTGATTAGTCGAATTGTTCGATACGGGATAGAGACCAGCGAGATTCGATTGAACTGACATCAATGTTCGATCGTAATCTGTCGAACGAACGAAGATTTCTTTCGGATTGAATGATGCACTGAGAATCGATTGATAACGTGTACGAAAATATTGACCAAGACGATAATGTTGATCGATACCGGTTTGTGTTAATTGACCAAAACTAAATTCAATGACGAGATAATTTCAAAGGAAAATAGTCATTTCGGATTTGTGTTTACCCATTTGGCCAATCTTGTTCTTTCATTGGATCAGTTGGATATGTTGAAATTGGTGTTCGATCTCCATGTCGAAACAACTAATCAAACAAAATCAATATTGATCATAATCAATTTGATTCGTCTCAACTTACGACATGTCCGGCAATGAGTTCATCGCCAGAAATCAGATCCAATAGAATAAAAAAACTGATTAGAAAAATAATCTTCATGAGAAAAAATAAAATAAATCTACAACAAACAAACAAACGAAAAGAAGTATTGAATTTTTTATCTCGTTGAGCAAAGACTATTTTGTATTTTGATTAATAAATGAAGATATTTTACAAAAGCAAAATCTATTGTACAAGCCGTATGTATACGTTCGAATTATCGTGACTAGAAAATGCTCTACTGGCGAATATCATTGAAAACAGCAAGAGGAAAATATTTTATGTGAGTATGCCATTGCGAGGAGATTTGAAAGAATTTAACATGATCCCATTCTTGACCATCGATATTAACTAAAGAGAAGACCAACTAATTTCGAAAGACGAAAGATTAAATAACAAAGAAACCTTTTAAATCAACATTTTGTGATTTCGATGTACAGACAAGTCGATTAATGCCGTTAATCGCTAGAGGTTCGAGGTATTTGGTATTTTGTAGATCTTTTAATTTTTTGCCAAATTTCATCACTAAAATTGAGTTGGTTTTTTGTTAAATAGAATTTAATGAAATGAATAAATTACTTTTTAATTTTTTCTCTCGTGTGACATATGTCATTTTTAAAGACGGAGAAATTTTACCGTCGATATTCTTCGTAGGCTGTCGAGTTATTGTCAAAACACGAATATTCGATTTCAACGATGATTTAATTGTTCGTATTCCATCTTTTTTCTCTTTTTGTGCATCGATTATTGTCCAATAATCGACAGTAACATCGCCAGGTGTTGTTACCGATTCATCGGCATGTGAAGTTTTGAGAAGATTGTTTGTGAATTTCGATTGAGGAGAATTCGAGAGTAAAAATGATTGACTATTTTCATCGTCGGATGAATCTTTGGTTTCACGTGTTGAATTCGGTAGTGGAATTGAGGATGTTAATGAAGCCGTTAGGAGAGCATTATCATCAATTGAAGAAAATTGATTCTCATTCGAAGATAAAGTCCCGAGACGGACGTACTAGAAAAAAAGATATTTTGTTTTTGCCCAATAAAAAGCAAAACATTCGACATACACAAAAAAATGGAAGAAATGTTGGTGAAGAATCTTCTTCGGCTCTGAAAAGAAAAGTCATTCGTTGAAAAACAAATTGATGAGAACCGATTCGACATACGATTTTCCCTTTCGATTTAACATCACTTCACCAACGGGCAACGAGAGTGTACGTTGAGAGATTTTTAAATATTTGCTTATTTTTTGTGATAAATCTTTGACGTCAAGAGTTTCATTTGTTGAATCAATATTTCCGAAAAGTGATTCATATTGATTATCCAAATTTGCAAGAAATTTTGCAAGATAAGAAAACACTAAAATAAAAACAAAAATGACCTCTACCGTTTCAATGTCAATAATTCAACTACCTAATGGAATAAAATAAAATCGAAAATAGGACATATATTCATGAGGTTTCGATGCTAAACATTCGACGTATGACTGAAGAAATGAATTGACAAATGCATCATCACCGAGAAGAACTATTCGAATGACTGATTGACTTGTACTATTGTGAAAGCAAAAACACAAATTCTCTTTTTCAGAAAAACAAAGATTATCAACAAACTATTTTTGTATTCGTTGAATGATATTGTTTAGCAAAGCTTTGCTTTCAGTGAGCGATTGAATTGTTATCACAGGCAGATTATATTCTTGAAATTTCGATGCAGTTATCTAATTGAGAGAAAAAAAAGACGAATATTTGATTCTGTTTTATCGAACGAATGCATTTTGTTTACATTTGATTGAGCAAGACCTGTGTACAGAAATATCATCGATTCAGGAAGTTGATCGGACAAATCCAAATCTTCACATTGTTTCACTGAGTTTTCACGGTATGTTTGAAGTTTATCAGTAAATTGTGTTCGATCGATCTCTACGGCTCCTTCGGATGTATCTGATTCAATTGGTGTTTCATGATTTTCGAATTTTCGATCATCTTCATTCTACAAATAAACAAACAAAAATGCAAAGAACACATTCTTTTCTTTGAACATACGAAATGCAATGTTTGCAAATGTTCAACAGGTGTAAAACCTGGCTTTGGTACTGATTCAATACTCCATTGATCAACTGGTATGGTATCATCACTAATATCTGATGGTGGATCTTCTTCTTCAATATCTGATTGCCTTTCTAAATGCGCTTGATGACTCGTTCGATTTATTGTCGAATTTTTATTTGTATTTGTTGTTGTTGATACATTTTTTCGTTTGAACATTTGTATTAATTTTTTTCGAATGAGATTTCGATTGAACTTCTGTTTTGTTTTACTATTGAATTCTAAATCACTATCTTCAAGTTCAGAATTTAATTCTTCATCTTCAAGATATTCATCATCATCATTAAACGATTGATTTGCTTTTATTGTCGATGAATTTGTTGTTATATCGTGTTCATTCGGTATCGTACTTGTCATAGAAACAATTGAAACGTAACCAACTGAACGTTTTTGATTGTCTTGATTGATTAAATCCTCTTGTCGAATGGTTTGTTTCGTTGTTGAATACAATTGTAGATCCATATTCAATGACTGTTGAATAGCAAGATTAAGATTAATTTCACCTGATGCTAAAGTTTTATAGCCGATTAATGGACGGTTTTTTCGTCGTTGGACATAGATTTGAATTTTATTGATATCACGTTTGAAATAATGAGGATACTAGACAGAGCGAAAGAGAGAGAGAGACATTAAAAGAAAAAAAAAATGAATTCGATTTACAGTGATGAGATATTGCAGATTTACAGGTTCATCGAGTGTTCCATCTTGTTGAAGAGGTATTTCACAACAACGAAATGTTCGTTTATTACTCTTAGTTGAAATTATATTTTCTTTGAGAAAACAAAATGAAAAGAATTTTACTTCGATTTTTACAGCGACAACTATTGCATTTGAATCACCACCATCGATCAGGCGATTGAGAACAATTCGAACGATATTAAATTTACAAAGTCTAAAAATAGATTCGGTTTATTCATCGATTTTATTTCGATTTGCCTTTCTACCTCGGAATACACGTTGAACTATTATCAATTTCTAATTGAGCATAGGCCATTAATGTTGTAGCCGTTTTTGTATTTGTTCGTTGAATTTTTTCCGCCATTATGTATTTTATCTCAAAAACAAATAAATACGTATAAAGACACGAAGAGTTAGTCGAGGGAAAACACTGATCGTATTCGAATTGCGACTGATGAGTGCGCTACTATCGACGATTTCTTTTCCGTCGCATGCAGCGATTTATTTATATCAATTGGTTGTTGTAAAGAGAGACGAAGAGAGAGAGAATTTGTTCTTTTTTGTTATTGTGTGTGTATTTGTTCTCGAACGAACGAAGAAGATCTCGTGTATGTCTATTATACAATTTTGTTTTTTGAAAATACTTTTCAGATGGTTCGATGGAATGAAACATTTTGGGGCGAAGGTAATCGAGGTTTCGAAGTCTTATCGACCAATGTGAAAAATGCCGGTATTGCAATCGAAGAATTTCAAAGATTCTTGAACGAAAGGTTTAATTAACTTCTCTGTTTATTTGAAAATAAAATCGATTTGACTTTCTAGTTCACAATATGAATCAACATATTGTAAAAATCTTTCACGTTTACAAGCTCAACTAGTTAAAGTTCAACATGTTGGTACATTTACACCGATTTGGCAATCGATTCGTGATCTTTTAGAAAAAACAGCACTGTCTCATTCGACAACAGTGACATACTATCAAGAACTTCTACGTGAAATTCATAATTATCATGAAACATATTTGAAAAAAGTTAAAACAACCATACAGAAAGATCCTGATATCACACGAACAGCTGAATTAATTTCTCAATTGAATAATGCATTGAATACGGTGAATAAAGCCAAAGAACAATATCATTCGATTGGTTTGGATTACGAACGTGCAAAACGTTCAGGAAATAATCTAACGAATGGTACATCGACACCAGTACCACAAGATAATACAACGAGTAGTCTAGCTCAAACTGCATTCAATACATTGACATCATCGACACGGCAAATCGAACGTTTAGAAAAGAAATTTCGTCAATCACATGATGATTATCGAACGTCAATCGAAAAATATAATTCACTAAGAAATGAATTCGAAAAACGTTTCTACGATGGTAAATATGGATTTTACATTGTAATTTGAGATTGAGGAGGAAATAGATGCATGTCTTTATCTTATTGCTTATCAAGGACAAATGCCATAAAAAGCAAAAAAATTTTGAAATGTTACGATCATCTATTTTGTTTTAGCTTGTACGAAATTTCAAGATTTCGAAGGCGAACATGTCGAAAAAATGTTGAATTTCTCATTGAATTATTCGGAAATTCTCAAACGCAATAATGATCAAACACGTTCGGCACAGAATGATTTTCAAGATAAACTCAAACAATTCACAGGCAATGATCTCATTGAAACATTTGTTGAACAGAAAAAAACGGGCATCGAACGGCCGGGTACAGAGATAAATTCTTATCTCTCAAATCGAATCGAATTTGACTTTTCAATTTTAGTCTCAGTTCAATTCGAAGAACTCGATCAAATCAAAACATCATTGAATCTAATGAGTTCATCCACCACACCAGATTTAACTACCGGTCCTCCTGAAGAATTAATTTCATTCGATTCACCCGAAGCAAATTTGCCGAATTTTCAACCACATTTTCCGGTTTCGTCGCCAACAACAAACATGAAAAAAAGTGATAGTACTCGAGGTAAATATTCGTTTCCTATTTTCTTGATCATTATCTCCGCGTCAGGTTCAATTCAACATCCATTTAAAGTTCTACATGGTTTGTATATCGCACGTAGAAGAGAACTAGAAGAAAAGCAGAGCAAAACTCTAACACGCAATCTCTCTATGCTATATGATTAGGTTCTTCGTCGGGCTAATTGAAAAGTATGCGCGCGCGCCTTCAGATGCTTCTGCAAAACTAAAAACAAAAAAAGAAAATATCTAATAAATATAGACAACATTTCCAGATTTGTTCGTTTTTCCCCCCTCCGTAATACAATTAATTAAACATTAAATTTAGCTTTAGCACCAAGTACAGCGCTCAATCAGCAATATTTATTAACTAATAATCAATCAACATCATCGCTTTTTAACAATGCATCGATGAGTTTAAGTAACCCAAATAATCCATTGGCTCGTTTACAAGAAACTAATGAACAAACATCGAATCCGTTCGACGTTCGAATTCGACGACCGGCTTTTAAGGGTATGCAGACGAATAAACAATAAAACAAAAATGAAAAACGAATACTTTTATTTCTCTTTCTGTTCTTCTCAAATAACAAAAACAAATAGGTTTTTGGCCGTCGAATCGCAATAAAAAAGATAAAAAAGACGAGAAAAAACGATCGAATAATTCCAAAACTAGTAAAATAACTGAAATACCAGCACATGATGACGCCGCGTCTATAAATTCGGAAAGCAATGGCTTTAATAAACTAATGGGCAGTATGGAAGGACTCAATCAAATCTCATCAACTCTAACCAAAAGCAAATGTGTAATTAATTTCAAATTTTCAATAAACAAAATCTTGATTTTTATTTGTTTTCTTTTTATTACAGCCAACACCGGAGCCCTATACTCAATCGAGTCCTACAATTCCTAGTACAGGCATGACTCGACCTGTTTGCCAAAGTACGATACCATTTTCATCATCGGCTATGCGTAAATCAACGAGTTCAAGTGACTCGAGTGATGATGATGACGATGATCGAACGATGAAAATTAAATTTACAATTAATAATACCATCACACAAAAATCACCGATTGTCGAAGAAAATGATGAAGCGAAAATTCTCAATGCTATGCGACTTGTCGATAAAAATATCGGTCATTTTGCGACATATTCACGAACAGCTGGACGAGTAAGTCAAGCGCAATGTAATCGACTAGCAAATTCTTCATTTTTGTTTTCTCGAAAATTGTTTCTAGGACGAGGTAAATAAATCTCTTAGTGTTTTTTTGTTGTTGTTGTTGTCTAACAGTGATTTTGTTTTGCATGGAGATTAATTTTGAAAAAAAAACACATATTTATTTGCTAATCAATTGAAATTTCATATTTGTTTGTTCATAGAAACATCCGGATATTAGTAAATCGGTTTCAAGTAGTCAAATATCTGGTCGAATACCACCGCCACTTCCCTATCGACCTCCATCGTACGAACAACAAAAGAAAACAAAACAAATCTTTCATTTAATTTATTAAATTTGTAGAACTCTAACAACAAGTATTACGAACGATAATTTCTCTCCTTTATCTCCACCGAAATCATCATTATTAATCAATTCAACGAATGATTTTGAAACACGTGCACAATCCATGAGCATATCATCAAATCATCAAGAAAATATTCCACCGCCTGTACTTTCACATTCGAAATCCACGATCTCCGAACGTTTGTTCACTAAAGTTCGTTCGTTTGCATTCTTAATCTTGATTGTTCTTCTAGGAAATAAGACTGTCGATGATGATACTGAAGTAGCGAACTCATTTTCCACTGATAAATCACCACCATTTGCAGTTCCTCGACCACCACGATCACGTCCATCACTTGTAAGTCAATTCGAAAAATTGTCTCGTTTCTTATTCGAGAATCTTCTTGATTCTAGCAGAAGAAATGTTCTTCTGAAAAGAATCTAAATAAAACGAAAATCTACGCGAAAAAATCGCGTTCAGATTTGTTTTCATCACGAAAGAAATTATTTCATCTTCGTTTTTCATTGTTCGAACGTATTCGTTCGATATGGAGAATTTCATTATTAAAACATTCGAAAATCGATTTTCCGAAATTATCTTATCAAATACCGATAACCAACAAGCAAAGTCTAGGATTTCTAACCAAACAAATCTCACTTCAATCGTTTCATACAGCTCGAGAAAGTTTATCCGAGCAATCGATTTCGTCTAATCAGGAGGTTTTTTTTCTCTTTCATTTGCTCAATACGCAGATTTTGCATTAAATTGTTTTCACTCGAAATTAAACTGCTGGTATTTTCTGCTTTTCCGTTTAGCCTCAACAACCTGTAACAAGTTCAGCAGGTCCATCGATTGCCAATGGTCGTACGACGCCATTTGTTGCTCCTCATAGTCAAAGTTTTTCCAATGGTCTACTCAATTCCATTGATCAACGAATGTCTCCATTGACAATCGGTGCTACTGATCAAATACCAATTGCAGTTGCCTTCCAAGAAACGATTCACGTTATGATGACAGGCGATGATCAAACCAAGTAGGATCAAATCTTTTTTTCGTTTTTGTCATCATCGAAAATCTTGTTTTCTCTCTCAGATGGAAAGTTCGAATTCTTGGCGATATGTTAATCTCATTTCCAGCTGCAATTCTAAGTCTCTTAGTTGATCCATCGCCGCATGTAAATCCACTTGAATTTCGTTTACAAAATTTAAATCGAGTCGAAAATGTCATCGCAAATCCGCAATTGATTACACAGTAAATATTTGTTTTGTACGGTGATCTTTAGTGAAAAAACTAATTATTTCGTAGAAATTCATCGTCAACAGAATTCGATGGGCCGATTTATTCATTTAAAATGTCGGCATTAAGTGAAATTCTTCGAAATTTACAAGAAAAAAATCGTTCATTACCATTTTTCAATTTCGGAATACTTAAATACGAAGTAACAAAAACAAAATAACGAAATTATTCTCACAATGTTCGTTTTAAGGTTAAACACTCAGGAGTATGTAATATTCCTATTCAAGTTACATCTCAATCGACACGTACATTTGATACAATAACAGTCAATATTAACTATCGTTTTAATAGTTCAGCTTTACCTGAATCGATTCGATTAGCGAATGATATGGTGACTTTCTATACAATCATTACAGACGCTCAACAAGTCAATCAATCATCACCAATGGCTGAATGGTAAAACGTTTTTTGTTCTCTTTCTATCTTTTGATTTCGATGATTGAATTATTAAATTCTAGGTCAACAAATGAACATAAATTATCCTGGAAAATTCCTTATATTTTCGATGGTTCAGGCACACTATCAGCAACATTAATGACTGTTCAATCATCGTCAGAACAAGGCGATAATGATGAACAACAATCGGAAAAACCTCTATCAACATCATCAGTTGTACATATACAATTTCTCGCTGAAAATGCACTTTTCTCATCGATTGACTTCGCGTTTGCTTGTCGCGGATATCGAGTATCGTTAATGAAGAAGAAAATTTGTAGTGGTACGATTGTGATATTTTTCTTCTTTACTCATCTCGTTATTAATTTTCTATTTTCAGGTAAATATCAATCTGAATCGGATCATCATGGGCCAGTTCAATTTTTCAAACGTCCATCTGTTGATCAACATCATCTGTCATCAATCTCAACGCCACTTGTCGCCTGATGATTTCCATCAACTGCAATACGCTTAATTCGATAGTACTTTTCTTTTAATTTGCAAATAAAATCTTAGAATTCAAGTGTACGATGTTAGTTAGGAACAGTTCATCTATATTTTCTTTCTTTTGTCTTTTTCTTCTTCTTCTTCTTCTTCTTCTTTTCTCGTTTGTTAATTATTATCTCCAAGATCGAACGTGCACTTGATTAGACGATTCCAGTGTTTCTTTTCTCTTCTGTTTTGTGAGCAACAAACAAATCAAAATCCATGCGATATGTACATTTATTATAAATATATATATACATATATTATTATTATTATTATTCGAATATTTATCGTTCATATTTTATGTTTATTCATTTATGGAAATTGATAATAAAGAAAAGAAAACAAAAGAGCACACGGAGGAAACGATTGTTGTTGTTGTTGTTTTTCTCTATCAGAAATTAATTGCATTGGAAAATTTTTCTTTTAGAAGAATGATATTTTCTAGCCAAGTTTGACGAAAACGAAATTTATCAGGTGTATGTAGAACTCGCATAGTTTCGATGGTAAACGTAACTTGAATTCGTGAATCTTTCGGTTTGACTTTGGATACATCGAGTGAGAAATAAATTGAAGCTGTTTGTCGAGGTATTGGCTGACGTCTTGTCGGAATTGAATATCGAACCTTCAGAAAAAGACAAATAATTTCGAAACATCAATCGAAAAGATGAATGATATCTACTCGATAGATATACAGATCATTGAATTCAAGAACTTTCTTTTCAATAAAATCAATGGCATATAACCAACAGATGTCTTGTCCGCCTGGTGATGTTTTCCATTCGGTTTCGATATATTCTTGAATTTTATCTAAACCAATATTTTCGCTTGTAAATTCAGCGATTGTTGGCCATTGAACTTTGGATTCGACTTTCCATTCATCTGATTCATTCGGAGGTTGTTCGTGTTTTTGATTGTCTTCAATTGTTACTGTTTTGCGTACATGTTCGAGAGATTCAGCAAGTACAAGATCAACAATACGTTGTGCTTCGTATGTCAATAAATCGTAATCTTCAGTTTGAACAAGATTCTAAACATTACTAATCTGATTAACAATGAAAACAAACGATAAATAATACTTGCCATCGGCAAATCAACATTGTTTACAGACATGATTTGAGTTAAACTGTTGAAAATATTTTTGACATTAATCAGTCAGTTACTATGACAAAACGCATCGCATTGGTTGGTCAAATGACAGCCAATAAAATGTTGATATTTCAATATATATATAATTGTCTCTCTGAATAAATCTCTTTGTTTATTCCTTCTCTTGCTCTTGATGGCCGTCCTTGGCAATCGTAATCATGTTTAATCATAATCTCCAGTAAAACGAGAATGTCAATATCGATTTTGAAAGTTTTATCGATTGGTTTAGTCGATTCTTTTTTTTTAATTTTATTTAGTAAATCAATTTGAATTACATGTCAAAAAAGAAAGATCAAGCAAAATTTGCTGAATATTCAATAAATACCGATGATGCCTGGGATATCGATGATCGAACGATGACATTGAAAATCATTGATAACATCGAAGAAGATGATCTCGGCCTATCGAAATTACCTGACAATAATCCGTCATTAAAAAGTAGAAAATCCAAAAACAAGGTCAAAAAACGAACATAATTATTTTTCAGTTGACAAATCCTGTTCGAAGAATCTCAACGAATCAATAAAACCTGTTCCACCATCTCGTCCTACGAATAGTAATAAAAATACAAATATTATTCCAAAGACAAGTAACGAAATCAATCAACAGAAAGAAATGAAATTCAAACAAATATTTGCTCAATTGACTGTTGATCTGAGTACGACGTTTTTTTCACTGGAAAAAGACAAAAAAACTGTTCAAGTTGATTTATGATTCAGATGAACTACGAAAAGCAAGTTGGAATGGCATTCCACGACAGTATCGTGCACAAGCATGGAAACTTCTATGTGTAAGATTTTTCTTCAGAAAAAAAAAGGAAAACTGATTAATCCGATTTTCTCCAGGGTTATATTCCTCCGAAAGTCGAACGACAAAATGAAACATTAACTCGTAAACGCGACGAGTATTGGTCGTACGTTAGTCAATATTACCACACGAGAAATGAGAGCGATCATCAGGACACATTCCGACAAGTAGAATTCAATTCAATTCATTCATTTTCTTGTGAAAAATCGTCGATTTAGATTCATATTGACATTCCACGTATGACACCATTGTTGTCGATATTCCAACAGATTGTTGTTCAAGAATTATTCGAACGTATTCTATTCATTTGGGCGATTCGACATCCAGCGAGTGGATATGTTCAAGGAATAAATGATCTTGTTACGCCATTTTTTGTTGTCTTTCTGTCGGAATTTATTGATGAAGATATTGAAATTGAAAATTTCGATGTGAACTCAATAGCGGAGTCGGACCGACGTTTGATCGAGGCCGATAGTTACTGGGCAACATCGCATTTACTCGAAGGCATTCAAGATAATTACACATTTGCTCAACCGGGAATTCAATATAAAGTTCGAACATTAGAAGAACTTATTAAACGTATTGATGGTTTGTTTTTTCGTTTTTTGATTCGATAATTTTCTTCTTTTCATTTTACAGAACCACTTTATAAACATTTAAAAAATCAAAATATCGAATTTCTACAATTTGCTTTTCGTTGGATGAATAATTTACTTATGAGAGAATTACCCATGAGATGTACTATTCGTCTATGGGATACATATCTCGTATGACTTTTGCAAAGAAACAATTTACTTATAACACATAATCTCAATTGATTTGTTGTTTAGGCTGAACAGGAAGGTTTTTCTCAATTTCATTTGTATGTATGTGCAGCATTGATTAATCGATTTTCCAAAGATCTTCTACGTGAACGAGATTTTCAAGTAAACACTCAAATGAAATCAGTTCGAAAATCTGTACGAATCGAATCTATATCTAGGGTCTTCTACTTCTTCTTCAAAATTTACCAACACATTCATGGACAAGTGATCATATAAGTATTCTAACAGCTGAAGCTTATCAACTAAAAGTCATGTTTGCTAATGCTCCGAAACACTTATCCAATTCGTGAACATTCGTTTTTTTTGTTGTATAGAGAAGAAAAAAGAACATGTCTGATTGCAAAGATTTTTTTTATCTACTAAATAATTCTATTGGAATTTTTAATCAATCAAAGAGAAATATATTTATATATGTATATCATGAGTCTATTTTTGTTTTCTGTTAGCTCTATAACTATCATTTTTCTTTCTATTGACAGGAAGAAGAAGAAAAAACAATCATTTTTTATTTAGTTGAGTCGAGATCTGGTTAGACTGACTTTATTTTCATTCTTTTCTTTTCTTTTCTTTTTGACTTCGTATTTTAGATAATCATAAAAAGACAATGTCGACGAATGAAAATAAACAAAAATTAATTGAACAATTACGTGCCGAAGCGAATATTAATCGCATCAAAGTATCGGCTGCCTGTCGAGATCTGATTAAATATTGTCAAGATCATGAAAGTGGCGATGTTCTTTGCGTATCATGGACGAAATTCCCAGCTGAAAACCCTTATAAAGACCAAAAAAGATGTGCGACATTATAAATCAATGGACGTCGATATTCGAATAATTCAAACTCTTTTGCTTTTGTCTTATTTTGAATGCTAATAAATCTAATGTGTGCGTGTGAATTGATATACACATATATATTTCTTCTCTTCTATCATGAATAAATAGAATTAATCAAATGTTTTTGACAAGTTTTTCTTTTTTTTTTTATTAAAAACAAAAGAAATTGAGCGAGATTAAATAATTTTTCGATAATAAAAAAACACATATAGAGACAAATTGATTCAATGTTCTGTTCTAACGTTGATAAGTTTCAGCACGTGTTGCTGATGAACTGCTCGATGATTCGGCTTGAGTTCGGCCGACAGTGACAGTAGCAGGTTCGGCATGACTTTCACTTGCTGCAGCAGCTCGAGTTGTGATTACCTAAAAGAAAAACAGGAGACAAATTAGACAAATATTGATAGATGTCAATAGAAAATGTTACAGTTGTTGTTGTCGAAGCAAGACGACGTGAAGCATCTTCATGACCGAGCGCAACAACTTGTTCAGTAATTTGATCTAGAGAAAATCGAAAAATTAGAGATTTTAAAAAGCGATCATGAATGGATTTATATAATTACTAATTTTAGCATTGCTTTGAGCTTGAGCTTCACGAAGAACGCCCTGAATATCGAGAGATAATTAAAATCAATAAGAAAAAGAAAAATGAATCTACGTACCATTTTCAAACGGTTAGCTTCTTCGTTCAGATCGTCGATACGTCGACGAGCTGTCTCGAGAATTTCTTCTTGACGTACGCTAAGTTCTTTTTCGAGTGTTGCAAGTAAAGCAGCTTTTTCAGCATCAAGTTGAGCAACATATTCTTGAAGACGACGTTTGAAATCGTTTTCAAGACCTAAAAAAAGCATTTTAAACATAACAAAACAATGCGGCAATGGTTTTGTTTACTAGCTGTTCGTATATTAGCGCATCAGAAAGAAGTTGTTGTTGTTGAGTTTGTGTTTCAGCAACGACCTTTCGAATCGATTCAGCAACAGCTTCACTGATTTCTTCGGTACGTTTACGTGAATATTCGTCAACTTGCAAATGTGTTGAACCTAGAATAATCGATTTATTTTTGCTTTCTTTTCGAAAGAAATATCATTTTACCTAAACGAGCCATAAGATCGTTGATTTTCTTCGCATTTTCAAGGCTAACTTTGGATTGAGTTTCTGTTTGAACGACTGATTGAACATGAACATTTTCAGCTTGTGCTAAATGAATTTTAGCTGAACCAGTGCTTGATGTAGCTGTTGTAGTAGAATGAGACATTTTAATAGTTTAAACGAAGTAAATCGTTAGAGAATTTATCTGTAATAAAAAACGGCAAACAGTACGAGTATATATACGTACGTATAAATCGGCCTGGATCCAATATTCTCTCATTCTCTATCGTTATCGATTAACGTGATAACTAGGGCCGAAAAACGTGATTTATTTTAGCTGAACCAGTGCTTGATGTAGCTGTTGTAGTAGAATGAGACATTTTAATAGTTTAAACGAAGTAAATCGTTAGAGAATTTATCTGTAATAAAAAACGGCAAACAGTACGAGTATATATATACGTACGTATAAATCGGCCTGGATCCAATATTCTCTCATTCTCTATCGTTATCGATTAACGTGATAACTAGGGCCGAAAAACGTGATTTATTTTATTATTTTCTCCTCGAGTGTTCAGTAAATTTCAAAGGTCAAAGATCATCGAGCAAAATTCTTTATTTGTCTGGGTCTGTTTTGTTTTTTCGTTTTATTATCACAGGAAAAAGAAGGAGAAGAAGAAAAACAACTATATTACAAATTCAATTTTTTCTTATTTGAAATCGAAAAAAAGATATTCTGTCGTTGTTGAAGAACTGATATTGACATGAGATAATTATCTGATTTCCATGTTGTTGGTAGAAATGTTTCATAGTTTCGTGAGAGACCATAGGCATGTCGTTCTTTATACAATTCAATTTCCGAATTTAACGAATCCGTCGAAAATGAACGCGACGATGAGATCGGTTGAAAACGTGGCTGAATCGAATATCGATCGAATTCTGTGTAATAATCATTAATCGATGGTTTCTTCTTCGATGAATTTAAGAATTGAAAATGTTCGCATGAATGCAGTTTTCGAGTCGAATTTTCAATTGATAGTTCGTGAATATTCGGACATGAATGTATAATAGCTCCAGCTGTAAGGAAAAATTCATCGTCGTTATTCTGCAATTCACCATCGGATGCTTCTCGGCCGAATACACACGGTGTTGTCGGTCGAACCAAATAGGAAAAATGTGATGTTGGCTTATTGATCATTTGAAAGTGTTGTTGTTGTTTGAATTATCAAGGATGATGAATACTAACTGACAGTAGTCGCGAATTAGATGATCAGAAAGAAATTGTTCGTCATAGACTAAGAGTACTTCTTCTTTTTTTAACATATCGAACAATAATAACAAGATAAATTCCTATTTTCTTTTTTCTTCTCGATTCTTTCTTTTTTTTCTCCTTCTTCGTTTTGCGAAAAGTCCACTTGTCATATTATCGTTATTAGCCATATGTTGTAGAAGATCATCATCGTTGTGGATAGATAATTCCGAATCGACTAATTCAATTTGTCGCATCCTTTCTTTTTCTCTTTCATCTTTCTACACAAAACAGCAAAAAGATAAATAAACTCTGCAATCAATTGTCCTTTTTCTTTAGTTTCACCTTGAATAGACAAACTGCATACGTGAACATATGTTAGGCTCGTTCTTTTGTCTAAAATTCTCAAAACGATCATTTGCATCTGTTGCATAAAGATAAAACAAACCAAGGTTAACGATCAAACAACGAAACAGAAAAGAAAATATATATGAATATTCAAATCGGTCTGATCTCTCTCTCTCTTTCTACTCAACTGTCAAGATGTGTCGAGTATCATGATAATCTGTCTTTTGTATGAAAATCAACCTGTACAATTTTAATCTTGTCAAATCAATGACTGTCTCTCATACTAATTTCGTTTTTATTCTTAATGAATAGGTTCAATTGAGATTCATGTCTAACCAATAATTGTCAAATCAAAAAACAATATGAAATCCTTTCGCTAACTGAAATGAACTTGAACATTATACAATTAAAAAGATCGAAATATGATGTGTGTTTTTATGTGTATGTTAATTTCCATATGAAAGAGAATGATATACGTTCGTACGCTTGATTATCGACCGTGCAAACATTTTCGTGTTTCTTTTCTTTGCTTTAGTTTTTGTTTTTCGATGATTAGAAATTGATCGAATATCGGTTGATCAGTCATGATTGAACTGTGGCCTTCGGTTGACAAACAAAAACTGCAAGTGTTACATTTCATCTGATGTTGTTGTTGTTGTTGTTTGTCTAAAATCCTAAGAGAGAGAATCTAAGAGCGCATCTATTTCTCTTTTTCTTCTTCGTTTACTTTAGGAACTGAACTGGAATAAGAGAGAGAGAGAAGAAAAATAGTAACAGTGTTGTCGTCTAATCATATTAGAATAAAGAGCTCGTTCGTTACTAATTGACTAGAATAAACGAGAAAAAAAACTACAGGATTCCATCAAAATTTTCTTCTTGTCGAAGGACAAATTTGATATTATCATGTACGATTCGACAAACATTGACTTTTCCGTTTTTTTTTTGAAGAGAAGAAGAAGGGTAGCATGTTATACGTCGTTTTTCCTCGTCGAAAGTAATCAAGAGTTCTTCATCAATTATTTTTTTCACCCGAGGGCACGATGAATATTTCGGTTCGATTGAGAATTAATTTTCGAGACACTGGATGAATTCTTTAAAGTAAGTTCATTAATAAAATGTTTATTGTTTGATCATAGACTTTCAAAAGAATACACATCTATAGAGAATTACTCTTGCTTTCTTTTTTTTCTTGAATTTAATCTCTTGTTTGCCGACACTCCTCCTTTTTCTCTCAGTCGACGGATATATTTAATGAGTAAATGATTTTCTTATCATATTTCATTATTGAAATGTGTCAAAAGTGTGAGCATACTGTCAACATTTGAGTTCAGAATCATCTGACCCTTCCTTCCGTTAGTCTGCTACGAACATAATCATATGTTCTTCATTGTATGTACTCTTCAATCTCGTATTTCTTTCACTATAATATATATATATATATACAAATTCTGAATGAACGTGTTATTTATTGATTCTGTCTACTGTTGATAAGATTTTGTTTTTCCTATTCTTCGAAATCAGCCATTTGTCAATATGCACTTAAAAACAAATTTTGATGAATCCATCAACATTGTTTTTTCTAGATTCATTTCTATCCAGTCTAATTCAATTGTAGGATGATTGTTACCTTTTGTTAAGTATATGCATCCTTGAGTAGGGCAATGATGAGTATGGATATATATATATATGTATGTGTGTGTTCGCTCTTCACTCACATCTTATCGATAACGGAATATTTCATGGTTGGATTATTTGCATATATATTGTTGTTGTTATACTCGACTCATTTTAAATGAGATTGATAAGGTGAACAGAGAGAAAGAAAAATGGCTTCACCTGTTCAGTGTCGGAATCGAGTCTCGATCACTTATCATTTTAGTGAATTACGCCAGAGAGAATGAGAACTATTGGAAGATTAGAATAGACACTTTGCACCTTTTAACTGTTCATTTTCATTCAGACAGGTGTTGATTTTTTTTCTCTCTTTCTCTCTTTTCATTTTCTCCCTTTCTGCCCGCCACGGGAAGCCGATAATCGTTCTATTTCGATGATCGATCTGTTTTAAGTTTAAACGTCTGCATACCCATACGTCTACTCATATTTTTAAAGCTTCACATCTATCTCACTCTCTTGTAGATAAACCTTGTTTTAGTTTACTATTTGTTCTATCACTCTGGAGATATGTGTTGTAAGTTTTGTATTGATTATTCGTATTGTATCATTTTCTCTTTTCACTTAGTCTTCATCACAGATGATGATAGGACGATACAAATGAGTTTTTTCTTTGCTGTTGTTTCGATCAGCATACATATCCGATTAGTTACATCATCAATACATTTTTGACTTTTTTTTTTATATATTCTTTTGCTCTTTGTATGTTGTTGAAATGGGCGGAGTGTCAAGTACGATTACACAAGCGACACGAGCGTCTACTGATGAACTATTCATTCACAATACGTTTTTTCTGTATATGTGTAGATGTCCGTCATCCGGTCTGCTGCCGATTATTACCATACACTGCCCGTGGAAAAGAGGAAAAAAATGGCAGAAATAGGCGATTTTTGTGATGAGTGACGTCGTCTTTTCTTCCTGTCATTTCAATTCTATTAAACTACTTAACGTTTCGTAAAGTGAAGTGACAATCGATTTAGATTTTTCTCTCTTTCTCTCTCTCTCTTTTTCTTTCTTTCTCGTTGTTTAAAATACACAGTGGGTGGGAAATGTATTAAAGAAAAAAAAAGAGAGAAAGAACGAAGGAAGTCAGTGAACTGTACTGGGTCGAGTGATGAGATATGTGCGAACTGTATATTATTATCCTCTATCGATAAAGAATGCTCGAAGAATTCAATAAAGGATGAGTATGGATACTCTTGCCCTATCATTTTCTATTTACAAGCTTACATCACATATATATATATATATGATTGTTTTGGATTGTTTCTTATCAGTTTTTCTTTCCCCTCTCCCTCTCTCTCTCGTTTATTTGATTACATAAATGAATCGGAAAAAAAAATTTTTTCTTCTGTTATTCTTGTCATCTGAGATATTTGTATCGAACAAAAAAGTCTATCAATAATCATCTCTTACGTCGATAGAAAATAACCAACAAAAAAAAAAGCGACGAGAATTAATTGAACATATGTCGAAGCTCAACAGACGCACATGCTTGTATATCTCTCAATTCTTTTCTTTTTTTTGTTTCCATTTCAGATGTTTATCTTCGTTTATTTTCTACTTTTATTCTTTCTTAATCAATTTCAATCGTGTCCATTAACTGATGAATATTTAACTCGTTGTCATTGTGGTATTCTTACTAATGGTGAATCGTATATAAAATGTGAAGAAAATTCTTTAAAAGAATTGCCCAAATTCAAACGATCATTTCCCTATGATGAATTAATTCTTAGTCGAAATCAAATTACAAATTTACCAGCAACATCATTCGATAATATTCGAACAATAAAACGAATTAATCTCCAAGGAAATTCACTTTCATCCATTGATAATACAGTTTTACGTTCATTAGGCAATTATTTAGAAGAACTAAGTTTAACTGGAAATGATCAAATCGATTCATTAGAATTTCTCACACGTTATCCATTGAAAAAACTTCGTGTTCTCAAACTCGATCGATTCAATTTGAGAAATTTAAATCTTCGACATCTTTTTTCGAATATGACTAAATTAGAAATTGTCTATCTACAATCATGTCAATTAATTGAAATACCAAATCTCTCGAATTTACAAGTTCTTAATCTTGAAAATAATCTTTTTTCACAAACGATATTTCTCTCAACAAATCATCAACAAATCAATCTAGCTAACAATCGAATATCGTCGTTAATCTTACAAACAAATGAAAATTTAATTTCATTGAATCTTTCACGAAATTTACTTGTCGAATTCTATGCATCGACAATATCGAATAAGAAATTACAAATACTCGATCTGAGTTTAAATCAATTATCATTTCTTGATTGGACGATTTTGAATAATAATCTTCGATATTTAAATCTTAGTTATAATCAATTCGAAAAATTTCAATTTTATTCATATCCAAAATCACTTCAAACACTCGATCTTCAATCGAATCAGTTGAAAACTCTCGATAAAACTCGTCTTTTTCAACAATTAATCTATCTTAATCTTAATCATAATCCATTCGAATGTAATTGTCAACTGAAATGGTTAGATAATCTTATGAAACGATTTTCATCAACAACATGGAAATGCTCATCGGATGATTTCAAATGTTTTCATACACCTCGTCTTATTTCATTGAATATTACCTATTTACAAACGGGTTTACTTGTTCAATGGTTAATTATTGATAAAACACAAACAATCGATCATCTACAAATTACGATTGAACAACCATTTCAAATATCTGAACAAATTTCATCAAATCAAACACGAGTACTTATTGCAAATGATCTACAAACCAATAAAATCTATCATATTTGTTTAATTATTGTACATAAATATGCACGAGATAAATATTGTAAAGATATTTTAACAACAAATCCAAGTAGTCAATCGATTGAATTCGATAAACATGAAATTCTTTTTCAATCATCATCAGCAGCAACAGCAAATCAATCCTATGAAAATCATTTCTATTTACTGTTAATTGCTTCATGTATTGGCGGTTTATTGACATTTGTTTTACTTCTTACATGTTGTTATCTATGTTTTCAAATACATCGATATAAAATCTCGCGAAAACAACCTGTCTATGAGAAATGTTCACAACATCAATATGTCTATCCAATTTATCATACGCAACCTCATTGTACACATCAACAAATACTTTATAATTCCGAAAATCTTTCGAATTCAACTGATAGTACACATATGGATACATCATTATCGACAACAACAAACAACAATCCGAAACATATTTATCAAACAATTGATAGTCAAGATTATAGTTCATTAAGTCGACATCAACATCATCAATTATTTCATTTATGGAATGAATCTGTCCAACAGAAAAGATAATCTCTTGTTTGTATGCACGTGTGTGTGTGTGTAGTGTGTCTGTTTTTATTTTATATTTCTACCCGGATGAATAAATAAAGTTTGTATTTGAAAAAAAAATGAAGAAAGAAAGAAAGACAAAGTTGTTTGTTAGCTTTTGTCGGCAATACTTGAGAAGTTTTATTAAATAAGGCATTATCCTTGCCGATTTTTCTTTTGTTTTTTATCTATTCAAATGAATGGATTAAAGCAAGTGTATACAAATTGATTATATATGAAAAGAATAAACAAATCAATCACTTTTTTTGTTCTGCGAAGAAAGAATAAAGAGACGAAGACGAAGAAGAAGAAGAAAACTTTCCTATGGCTAACTACGAAAATGAAATTGAAAACGAAAGACGATTATGAAATATTCTATTTTAATTGACCAGTTGCAGCAATTTTAACTTCACGTAAAACTTCGCCACTATCGGATCCACTCATATCGAGATCTTTAAGTAAATGAAAGCCTTGTAAAACTTGTCCGAATACGACATGTTTGTTGTCCAAATGTGGACAAGCATCGAATGTAATAAAAAATTGACTTCCATTTGTGTTCGGACCGCTATTGGCCATTGATAAGAGACCAGCACGATCATGTGGATATGGGAAGCCTTCGTCATCGAATTTCTCGCCATAGATTGAATAACCACCTGTACCGTTCGATTTTTCGAAATCACCTGCTTGAGCCATGAAACCCGGAATGATTCGATGGAAATAGGATAATCGATAGCCGAAACCTTGTTCATTTAATGTCAATGAAAGGAAGTTTTGTGCAGTACGCGGAAGAACATGACGGAACAATTCCATGACGAAACGACCACGAGCTTCGTTATCGATTTCAATATCGAAGAAGACAACGGGATTCGTTGGATTTCGCATGGGAACTTGTGGACCAACGGCACCTCTACAATTTTAAAAGATAAAAATGAATCTCTAATTTTCGTTTACGAATGTTCTTTTTTGCGTACGTATCAGTTAATGGAACACCAGAAGCGATCGGTTGACCAGCAGCAGCAGGCGCTTCATATGCTTGTGATGGAGCAGCGGCAGCATGTCTTATTTGAGAAAAGAAAAAGATCGAAAAAAAAAACAGAATAGGATATTTGATTTAATTACGATTCTTCAGGAGTGGCTTCAGCTTCAGCTTGTTTACTACTATCAGCATGTTTTGATGAACGTTTTTTATGTTTTTTCTTGTGTTTCTTTTCTTCAGTTCCGTCACTCTTCGGTTGTGCAACAGCAGCTGCATTTGGATCAATCGTCGGTTCAGCTAAACAAATTTTTTCCTAGTCAACTAAATCAAATCTTAATCTACCTCCGGCAATCGGCTGATGAGCTGAGCCAACTGTTGTTGCTTGTGTTGCACCTGGCTGTCCATCTAAATTTTGATAAACATATGTTGGCTGTCCATTCGTTGGTATAGCGACATAATCGGTAATTGGCCGAAGAAATTTTTTATAATAATCATCGATTGTCGAATTATTGTACTGTCGTACAGCAGGTGAACCGCGTTGATACGATGTATTAACATCATCAGGCGATGGCCATTTCATATTATCTTCAAGTGACGGTGGCACATAATTACCGATTTCAACTGGTAATTGTTGTTGTTGAGGAAATTGAAATGAATTAAAATCGATGTTTGATGTTTGTTGTGGTGGTAGCTGTTGTTGTCCAGGATGAACTGAAACATTGTTTAATTGTAGACCGGCAAGATTTTGTGAGAGAATATTTTCACTGAATTGTGGCGGAAGATTATAGACAGGATTTGTGAACATGTTGAATCGTTGATCTTTTTTCAAATAAGAAGCGTTTCGTTTGATTTCAACGATATTCGAAAATTAGTTGAAAAAAAATGTATATCCTGTTCAATATCAATCGAAGATACGGTTCAATGAGCAGGTGAATATCGAAGTTTATTTCGATTCGTATTCATTAATGAGCAAAAAAAATCGTATGAAACGACGATCGACTGTCATTTTGGATGAGCTATGAACATCGATCATCTCTCTATATGTCCGAACGCGCGAACGCTAAGAGAGCCGCCCGTAAAGATGATGGCTTATGCAAGAGCATTAATCGTTCGCTTATACTCTCAAGATACATTCGACCTTCATGCTTGAATTCAGTGAACTTTTCTTTTCTTTTTTTAATATTGCTTAATTATTTATTGTTAAAACAAGAAGAAGAAAAAAAAACGAAAGCCGAAGAAACATTGAACAACATTCGGAGTAAAATATTCGATGAATTAGATGATAAAAAGCGAAACAAATCGTTTTTAAAAAAAAAAAGAAACAGAAAATGACAACAACACATGCAGTATAAACAACTACTATGTACAATTTCTCGTATTAGATCTTTGTCAACAATTGTTCATAATTCTCTCCATGCTAGTTTAACTATACAATTTATCTCGCAGTACGCCACTCAATATTTTCTTTCGAATTATGTGTTTTTGCGTATTGAATAAATGACGATATGTATAGACGAACACTGTTCGTTTCACTGTTACGAATAGAGCCATGGTTAATTTTGAAAATCAATCGATTAATTTCGTGCATTTAACATTTTCATACGTAATTTTAATGGCATCATGTCAGCACGTGATTCATGTGCTAATGGCTGTTGCTGTTGCTGTTGTTGATGATGAGAGTGTTGAGAAGAAGATTGAAGATGGATATTTGATGGCACAGATGACTGTTGAGTTGTTGGCATTGAAAAGTAATTCATCAGTGTTTTCCATTGATCGAAATGAAAATTTTCACCGTGAATTTGTTGAGCTTGAGCGTGACTATGATAATCAATGGTTGCTTTAGCTGGATTCGGCTTTCGTAGAAGACCATTGATAACGGATTGAAGTGCAACTTGCTGTTCGACAGGCGTTTGAACAGATGAAGGTGGTGGTGGTGGTGGTTTATTCAATGAAAGTAATGTCATGGCAGCCTCATCCCATTTCTGTTTTTGATCATCATCATTAACAGTATCATCATGTTCGTCATTCTTTACAATAGTTAGTTTTTTCTCATTTGGTGGCGATGCAATAGTTAATAAACGTGAACTTGTTGTTGTTTCTGGTTTATTCTTAATCATTTGATTGGCAAGAATTTGTAATAATGATTCATGAGGTGGCGATGGTGATGGTGTTAATGGTGATGGACTTTTCGTTGTTAATAGATTGCCTGTTTTAACTTCAGCTCGAGTTAAATCAACGGCATTTTCATGTTGATATCGTGATGGTATGATGGGTTCATCTTCGTCATGTGTTTCCGATGATGACATTGTTAAATGTTCATCGTGATCGTCATGTTGAGCGAGAATTGTTGCAGCTGATGTTGTTGGTTTGAGACAAATATGACCGAGACGTTGTTCTTCTTCGAATAAACTTTCCATGTCGATTTCTTTCATATTTAAACGTGAGAGCATCAATTGAAGTTTAGCTTTTAATGTTTCATTTTCATTTGTCAATTCGACAACTTTTGTTTCGAGAACAATATCATTTAAACGTCGTTTTTCACGTGATCGTTTGGCTGCAAGATTATTCTTTCGTCGTCGTTCCCAATAATGTTCATCTTTAAGATCATTGGGAATGAAATCTCGACGTTTTCGTGCAGGTATAACATCTTTACGTGTTAATAATTGATTTAAAAAATCTTTGTCAACTGCTTGTGGACCAGCTGTTGTAACAACTTTGACAAGTTCACGTTCGTTGACTGGTGAATCTGTTGCAGAGATAAATGGCACTTGAGTTGGAAGGTCATTCGATTTTCTTTAATAATAAATTCATAGATAGAATGAAGAATACAAATACCTTGAAAATCAAAAAACATACTTGAAACGTTTGACTTTGGAATCGGATGATGATGATGCAAGTTGTTGCTGTGCAATTGCATAGAGCATACTCAATTGTGATTGCATATCAGTCGGAAATGAAGGTGTTGATGAACGAAAAAGATCATTCGATTGCATGTTCTAAATAATGATTTGATTTCATTCGAAACAAGTTAATCATAATGAAACATACTTGAATGTTAGTAATCATTGAATCAAATGTATTTGTGTTGTACTCGGACACGAAACTGACCTCTCTTTTTTTCCTTCGAATAGATTCTCTCTCGCTCTCTCTCTCTCTTCTCTCATTGCCCTAATTCATTTTTTTTTCTATTATTTTTTTAGGTCAGAGTAATATGATGCAGATGTGTGTACAATGTCTGCGGTCAAACGTTCTAGTTAGGTCAACGTGACCCTCTTCTCTTGACCGTTACATCGATTTTCTTTCTTGTTTCTTATGAACATCTTCATATGCACAACATTCCCATCGGACATTGACCTTATATGTATATATAAGGAGTTTGCATTCGAGAAAGAGAACGAAAAAGAATTATCGAACGGATGACCGACAACATGATGTGATGGCCTTCTTGCTTTTTTTCTTCTCTGTCCTATAGAATATCTAAAATGAGGTCAGTTTAACTTTTCTTCTCGCGTGAGTAAAAGGTTATGGGGGCATTATTTCTCTCTCTCTCTCTCTCTATCTATCTCGGTTATGACCTGATGTTAGTATTATTATTATTTTGAATGAAGTGTACATTGTCTAAATCTACATAAGGAGGTCAAACTGACCGACATAATTCCTTGTTTATTATTCGGTGGTCACACAATCTTTATCCTTTTATTTGTTCATTTGATCAATGATAATCGCAGTTGTCTCGAAACTGATTTTATGTGAATATCTAATCAATATACGGTATATATCGAAGAAAAAAAATTCCCAAAAGGTTAACACGTGCATTTCGATCAATGACGAATCTGTTGTTCACATTTGTCACAAGCTGCCAAGCTTTAATAATTGCCTATTGCGTAGATTTGTTAATGGTTAGAAACTTTCCTGTTGTACATATATACGACAGAGACAACGGCAACCTCGAGACAGGAAAAGATCAGATGATATTCCAATAAGAGAACGACGAACAACAAAAAAAGAAAGAAAGAAAGAAAGAAAGAAGAAAAAAAAAGGAAAACGACGACTTGTATATCGATGTATAAATAGGAAAAACTCATCAGAAGATAACGGAAAAGCATAGAATGTCTGCTGATACGATCGATGACGATTCATTGCTGTTACTCGTACGAGATGCTATTGTGCAACATTCACCATTGAAAGATATTCGATTTATTCTTAAGTAGATTTGTTTAAATTAAAACAAAACAAAACAAAACGAAACTTTCTCTCTCTCATTTACAGTTGTAAATCCATTGATATCAATAAACCTGTTCGTCGTGGACTTCGACCTCTACATTATGCTGTTTTCGAGAATGATCTCGAATGTGTTCGTCTATTGATTGAAACTTATCATGCCGATCTAAATCTACTTGATGATGCAGGTTATTCACCTATTCATTTAGCTTCGAAATATGGTTTTATTGATATTATGCATATTCTTATTGATCATGGTTCACAAATCAATTTTCATTTGAGAACAGATTCGAATGAATTACGTTCGACAGATATTATGATTGAACCATTGAGTCTTTGTTTAGAAAATAATCATATTGATTGTGCACGTTTATTAATCTATTCAGGTGCAAATGTAAATCAACATTATTTTCTTGGATATGAAATTAATTTATTACCCTATGAAAATCTTCATTCATTAGAATTAATACTTAAACATGGTGCAAATCCGAATGCACTCTCACGAAGTGGTATTACTCCGTTAATTAAAGCATCTCGAGAAGGCATACTTGGCGCTGTGATTTTATTATGTCGATATGGTGCAAATGTTAATTATGTAACGAGAAAATTTCGACAGAGAAATGCTATTCTAACAGCGATTGAAGCTAAACGATGTGATATTGTCGAACAATTATTAGTTCATGGCGGATTTATTAATAAACATCCTCATTTAGATAATTCACCATTAGAATTAGCTATTCGAAAAGATCATATCGATACTGTTAAATTATTAATTGGTAAAAATTAGAAAAGAAAAATAATTCATTTATTATTTTTTTCTTTAAGCATTCGGTGCTGATACAAACGAACAAACCAATGAAGATACTGAATGTATAACACCGTTGATTCTTGCTTGTCAATTATCGAATTTAAAAAATCAATATGTCATCGTCAAAGTTCTATTAGAAAATGATGCTGAACCGAATCAATCAGTTTCATACAATCCTCAACATCATCATCAACATGTACCCTATCGAACACCATTAGTTGCATATATAAAACATGCTCGAGATCGACGATTGGATATGCGTATTGTTCGTTTATTAATTGGTTATGGTGCTCGAGTATCGTTTTCTCGAGGACGAGGTTTGAATTCGATTCGAATTTTCAAAAAGAAAAACATCTTTTCTCCGTTTTGAAGATAGTGTTCTTCGATTTCTTCGTCGTTTTCAATCGAATTCGAATTTAATCGAATTACTTTGTGATGCATCGTATGTATTTCATTCGAGTTACATAGCCGAATGTTCAGAATTAGATGAACAAACAAAGCAAACTATCTATCAATATGCAACAACACCACGAACATTGAAAAATATATCAAGAAAACAAATACGTACGAATCTATTCAATTCAGCATTGAAAATACGTATTGATCATGCAGTTAAAAAATTAGATCTATCAAAATATCTTCAACGATATCTACTTTTTGATGATATTTAAAAAAAGCAGACAGACAGATGTTTTCGCTTGTGTGTGTATAAAAAGCTTCAGTAATAAATTAACCGGTGTATATTGATTCACTCGATCGGTAGAATAATTTTTAATAAACTCAAACAAATGACGAAGAGAGAGAGAGAGAGAGAGAAAAAAAATAGGTATTTCTATTTTCTAACAAACAGCAAAAGAAGAAGAAGAAGAAAAAAATACTACTACAAAATGCATGTTTTTTTTTTGTTTTTGTTTTTATATAAACGGTTCATTTTCTTTGTTGGACATCGATTCTGCAACAGTTGTTGTTGTTGTTTGCTTGATATCATTTTTTTCTCGTCGAAAACATAGATACCAACAAGCATAGATCGGTATTGGCAACATTGATAACGTACTAATTGACCATCCAGCAATGCTAACTTTAATTGCCGTATTGCCTTGACCGAATGAAGCAAATTCTTGACTATCAAATTGAATAAATGAACAAACATAGAGAACAAACAGTATGAATGGTGCTATGTAACGACATGTTACACGCCAATAGATGCTCGGCTTTTTGCCTGTCATTGATTCGACATTGCTACTAAATTGGTCCATACCATAGAGCCAAACAGTTGCAATCAATTCGCAAAGAACAATAAACATAATTGATGGTGATGTACCAAAAAAATCCATAAACTGAACAATAAATTTGCCTCCATGGGTTAACGTTGGAATCGACGCGAGAAATGGTACTAAAACGACACAAGCACGTGATAAACGTGGTCGACGTGCTAAAATCGGAAATTCATCGGATATGGCCGTGTAAATACTTTCAGCGCCTGCAAATACACTATCAAGACCTAACGTTAACAACATAATAAAGAATAAAATCGAAAAAAATGGTGCACCACGTATAGCTGTTAAAATTTCCGGATAGACAACAAAAACAAGACCCATATTACTTTCAGTGAATTGTCGTACGTCAGTTTTCAAACGATATGACAAATATCCTAAGCCAGCAAACACAACTGTACCGTATAATAAACTTGTTGAACAATTAACTAGACTTGCAATTAAAGCTGTACCCTCAACATTATCATGTGAATCACTAAAACTAGCATAACTAAGTAGAACACCGAAACCAGGTCCTAAACTGAAAAAGATTTGTACGGCTGCTGCTTGCCAAACTGAATATTCTGTTAGACGTTGAAATGATGGTGCAACATAATATTTTAAACCTTCGAAAATACCATCCAAAGTTAATGAACGTAATAGTAAAATAATCAAAACAGCATATGGTATCAATGCTGTAAACCAAATAGCTTTGCCAGCTGTTTTCACACCTTTGAATATCGAAAGATAGATAAGAAGAAAAACAATCATTGAACAGCCAACTAATTCCCATTGTAATGAGCCAAGTTGATTGATACTTGGCGATAAATGTGATTTTAACATACGTCGTTCGAAATATTCATCAGCTGATGAACACGATGCATTATGAATAATTTTTAATGTTTGTTGATCATGTAATGAATAGCAATGCGGTGTATTCCATTCATTTTTACAGAATGTCCATGGTACAATAGCACGAAATGATGCTAAACAATAATGAACCGACCAAGCAATGATCGTATTATAATACGAGAGAACATATAAATTAATAATTAACATTGAATAACCGATGCCTTTCAATGGCGGACAGATTTTATTCCAAATAGTAATATAACCAAGACGATGATACTGTCCAATGGCTAATTCCATGTACATACCTTGTTTTTTTTGATTAAAATAAAAATATAGATTTGTAGGAAAGATTCGTATAATTGAAAATTAACTTACATGGAAGTCCAACAAGAAATAAGAAAGTAAAATAAGGAATGAGAAATGCGCCGCCTCCATTGCGATAGCATGTTGTTGGAAATCGCCAGACATTCCCTTGAAGAGAAAAAAAAGACAAACTTCGTTGAATATCACTGAAGAAAAAAACTATGTCCCTACCGAGATCGACAACAAAACCGATAATTGATAGTAAATAAACGATTCGGTTACTCCAATTGGCTCGTTCAATCTTTTTCGTTGTTGGTATCGCTATCTGTGATTGATCAGACTTAGGCATAGTGTCCATAGGCACGTTTTCTTGATCATTAGTTTTCGTCGACATTGAATTATCTATAAAAAGTTAACCGGGATGATTATCAATAACTTGTTTCATGATCCATGAGAATATATATATTTTTTTCTCTCTCTCTCGAATGTTAATAATAGATTGAAGTATGAGCTGTGTATCCGAAAAATTTAAAAAAAGAAAAATCACAAACTTGTAGGAGGAAACTTCATATTCTGTCATCGGATCTGAGATATATCAATCTTTCAACGGTGAGAAAGAGTTAAATATCTTTTTTCTTTAACAATTATCATCTCACTGAATAACATCATGAATGAGTAACGACGACCTACCAAAACTATTGAAAAGTGTCTTGTCTACGAGTCGAAGTATTTGCTATGCGTGTATATCTCAAGTTCTGAATAGGTTTTAGAATGATTAATCAGTTAATTGAATAACTATTATCTATACAATAACAGATACGTAGCTAGTATCCTTTATTTTGATACGTTAATAGAGAAGGAAAAAAACGATCATTTGTCATGCGTTGTAAAAAGAAGAGCCGTACGTCATTTTAACTGATAAGACTTATCGTCTTGATATGTATAGTGTAAAATTTTTCTTTTTTTTTGCGAATGTAAATGAATGAATGAATGAATAAATAAATAATCGGTTACATTCTTTTACGCTTTCTATGAAACTCAAAATCTTTCTTTTTCTTTTGCAATTGATAATGAGTAAAAAAATCAAACTGAACGTTCTTCTTTGTTGTCTTTGTTTTTCTCTTGAATGCCGACCGAGAATAGAATCATAGGTGGTATTAAATTCGAGATCATCGAAGAAAATCATGCCGGATATAGAACCGTATGATATAGTTTCTTCTCTTTCAATTACTTGAAACAATTTCAATGGCTGGCTAATTGTAATCATTAACAATTGAGCATGTTTATTGTTTTTTTTCTTTCTTTATTCGAAAAAGGAAAATGAACGAGATATGCATGGGCACGAAAAAAGAATATTCTAAATCAAGATAGAAAAAAAAATGTCAGACGAAGTAGTATTTTTTTTTAAAAGAACAATAAACAATACAGTGAACAGATATAACGAGAACATGAATGACAATCAAGAGAGTCGTCTCGATTTTTCTAATCTGCAATGGAGAAGAAAAAAAAACGAAGAATAAACGAAAAAAGAAAGAAAGAACGAAAGAAAGAGCAAGTGCACGAAAAGAAAACGTTTTTTTTTAAAAGAAAAAGAAAAAGAATGAAGAACGTTTGAATGAAATGACATGTAAGAAAAACATTCATATTGATATTTTTCTTTTGTCATAAGGAAATGTTAGAAAGACATCATCATCATCAATAAACTAATATTGAACGCCACCATTACCAAAACCGACGCCTCCTGTACTCGAACAGTAACTAGCTTGTGAAGCTGATCTTACAACACCAGCACCACCACTGCTTGATCGTCGACGAATTTCACTATACATTTGTTGTTCGACTTCTTCACCTTTGTGAACAATTTCATAAGCTGAACGACCGTAACGTTGATATAATGATGATTGATCCGTTCTTTGCCAATTGGGATTAACAGTTGAATCGAGAATTTCAATGGATCCTCCGGTGTTGCCTGCAAAACCTGCAGTTTGAGCGCCACTTGTTTCAGCTAAATTCGAATACGAGCCACTGAAACTACCGGCACCACCGCCTTGTTGAACTTCGACATGAGAACTTGTTTGACTTTGTTGATAGTGTGTTGTTTGTTCAGCTGGTTTGTAACCATAGTTAACACCACCAGCAAATTCAGCACAACGACCTCCATAAGCAACTGGCAAATTATCCCGGTAGACGAATTCTTCTTGAACAATTTTCGAGCCACCACCTTGAGCGGCTGCAGCTTGTCCACGAACAGGAACTGGAACTGGTCGTTCACGATCGATGATGATCGGACGTTGAGTGACGGGTACAGGTCGATCCACAAGTACAGGTCGAGCGACATGAATAACTTGAGGTCGAACGATGACACCTAAGTGCATATTGAAAATATAGATATGATTAATCTGATTTGATAGATGTAGGAACTTACGTTCACGTGGCACAAACACAGGTTTGATAACGGGCACGTAGACATTACGTGGAACGTAGACAATATTTGGTGCACCGCCGACAGCTGGTTGTGGTGCAATCGGCGTAGGACCAATTGGTTGTACTGGTGCTGGTCCTGGTCCGACTGGTGTTGGACCACTGGCTATAAATTAGGAATCGATTGAAATACTCGAAATAATTGCGAATTTTTGTTTTTACTTTGTCGTGGCATGTAGAAGACGGGTTGAATCGGTTGTACAATAACACGAACTTCACCACCACCACCTTGTGATTCGGTGATTCGTTCGATAATTTTTGTTTCGCCTTTTCCACCAGTAATAGTTTGGGTGCCGCCTTCACGTCCGCCACTAATTCGTCTAATGAAAACAAGAATTTAGTTCGCAAATAAATCGCACATGTCGAAAAAATTACTGAATAGCAGCGAGAATTTCAGCACGGAATCGGTCGAAATCAAAATCTGGTCCTCTAGGAGAATGCGAACGAGATTTCGAACGGGATTTTTC
>Ga0209952_1000781_pt1 | contig 33335 bp, 31 predicted proteins | sample ThiBiot_750_biof_2_FD_183951 | JGI IMG/M metagenome (GOLD analysis project Ga0209952, IMG submission 183951) | Wastewater bioreactor microbial communities from Cape Town, South Africa - Thiocy_cont_750_biof (SPAdes) | ecosystem: Engineered > Bioreactor > Thiocyanate-remediating >...
AAAGCCTTGTACGATTTTCGCAAGCAGGACAACCCTGCCGAAATTCATTGCTGCCGTGCGCACTCCAAAATCCGTTTTGTGGAACGGCAAATCGGGACTCTCATTCCCGGCCCGGACGCTTTACATTGCCGCCCATGATTTCCGAGCGCCCTCCGACTCCGCATGAATTGCTGGCTTTCTATCTGGAAGCCGGGGTTGATTGCGCGCTGGCCGAGGAGCCATCCGACCGCCTGTCGGAGAGCGAGCCGGAACCTATGCCCGCGCCACGGCGCATCGCGCCATTGACGGCAGTACCCGCCGCGCCTCCCGTTGCACTGCAACCAGATCTCGCTCCCGCGCCCGATGCCGCCATCGAATCAGCGCGCGAACTTGCTCCAAAGGCGAAGACGCTGGACGAGTTGCGGGGCCTGCTCGAACAGTTTGACGGCTGCGCGCTGAAAGCCACCGCGACCAAACTGGTGTTTGGAGACGGCAATCCGCAGGCGCGTGTCATGTTCGTCGGCGAAGCGCCCGGCCGCGACGAGGATCTTCAGGGCATTCCCTTCATCGGCCGTTCGGGCAAGCTGCTCGACCTGATGCTGGCCTCGATCGGGCTCGATCGCACCGGCGCCTACATCGCCAACGTTATTCCGTGGCGACCGCCGGGCAACCGCGATCCCTCCCCTCACGAAACCCAGATGTGCCTGCCTTTCATCAAGCGACAGATCGAGCTTGTCGATCCAGACGTTCTGGTCTGTCTCGGCAAGCCGTCATCGCAAGCCGTCCTCGACCTCAAGGACGGCATCATGAAAACGCGCGGCCGCTGGTTCGATTATAATACCGGCACACGCACCATTCGCGCGATGGCGACATTCCACCCCGCCTATCTGCTGCGTCAGCCGATCTACAAGCGGATGACGTGGAAGGATTTGCGCACCATTCAGGCCGCGCTGGCGGCGGGTGCCAAATAGAATCCGGAACGCCCGAGAGGCGATGGAAATGAGCAGATACGTAGTGTCGGCTCTTTGGGTGGCAGCCATGGTGGCTGTCATCGTCGGCGTAGACATTATGTTTCTCAGGAATCGCTTCTGGGAACGCTTGATGGCGAATGTCGGCATCGTTCTGGTGTTCACCGCCCTTTATCTTGTCTTTTTCAGACGCCAGTGACTTCGGACGTCCACGACGCCAGCTTCTGACTGAATGAACCTCAACCTCAAACAATAAAACTTGAAGCTACGGCACTTTGCCTGCCGGTGGCCAAACCTACATGGAGGTCATCAAACCTCAGGGGACTTTCATGGCCGCAGAAAATACCGAACATTCAAAGACAAAAATCGCACTCGTTACCGGAGGCAGCCGCGGGCTCGGCCACAACACCGCACTCAGCCTGGCCCACAAGGGCGTGGACGTTATCATCACCTATCACTCAAATCAGGCAGAAGCCGACGCCACCGTTGCCACGATCAAAAAGCTCGGCCGCAACGCTGCAGCGTTGCAGCTCGACACCGGCGCGATCAAAACCTTCCCGGGCTTTGCAACGCGGCTGAAGACCGTGCTCAAAGACCATTGGGGGGCGTCGCAGTTCGATTACCTCGTGAACAACGCTGGCATCGGCCTCAACAGGCCGTTCGCGGAAACCACCGAGGCCGATTTCGACCGGCTGATGAACATCCATTTCAAGGGCGTGTACTTCCTGACCCAGACGCTGCTGCCGCTGATCGCCGACGGCGGACGCATCATCAACCTCTCCAGCGGCCTTGCCCGCTTCAGCCTGCCGGGCTTTTCGGCCTACGGCGCAATGAAGGGCGCCATCGAGGTGCTGACGCATTACCTCGCAAAGGAACTCGGTCCGCGCCGCATCACCGCCAACACGGTCGCGCCCGGTGCGATCGCGACCGATTTCGGCGGCGGCCATGTCCGCGACGACGCCGAAGCCAACCGTCAGGTCGCAAGCGCGACGCCGCTCGGCCGTGCGGGGCTGCCGGACGATATCGGGCCGATGATCGCCTCGCTCCTGTCGGACGACAACCGCTGGATCAATGGCCAACGCATCGAGGTCTCGGGCGGCATTTTCGTATGATCGAACGCGATGGCCGCCTCGGCGAAAATGCATAGGGGTCTTCACGCGAGGATGGCTGTTCTGTTTCGGCCGAACATGCGAGAAAAACTTTCTCCATGCCGCGCCGGAATAAAGATGACAGCCATCGCCGCCGAAGTTCATGACGACCGAAAGGCCCGCGCCAATGTTGCGCGGCTGGCCATCGCCCAGGCGCTGACCGGCGCGAACAACGCCGTGGTCTTCGCAACCGCCGCGATCGTCGGCGCCTCGATCGCGCCAAGCCTGTCGCTCGCGACATTGCCGGTCACGGTTTTCGTGGTCGGCATGGCGACGGGCACGCTGCCGACCGGATGGGTGTCCCGTACTTATGGCCGCCGCGTCGCCTTTATGATCGGCTCGGGCTGCGGCGCGCTCTGCGGCGCGCTCGCCGCAATCGCAATCATTATGCAGTCGTTCCCGCTGTTCTGCGCCGCCACCTTCTGTGGCGGATTGTACGGCTCGGTCTCACAATCCTATCGCTTCGCGGCCGCCGATGGCGCAAGCGCGGCCTTCCGCCCGAAGGCGATCTCGTGGGTGCTGGCCGGCGGCGTGTTCGCGGGCGTGCTCGGTCCGCAGCTTGTGCAATGGACGATGGATGTCTGGTCGCCGCATCTGTTCGCGGCAAGCTTCGCCATTCAGGCGGTCGTCGCGCTGGTGGCGATGGCGGTTCTGTCCACCGTGGATGCGCCCCGCCCCGCGGCGACGGATATCCACCGCGGCCGTCCGCTGTTCGAGATCATCGGCCAGCGCGATTTCATCGCCGCCGCGCTGTGCGGCACAGTCGCCTACACCATGATGAATCTGGTGATGACCTCGGCACCGCTGGCGATGCGGCTGTGCGGACTGCCGATCAGCGATTCCAATTTCGGCATTCAGTGGCATATCGTTGCGATGTACGGGCCGAGTTTCTTCACGGGCTCGCTGATCGCGCGTTTCGGCGCGCCGGTAATCGTGGCGATCGGGCTCGCGCTCGAAGCGACCGCAGCGACGATCGGTATGTCGGGCATCACGCCGATGCACTTCTGGGTGATGCTGATCGTGCTCGGACTGGGGTGGAATTTCGGCTTCATCGGTGCATCCGCGCTGGTGGTGCAGACCCATCGGCCGGAGGAACGCAACAAGGTACAGGCGTTCAATGATTTCCTGATTTTCGGGATGATGGCGATCGGCTCGTTCGCCTCAGGCCAACTGCTCGCCGATTACGGCTGGAACGTCGTCAATGCGGTGGTGTTTCCGCCGGTCACGATCGGCCTCATCTGCCTCGGCCTTGCTCACTTGATGCGCAAGCGCGCGCCTTCTCTTTAGGCAGGTTTAGTCGACGTCAGCCCATGCCGAAGAACATCAGCGTCTTGCGGGTGTATTCCTCGGCGTAGTCCACGATCTTGTCGGAACCCTCGCGCGCGCCGGCCTCGTCGTTCTCGGCGATCCGCCGCGCGACGAAAGCATGCAGCGTACAGACGCGCTGCAGGTCGCCGAACTGCTTGAAATGCACGTACCAGAAGCGCCGGGTCTGCGCCTCGATCGGCGTGATCGCCTGGGCGGCGTATTTGTTGCGCGCTGTCGCGACGATCAGCGAATTGAATTCGCGGTCGGCCTCGACGAAGATATGGCCGTTGTTGGTGGCGGCCGATTTCTCGAACATCAACGCCAGTTCGCGGAAGCGCTTGCGCTCGGTCTCACCCGCAAAGCGCGCCGCGCGGCCCGCCAGAACATTCTCGATGCCCTTGCGGACTTCGATCATCGCAAGCTGATCGACGAGGTCGATCTCCGACACGAATGCGCCGGAACGCGGCACGATCCGCACCGTCCCTTCGAACGACAGCCGCTGCAACGCCTCGCGGATCGGCGTGCGGCCGATACCGAGCTTGGCGCTCAGGGTCGCCTCGGAAATGCGTGAACCGGGCGGCAGTTCGTGCGTGACGATCATCGCCTCGATCAGGCGATACGCGATCCGCGACTGCGGCTCGTCGTCATTGTCGGAAACGTCGGGAAGACTCATGGGCTGCATCATAAATGTGCGCGCTCACCGCTGGTGAAAAAAGATAGACGAGACAGTGCGACGTGCACATCCCGCCGGGCGGATAGCCCTCGCGGGTTCACAGCCGTCCGCGTCATCCTCTGAGCGGATGCACGCTTAAGGCTTCTCCGACAAACGTTCAACGCCGCGTCACGACGCATTGGCCTGCTTCCTGCTTGGAAGGCTGTGGATGTCCGCCGGACGCTCCCAGCGTCCGGCCCGCAAAGGTCTTGTTTGTCGTTTCCTTTCTGCCATAATCGTATGTCTCTGACATATCAGAACCATGGCAGAAAAAGAAAACAAGATACCGGCGGAAACGATCCATTCACAAACAAGGGAGCGGTAAAATGACGACGACGAATGCACCGGCCGCAACGGCACCATCCCCCTCGCGATGGCTTCAGTTGCTACTAGGCATGATCGCGATGATGGCGATCTCCAGCCCGCAGTATGTCTGGGCGCTGTTCACCGGACCGCTGACGGAAAAACTACGGGTTTCCCTCGCGGAAATTCAGATCACCTTCTCGCTGCTGATTGTCCTGCAAACCTTCTTCTCACCGGCTCAGGGTTACCTCATCGACCGCTTCGGCCCCCGTTTGCTGCTGTCTTGCGGCGCAATCCTCACCGGCCTCAGCTGGGTGCTGGCCGCGAATGTCGAAACACTGATGGGCCTCTATCTGACCTATGGTCTTTTCGGTGGCCTCGGCACCGGCATCATCTACATCGGCGTGGTCGGCATGATGGTGCAGTGGTTTCCCGATAAGCGCGGTCTTGCCACCGGCCTGGTCGCGGCGGGCTATGGCTTTGGCGCGATCGTTACGACCCTGCCGATTTCGAACAGCCTCAAAACCAGCGGCTTGTCGAGCACGCTCGTGACCTACGGTATTATCCTTGGTGCTGTGGGTATTCTCGCAGCACTTTTCATGCGAACGCCCGACAAGGCCGTCGCCCATGTCGCGGAGGATGCCGAAGAGCGCGGCCTCATGCAGGCGACCCGCAACTACGAACCGCGGGAGATGCTGCGCAGCCCGATCTTCTGGCTGTTGTTCGTGATGATGACCATGATGTCGACGTCCGGCCTGATGGTGATCTCGCAGATGGGCGCTTTCGCCAAGGACTTCGGCGTTAAGGATGCTCTCGTCTTTGGCGTCGCCGCTTTGCCGCTTGCGCTCACCATCGACCGCATCACCAACGGCGCCACCCGTCCGTTCTTCGGCTGGGTGTCCGACCGGATCGGGCGCGAAAACACCATGGCGATCGCTTTCGGTCTTGAAGGTATCGCGATGACCGTCTGGCTGGCCTATGCACACAATCCGCTGGCTTTCGTTCTGCTTTCGGGCGTGGTGTTCTTCGGCTGGGGCGAGATCTTCTCGCTGTTCCCCTCGACGCTGACGGATACGTTCGGTACCAAAAACGCTACGACCAATTACGGCTTCCTCTACATGGCCCAAGGCGTGGGTTCTGTACTCGGCGGCCCGATCGCCGCCCTGCTCTATCAGGCGACGCTGTCATGGCATGTGGTGTTCGGCCTTGCGATCGCGATGGATCTGACGACGGCATTCCTTGCTATCTTCGTTCTGAAGCGGATGCGAGCCAACCATCTCGCACGCAATGCACAAACGGCCTCGCTCGCCACTGCTTGACGACAATCGGCCGGGGCGCTCACCCGCCCCGGCTCTCCCACACAAAACTGGTTAGGTTGAAAGATGTTACAGACTGTTCGCTCCACCCGCGGCATGGCCGTTGCCCCTCACTCATTGGCCGCACAAGCTGCGGTCGACGTCCTGCGGGCAGGCGGCAACGCCATCGAGGCCATGGTCGCCGCAGCGTCTACCATCGCGGTCGTCTATCCGCACATGAACAGCATCGGCGGCGACGGCTTCTGGACCATCTCCTGCCCCGGCAAGCCCGTGGTAGCCATCGAGGCCTGCGGCGCGGCCGCGAGCAGCATTTCCTGCGACTACTATTCGGCCAAGGGCTGCGCGACAATTCCCTCGCGCGGACCGGACTCCGCCAACACCGTTGCCGGCACCATCGGCGGCTGGCAGGCCGCGCTCGACATCAGCAAGGAATGGGGCGGTCGCCTGCCGCTCGGACGGCTGTTGGATAACGCGATCTTCTACGCCGAGGACGGCATCGCCGTGACGCGCTCGCAAAGCGTCACCACCGCCAAGAAGCTCGCCGAATTGCAGCCGCTCCCGGGCTTCGCCGACACCTTCCTTGTCAACGGCAAGGTGCCGGAAGCCGGCGAGCGCATGCGACTGCCCCAACTCGGCAAGACGCTGCGCGCGCTCGCCGAGGACGGCCTCGACAGCTTCTATCGCGGCCGCCTCGCTGCGAGCATCGCGAAGGATCTGAAGGCGCTCGGCAGCCCGGTGTCGGCGGAGGACCTCGCGAAGTATCGTGCGACGGTGCGCAAGCCACTCGTGCTCGAACACAGCCTCGGCCAGGTCTACAATATGACGCCGCCGACGCAGGGCCTCGTCTCGCTCATCATCCTCGGCCTGCTCGACCGCCTCGACATCAACCGCTTCGGGCCGGAAAGCGCGGAATACATCCATTGTGTGGTGGAGGCGACCAAGCAGGCCTTCATGATCCGCGACAGCCACATCACCGATCTCGATTACATGAAGGCCGATCCGCAGTCGTTCCTCGCGCCCGAGCATCTCGACAAGCTGCGCGCAGCCATCCGCATGGACAAGGCACTGCCGTGGGGCAAGGGCAAGGGTCCCGCCGACACGGTGTGGATGGGTGTCATCGACGGCGAAGGACGCGCGGTGTCGTTCATCCAGAGCATCTATCACGAGTACGGCAGTGGCCTCGTGCTGCCGGAGACTGGTCTCAACTGGCAGAACCGCGGCTGCTCGTTCTCGCTCGATCCACAGCACATCAACGCACTGCTGCCGAACAAGAAGCCGTTCCACACGCTCAATCCGGCGCTCGCGCGGCTGAACGACGGCCGGGTGATGGTTTACGGCACGATGGGCGGCGACGGCCAGCCGCAGACGCAGGCCGCTGTGTTCACGCGCTACGCCGTCTACAATGAAACCATGCAGGCAGCGATCACCGCACCGCGCTGGCTGCTCGGTCGCACGTGGGGCGACGATACCGACAGCCTCAAGCTCGAAGGCCGCTTCCCCGAGGAAACCCGCCGCAAGCTCGAAGCGCTCGGCCACGAGGTCGAGATGGTCGAGGACTTCGACGAGATCGTCGGCCACGCCGGCGGCATCGCGCGCGATTCCAACGGCGTGTTCGAAGGCGGCAGCGACCCGCGCAGCAACGGCGCTGTCGCTGGTTTCTAAAAGTTCGTCCGCAACGGCGCAGCGCGCGGCTGCATCCTGCGGATGCGCGCGGCGAAGCGATCCGGGTGACTCCTACCCTACCCGGATTGCTTCGCCCGCAATGATAAAAGAAGAAGTCGCTATTTCCCCGCGCGCGGACGCACCACACCCCAGCCGATCCGCAACGGCTCGAGCTGCCCCTCGATCAAACGATCGAAGGTCCGCGGCACTTCGGCGACAAGACCTGGGAATGTCTTCGCAATGTCCTCGGGCGGCGCACCGACGGTGTCGTGCGCACGCCAGACGACAAGTCCACCACCGGTGTTGACGGTGTCGGCGTCGATCCACGGCGTCTTGCCGTGAAGATCAGAGAACAGCACCCGCGGCCGCGACGGCGCGCCGAGCCCGATCAGCGATGCGATCTGCGGATCGCCGGCGACAACGGGCAACGGACGATCGGTCCGCAGCCTGTAATTGTCGGCGAAGAATTTTCCCATCGCGCGCGCGGGCAGCGACGTCTGCACTTCGTCCGCATCGATCCAGGGCTGCACCAGCACTGTCGCCAGAGTCACGATCACCGGCACTGCCATGGCCACCAGCCAGATCGTACGCAGCACCTGCTGGCGGCGCAGATAAATCAGGTCGCCGCCCATGATGACGGCGAGAAGGCCGATCAACAGCAGCGCCACGCCCTCGCCGCCTGCAACATGATCGAGCCCGAAAGCGGGAGACGCGAGCGCGAACAGCAGCGGAGGCACCACGCCGAAGAACACCACGAAAGGACGCGCCAATGGATCGACTGGCGGACGGAAGATCGCGGGCGCATCTTCTCGCCAGGTTTCTGCCTTGGGCTCGAAGACGCGCATGTTCGCGACGATCAGCGCGACGACGCCGAGCGCCGATAACAGAAGCGCGCCGAACAGTTTGCCTGACTGCTGCGCATAGGCCTCGATCGAAGTGAACGCCGGATGCGGCAAGGCGGTGCCGCTGCGCGCGAGCCAGATCATATAAGGCAGCGCGATGACCGCGATCACGAGCAGCCCGAACAGCGGGTCGACCGAGCGCAGCGCCGCGCGGCCCCGCGCGGTCGCAAGCGCAAACAACAGGAGCAGCAGTAACAGAACCGGCGCCATGACCGTGGTGAGGAACAGAAGCCCGATCTCGATCGACAACGCGAACCATGCGCCGCGCTGCCTCTCTCCGATCACCCGCCATGCATGCAGCAGCGTGAGCGCCCAGAGCGGCCGCGCGAGGGTGTCGGGACCGAATTCCAGCCCCGGATAGCTGAAGGCGGCAATCGCAAGCGTGAGCAATGCCGCGAGCACGCCCTGCTGCGCGCCGACCAGCGCACGCGCGAGCGTGAACACAGCCGCCATCATCACTACGAAACAGATCTGCGCCAGCAGATAGACGCCGAAGGCGTAACCACCCACCGCACGGAATGCGACGTCGGCAAGCCAGAACGACAGCGGCGGGCCCATTGTCGTTCCGACCTGATATTCGCGGCCGAAAGCCAGCACGGTGGGCACTTCGCCGGGCGGGCTGAGATAGAGCGCCGCAGGCAGGATCAGCCACACCAGCGCGAGCGCGAGCACGGCACTCCAGAAAATCCAGCGCGGCTTGGCGCGGACGAGTTCGACGATCAGGGAGGTAAAGCGCATCGCGCGGACGAACCGGGGCGGGAGGGCAAAAAGACCGTTCAGCGCTTGATAAAGGGCCGCGTCCGATCAGGCAACCTGAACGGCCTCCTCCTCCGCCCCGATCACCGTTTCGGTCACTTCAAGCAAAGACGTGTCCGACGGCAGCGTCGTGCCGTTGAGCCTCGCATGCGCCGCCGCCACGGGGGCGAAATGCCGTCGATGATGCGGCGTCGGGCCATGCTCTTTGAGCGCGGCCAGATGCCGGGGCACGCCATAACCCATATGCGAATCGAAGCCGTATTCTGGATGGATCTGGGCCAGCCGGCACATCAGGCGGTCGCGCGTGACCTTCGCCACGATTGAGGCCGCGCCGATCGACAGCAGCAGGCCATCGCCGCCGATCACCGGCTCACAGTCGCACGGCACCGCGATCTTATCGCGGCCGTCGACGAAGACATGACGCGGCGCCTGCGGCAGCCCCTGCACCGCGCGCGCCAGTGCCCACAGCGAGGCGCGCAAAATGTTGTCGCGATCGATCCGCCACGGCGGCGCGGCGGCGACCGACACCATCGCGGTCGCGCAGATCTGCTCGAACAGGGCTTCGCGCTCGTCCGCATCGAGTCGCTTGGAATCGTCGATGCCCTTCGGAATGCGATCTGGGTCAAGAATAACGGCGGCGGCAACCACCGGCCCCGCGAGCGGACCCCGCCCCACCTCGTCGCAACCAGCCACCGGCCAGATGCCCTGCTTCAGCAAAGCACGCTCGCGGCGAAAGCTCGGTCGTGTTGCTGCAGTAGCGCTCCGCGCATTTTTTGGCGCACGTGGAACCGATGATGTCTTGTCGCGACTCATGCAGCGATGTTTGCGGGCTGAGGCGCGCCCACGCAACCGGAAATCCCCGCTATTCAGTCCGCCAGATGAACGAGGTTGTCGTCGCCAACCTCGATGCCGGGCGCGACCACGACCTCCCAAGGATGTCCGTCGGGATCGGCGAAATAACCGGAATACCCACCATAATCGGTCCGGTGCGCTGCCTTCAGCAAGGTAGCGCCTCGCACCAGCGCGAATGCAAGGACCGCATCCACCTCCTGTTCGCTCCCGCAATTCCATGCCAGTGTCGAACCACGAAACGCCAAAGGCCGCGGCTCGTCAGGAAGCGTCGCATCCCGCGCGAGTTTGTCCCACGGATACAGTGCAAGCACGGCGCCGCCGGTATCGAAGAACGCGACCTCCTCGCCCGTTGCTCGCAGCTTTCGTGCAAATCCCAGCGCCTCATAGAACGCGATGCTCCTGCTCATATCGCCGACGCCCAGCGTCAGAACCGTGAATCTGGCGGCCGGTTTCGGCAATACATCACTCATTTTACCCACCCCTCATTGTCATCAGAACAAATCCAGTTGCTCCTCGCTTTTCGCCGGCTGGACGAAATGCGACGTGGAGAGTTTCACCCGCTTGCGGTTGAGCCCGAGCCGCTCGCAGGCAATCTCGAAGCGACGGCCGATCATCCACGCCATCGGGCCGGTACCCTTCATCCGCGTGCCCCACTGCGAGTCATAGTCCTTACCGCCACGCATATCGCGGATCAGCGTGAAGACGTGGCGGTAACGGTCGGGATAATTCGCAATCAGCCATTCGCGGAACAGGTCGCGCACCTCAAGCGGCAGCCGCAACAGCGTGTAGTTCGCCTCCTTCACCCCAGCGTGAGCAGCAGCATCGAGAATGCGCTCCATCTCGGAATCGTTGAGCGCAGGAATGAGCGGCGCCGTCATCACCACGGTCGGAATGCCGGCAGCGGACAATTGCCGCAACGCCTCCAGCCGCTTCGGCGGCGTCGAGGCACGCGGCTCCATGGTGCGCGCGAGTTTCGGATCGAGCGAGGTCACCGAGATCGCTACCTTGGCGAGGCCCTTCTCCGCCATCCGTGCGAGGATATCGATGTCGCGCGTGACCAGCGCCGACTTGGTGACGATGCCAACCGGATGACCGGTCTTTTCCAGCACCTCGAGAATGCCGCGCATGATTTTGTGCTCGCGCTCGATCGGCTGGTACGGATCGGTGTTGGTACCGATCGCCATGGTGCGCGGCTCGTAGCCCGGCACCGTCAGTTCCTTTTCAAGAAGCGCGGGGGCATCCGGCTTCATGAAAAGCCTGCTCTCGAAATCGAGGCCTGGCGACAGGCCGAGATAGGCGTGGGTCGGCCGCGCGTAGCAGTACACGCAGCCATGCTCGCAGCCGCGATAGGGATTGATCGAACGATCGAAACCGATGTCCGGCGAGTCATTGCGCGAGATCACCTTGCGGGCGGTATCGAGCCCGACCGTGGTCTTGAACGGCGGCAGCTCGTCGAGGCTTTGCCAGCCGTCATCGAACGCAGCGCGCGCCTCTCGTTCATATCGCCCGCTGGCGTTGGTCTGCGCACCACGGCCGCGGCGGCGCGCGGCATCAATGGCGACACCGATCTCGGCGAAACCGGAAAGGCCCGCCGCCGGAGCGGTGGAAGGCTGTGAGGGTGGCGCGGATGACATGGCCCTGTTCATATCCAGAGGATAATCGCCATTTAGAACAAAACAAGAACATTTTTTATGACATCCCCAATGGACCTCGCATCGGAGCGGGGCGTTGTAGGCGGGGCAAAATTCGTGAGGAGGATTCGATGAAGACGTATCTTCTGACAGCAGCAGCCCTCGGTCTGGCGACCGCGAGCATCACCTCGTTCAGCAGCACGCCCGCGAAGGCCGGAACCGTCTGTCTGACCGACACCGACAGCCCAAACACCTATCAGTCGTGCAGTTTCTACAGTCTCGGCGCCTGTCAGGCATCTGCACAGGGAGTCGGCGGCTCCTGCGTGAGCAACCCACGCGGGGACGAAGACAGCTACGGCTATATCGGAGGCCCATCAGCCGGGTTCGGTATGGCCTATAACCGCTATGAAGGCCCGCTCTATCATCGCGGGTACTACAACTCCAGCGATCGCTGGTGAGTTTTTAGGCACCTGATCTAACGTATCGCCTCGCTTCGTTTTACATGCGCGATCGTGCAACGTGTGCTGCATGAGACGGGGTTTTTCGCCTGCGCATGAGATGCTAAGGCAACGTCGTTTCTTTTAACGACGGAGCGCGCCCCGTGATCAGCATCGTCATTCCGACGCGAGGCAACGAAGCCGAGACCGTCGCCACGCTCGCAGCGCTGGTGCCGGGCTCGGCTGCGGGCATGGTACGCGACGTCGTGCTGGTCGATCGCGGCGGCGGCAACGGTGACATCGCGCGCGTCGCCGATGTTGCGGGCTGTCGCTTTCTTGCATTCGATGGTTCGCGCGCTGATGCCATCGCCGCGGGCGTTAAACTCACGCGCGGCTCCTGGCTGATGTTCCTGCATGCGGGCGCCGTGCTTGAATCCGGCTGGATCGATGAGACTGCGCAGTTCATCGAAAGCGTCAGCATTGGCGGCCGCCGCCGTGCCGGTGTTTTCCGCTACGCGCGCTCGCCCTACGCTGAAGGCGGCATCGCTTCCGCCATGCGGCAGATCGCCCGCGCCGTCATCGGGACTTCCGCCGACCAGGGGCTGCTGATCGCACGCGATCACTACGACCGGCTCGGCGGTTATGCCCCCGGCGCGCGTAGCGCTGAATCGAAATTGCTGTCGAAGATCGGCCGCTCCGGCCGCGCACGATTGCGCACGCGGATTTTTGTCACAGCCTGACTTGGCCAAAGCTCGATTGCCGGCCGCGGATATGAGCAGCCACCATGATCGACAGAATCGCGACAACCACGCCGGCAATCACATCCACGATATAGTGAGCGCCGAAGCCCGGCGTGCCGAGAATCATCAACAAATTGAGCGGAACGCTGAGCCAGCGCAGACGCGCGAGCGGCCAGAGTGCCCAAGCGTAAAGTATCGCGCTTACCGTGTGGAAACTCGGAAACGAGATCAACCCTTCGAAATCGCACAGCGGGATGAATCTCTGGAGGCCCGTGCGCAAAGCTTCGAGCGTAGGAAAATAGCTCTCCACACGCAGTGAGAGTTCACCATATCTCCGATCGCCGGCAGATCGACATGGACTAACGCGTTTACGCACGAGACATGAAACAACCCTGAAAAAATACATGCAAATAGCAGGGAAAATCCCCGCACATGCACTGCCACGCCATGTAATGAAGCTCAGGCCTTCGCCTTGCCGCGCTTCAGGTGTTCGTCCAGCCGCGGCATGATCTCCACGAAATTGCACGGCCGCGTGCGGTAATCGAGTTGGTGAACGAGGATGCCGTCCCAACCATCGCGGCAGGCGCCTGGCGATCCGGGCAACGAGAAGATGAATGTCGTGCCCGCAACACCAGCGGTCGCGCGGCTCTGAATCGTCGACGTACCGATCTTGGCGTAGCTCATCATATGGAAGGCGATGGAAAAACCATCCATCCGCTTGTCGAACAGCGGCTCGACCGCCTCCGGCGTGACGTCGCGCCCGGTGAAGCCGGTGCCGCCAGTGGTCACCACGACATCGACGCCACCGTCCGCGATCCATCGCTTCAACTGCGCCTGAATCTTTTCGACATCGTCGGTGACGATCTCGCGCGCCGCGAGACGATGTCCCGCAGCCTGAATCCGCTCCGCCAGCGTCGTCCCCGATTTATCATCGGCAAGTGAACGCGAATCCGAGACGGTCAACACCGCGATGTTGAGCGGGATGAACGGCTTCGACTGATCGAGGCTCGTCATATCAAAGCGAACTCGCGCCGAACGTGTTGCAGGCTGACACGGTGCCCTGCTGGTAGCCGGTCATGAACCAGCGCTTGCGCTGCTCGGCCGAGCCGTGGGTGAAGGAATCCGGCACCACGCGGCCCTGCATCTTGCGCTGCAGGGTGTCGTCGCCGATCGCCGCGGCGGTCCGCAGCGCACCGTCGATGTCGCCCGGCTCGATGAACCCCGGCCGCTTCTTCGCCTCGCGGTTGACCCAGACACCGGCGAGACAATCCGCCTGGAGTTCAACCTTGACCTGGATCGCATTGGCTTCCGCCTTGCTGCCCGCCTGCTGCTGCAGCGCGTGCGCCTTGTCGAGGATGCCAAGCAGGTTCTGGATATGATGGCCCGCCTCATGCGCAATGATATAGGCTGCGGTGAATTTGCAGGCACTGCCCTGACAGCCGCCGAATTTCGTCTCGATCTCCCGGAAGAAGCCGGTGTCGAGGAAAATCTGCCGGTCGGGCGGGCAGTAGAACGGCCCCATCGCCGATTGCGCCATACCGCAGCGACCGCCATTGGTGGCGTTGCGGAACAGGACGATGCGCGGGCCTTTGTAGGTTCGGCCACTGGCCGAGAAGATTTCGTCCCAGCGGTCATCGATCTCACCGAGCACACCGGCGATCATGCTGCCCATCTCGTCGGTCGGTGCACCACGCTTGGCCTGAGAGGACGGACGGTCGCTCTGATAGCTCGGGGCCTGCCCGCCGCCGGATAGAATTTCCGCACCGCCGATCAGGATGCGCGGATCAATGCCGACAGCCCAGCCGATCAGGCCGAGAACCACCACCGTGCCGATACCGAGACGGCCGCCACCACCCATCGGGAAACCGAAGCCCCCGCCTCCGCCGCCAAAACCGCCGCCACCACTGTCGTCGCGCCGGTCGTCGATATCGTCGCTGCGGCGGAAATCGTCATAACGCATCGGTCTCTCCTCGGGGCCTTACATCTTCATAACGGCCGACGGCGGGAATCGTTTGATGCATGATGCAACAAGAACCACGCTCGCGAGCGGATTTTAGCGTCCCCGGCAATTCTTGCCTAGTCAAACCAGCGGCCCGGTCGTGCACTGGCCGACTTCGTGCCGCCACTGGGCGCGGGCGCTGCGAGAGTCGGTGTCGCGGGAGGTGGCGTCCTGAAGCAACGCGATACATTTTCGATGATGCGCGCCGCGGATTCAAAAATACAAAATCAAGTTTCGAAAACGGAAAACGATTAAGTCGATTTTTACCTTGGACATTCATGGTGAAGACAAGTCGGATTTGTTGGTCCCGCGTCGCCGACTGCGTCGCCTGAGTCAGGTTTGAGTCATGGTTGTGTCGCGTCGCGGGGCGTCTGCAAGGGCGCCCCGCACTAATTTTGAAACCTCGCCGTCCTCGCGCATCGTCATCGGCGATTGCGTCGCAGAGATGACGAAACTGCCTGCGAACTCCGTCGATCTGGTGTTCGCCGACCCCCCCTATAACTTGCAGCTCAAGGGCGAACTGAAGCGCCCGGACGAGTCACATGTCGATGCAGTCAATAACGACTGGGACAAGTTCTCGTCGTTTTCCGCTTATGATGATTTCACGCGCGCCTGGCTGCTCGCCTGCCGCCGCATCATGAAGCCGACCGCGACGATCTGGGTAATCGGCTCCTATCATAACATCTTCCGCGTCGGCGCGATCATGCAGGATCTCGGATTCTGGATCCTCAACGACATCGTGTGGCGCAAGTCCAACCCGATGCCGAACTTCCGCGGCCGCCGTTTCACCAATGCGCACGAAACGATGATCTGGGCGGCACGTGACGAAAAAACCAAATACACGTTCAACTACGATGCGCTGAAAGCGGCGAACGAGGACGTGCAGGCCCGCTCCGACTGGCTGATCCCGCTGTGCACCGGCGAGGAACGCCTCAAGGGCAAGGACGGCAAGAAAGTGCATCCGACGCAGAAGCCGGAAGGCCTGCTGGCGCGCGTGCTGCTCTCCTCATCGAAGCCCGGCGATCTCGTGATCGATCCGTTCAATGGCACCGGCACCACCGGCGCGGTCGCCAAGCGGCTCGGCCGCAGCTACATCGGCTTCGAGCGCGACAAGACCTATGCCGCCGCCGCCGAAAAGCGGATCGCGGAAATTCTGCCGCTGCCGGGCGCGACGCTCGCTCCGTTCATGACCGCGCGCGAAGCACCGCGCGTCGCGTTCTCCGAACTGGTCGAACGCGGCATGATCTCGCCGGGCGACAAGCTCGTGGATTCGAAAAAGAAGCACGCTGCTCTGGTGCGCGCCGACGGCGCCATCATGCTCGGCGACAAGGTCGGCTCAATTCATCGCATGGGCGCGATGGCGCAGGGCTCGGAAGCCTGCAACGGCTGGTCCTTCTGGCACGTCGAGACCAAGAAGGGCCTACGCCTGATCGACGAATTGCGCGCCGAAATCCGCCGCGAGATGCAAACGGCCTGAGCCACAAAACGATCCTTGCAAATAAAAAACGGACGCCGCAAGGCGTCCGTTTTCGTTTGGTAATTGCAGATCGTGCGACGGCCTCAGGCCTTTTCCCTGTCGAGCACCTTCTGCACCGCCGGGCGCTCCTTCATGCGCTCACGATGCGCGCTCACCTTCGGAAATTCCGCGAGATCGACGCCATCGGCCTTCGCCCAGTTTCCGATCGTGAACAGATACGGATCGCAGATCGTATAGCTCTCGCCCATCACCCACGGCCCACGCAGCATGTTCTGCTCGATCATGGCGACGCACGCACGCATGTTCTCGGGCACCTTGCGCTTCATGTCCTCCAGCGAACTCTCTTCGCTGGCCCAGCGGGCGCCGCGTCCCTTGTGCGAATGGGCGATGTGCACGCTCGAGCAAAGATAGCTGTTGAACGACTGCACCTGCGCGAACGCAAACGGATCGTTCACAGGCGCGAGGTTCGCCTTGGGGAAGGTCTGCGCGATGTAAGCGAGGATGGCGGGCGTCTCGGTCAGCACGCCCTGATCCGTCACCAGCGCGGGCACACGGCCCTTGGGGTTGATCGCGAGATATTCCGGAGAATTCTGCTGGTTGGCTTTCATGTCGACGCGGTGTGCGTTGTACTGTACGCCCGCTTCCTCCAGCGCGATATGCGATGCCAGCGCGCACGTTCCAACCCCATAGTAAAATTCGAGCATTTCAGTCTCCCAATCCGTGCGCAATGATCTTGCGCATCACATTCGGCAACGCCTCGTCTTTGAGCGTCGCGATTTTGACCCAGCGCATTCCGTGCGGCGCTTTGGTCTTCGGAGATACTTTGCTCACATAAACGGACAACTCCAATGGAAAATGCGTGAAAACGTGCATCACGTGCCCCACTTTCCTCCGCCAGCGCGACATATCTTTTAAAACCGGCGCCTGAGCACGCGCCGTTGTCTCATCATGTGCAACGAGCCAATCCGAGCCCGGCACTTCGGTCATGCTGCCGAGCAAACCTTTCTCGGGCCGCGTGCGTACCAGCAGCTCATCGCCGCGTGTGACGACGAACGCAGCGCCCCGCCGTAACGCGCCGGTCTTCTTCGGCGCTTTGCGCGGAAACGTCTCCTGTTCGCCTCGCATGCGCGCGAGACAATCATCGCTCAGCGGACACAGCACGCAGGCCGGTTTCTTTGGTGTGCAAATCGTTGCGCCAAGGTCCATCAACGCCTGCGCGGAATCGCCGGCGCGCGATGGTCCGAGCAGCGTCGCGGCAAGACGCTGAATCTCAGGCTTCGCTTTCGGCAGTTCCTCGTCCACTGCAAATAGGCGCGACACCACTCGTTCGATATTGCCGTCGACCGGCATGGTCTGCCGGCCGAACGCCGCCGCCGTATAGGGACCGATGCCGGGCAACGCGCGCAGGCCGTCCTCGGTATCGGGAAACGCACCACCATGCTCGCGCGTCACCGCCACCGCGCAGGCATAAAGATTGCGCGCGCGCGAGTAGTAACCGAGCCCGGCCCACATCCGCAGCACATCGTCGAGGGATGCCGCCGCCATGTCGGTGACGGTCGGCCAGCGGTCGATGAATTTGAGGAAGTACGGACCGACCGCCTTCACGGTGGTCTGCTGCAGCATGATCTCGGACAGCCAGACCCGGTAGGGATCGGCGAGTTCGCCGGGCAGCGCGCGCCACGGCAGCACGCGGCGGTGGCGGTCGTACCATTGCAGCAGCAGTTCCGCGCACGAGGCGGATTTCCCCCCGCCAGACGCCGTGACTTTGTTTCGCCGTGCTGTGGCGCCTGCTAGAGTCATGGGACTTTTTAGGCATCACAGGCAGTCATGAGCAAGCCCGGCCGTCTTACCTCCAAGCCGTTATCCGCGCTTCTTGCAGGCGTCTTCAACGACGCCTTCAAGCGGCAGGGCTTTGCCTCGCGTGAACTGGTAACGCGCTGGAGCGAGATCGTGGGCGCAGACATCGCCGCCTATGCCGAGCCGTTGAAGATCCAGTGGCAACGGCCGGTCGAAGGCCAGCCAGATATCCCGGCCACGCTGATCCTGCGCGTGGAAGGACCACGCGCGCTGGAAATCCAGCATTCCTCGACCGTCATTCTGGAGCGCGTCAACCGCTTCTTCGGCTGGAATGCAGTCGGCAAGATTGCGCTGCGGCAGGCGCCGCTCGCGCACCGGGAAAAACGAAAGACCAGAAAGCCTCCGAGCGAGGCGGCCATCGCTGAACAGGCCCGCGAACTGGACACCGTGGACAACGATGATCTGCGCACCGCGATCGCGCGACTGGGCGCCTCGATCAAGCGAAATTGACGCCTTCCAGCCGGACTGGACGCACCCGGCATTGCCACAATTGTGGTTTCAAGCTAGCAGACAACCCTCACCCCGCGCCCCTGCGCACACGCAATCCGGAGTTTCCAGCGATGATCACGCGCCGTACCTTCAATACCGCTCTGGCTTTCGCAGGTACTGCGGCCGCGATCGGCGCATCTCCATGGCAATTGATCTCCGCGGCAAACGCGCAGGAGCCGGCGCAGATCGCCAAGCCGAGCACACTCGGCGACATGGCGCTGGGCTCAAAAGACGCCCCGGTGACGATCATTGAATACGCCTCGATGACTTGCCCGCACTGCGCAGCGTTCGAGAAGGAAGTCTTCCCGCAGATCAAGTCGACCTATATCGACACCGGCAAGGTGCGCTTCATCTTTCGCGAATTTCCGCTCGATCAGGTGGCGCTCGCAGCGTCCGCGCTGGCCCGCTGCGTCGCCAAGGACGATTCAAACAAATACTTCGCTATCATCGGCATCCTGTTCAACCAGCAGGCTGATCTGCAGACCCAGGCGTTCCAGACCATCAACCGCGTCGGCAAGCAGGCCGGTTTTAGCGAGGCCATGATCAAGTCCTGCGTCCAGGACGACCTCACGGTGCAGAAGGGCATCCTTGCCGACCGCGAATATGCCAACAAGACGCTGAAGATCGACTCCACGCCGAGCTTCTTCATCAACGGCAAGCTGGTGAAAGGGGAAACCTCCTTCGATAGCTTCAAAGGCATGATCGACCCGCTGCTCAAGAGCTAAGCGGGTCCAGCCTCGATTCCGGAACCGACGTCCGGACGGGCAGTATCCGGCGATTTTGTTCGCTTTTCCTTCTCATGGAACCGCGAAAATCGCCCTAAAACCGTTGGAAAATCGGCCGAAATCCCCCGGAAACGAACGCGGGGACGTTGCCCTGCCCCCGCCTGCTGGCCATTGTCCGGCCTGAACGGCGGCTTTGGGTGATTCGCTCATGCCTCCGGTCGCCGGATGGCAATGACATCCGCAATGGATATGGGTACGGCAGGCTCCGCGAGGGGCCGCCAACAGAGTAAGTCTCGCATGAAACTGACGCGCCTTCGCCTGCATGGATTCAAATCGTTCGTCGAGGCGACCGATTTTCTGATCGAACCCGGCCTCACCGGCGTGGTCGGACCGAACGGCTGCGGCAAATCCAATCTGGTGGAAGCACTGCGCTGGGCGATGGGCGAGACGTCCTACAAATCGCTGCGCGCCGCCGACATGGATGCGGTGATCTTCTCGGGCTCCGGCAACCGCCCCGCGCGCAACCACGCCGAAGTCGTGATGACGATCGACAATTCGGATCGCTCCGCACCCTCCTCGGTGAACGATTCCGAACTGCTTGAAGTCTCGCGCCGCATCGAGCGCGAGGCGGGATCGGTCTATCGCATCAACGGCAAGGACGTCCGCGCGCGCGACGTGCAGATTCTGTTCGCGGATGCCGCGACCGGCGCGCGTTCACCCGCCCTCGTCCACCAGGGCAAGATCGGCGAAATCATTCAGGCCCGTCCCGACCAGCGCCGCCGCGTGCTGGAAGACGCCGCTGGTGTCGCCGGACTTCATGCGCGCCGCCACGAGGCCGAGCTGCGCCTGAAGGCGGCCGAGACCAACCTCACCCGCGTCGAGGACGTGATCGGCCAGCTGTCGAGCCAGATCGACGGCCTGAAGCGACAGGCGCGGCAGGCCATCCGCTATCGCGAAGTGCAGGCCAAGGTCCGCAAGGCCGAGGCGCTGCTGTTTCATCTGCGCTGGCTGCAGGCCAACGAGGATGTCGCCGAATCCGGCCGCACCCACGACCTCGCCGTGCGCGAGCAGGCCGAGCGTGTTCAGCACCAGGCCGAAGCCGCACGCATTCAGGCGATCCGCGCTTCCGAGTTGCCCGCGCTGCGCGAGAACGAAGCGCGCGCTGCCGCCGGTTTGCAGCGCCTCACCAACGCGCGCGACATGCTCAACCGCGAAGAGCAACTGGCCAAGGAGCGTGCCGCCGAGCTCGATCGCCGCCTGACGCAGTTCACCGCCGACATCGTGCGCGAACAGCGCCAGTTGTCCGACGCCGACGTTGCCGTCGAGCGGCTCGGCGCCGAGGAAGAGACCCTCAAGGAAGAGATCAAGACGCGCGTCGAAACCCGCAGCGGGGCGGACGCCAGGGTGGCGGAAGCCGACGCCGCACTTGTCGCCGCCGAGCGCACCTTCTCCGAACTCACCACCGCGCTCGCCGATCTCACCGCGCGCCGTCGTCAGATCGAGGCCAACGTCCGCACCCATGCGGAACGCCTCGCCCGCATCGACCGGGAAATCGCCAATGTTGGCAACGACGTCGAGAGGCTCGACGCCGAGACTGGCAGCCTCGCCGATCTCGAAACCCTCGCGCAGGCGACGGTTGCCGCGCAGGAAACGCTCGCGCAATCCGCCAGCACCGTGCAGACCAGCGAAGCCGCGCATGTTGCCGCGCGCGCCAAGCTCGACGGCTCGCGTTCGCCTGTCGTCGAAGCCGACAAGCGCGTGCAGCGGCTGGAGACTGAAGCCAAGACCATCGCCAAACTCGTCACCAGCGAAACCAAGAATTTGTGGCCGTCGATCATTGACGGCGTCAGTGTCGCCAAGGGTTACGAGAAGGCGCTCGGCGCCGCGCTCGGCGACGATCTCGACGCGCCAACCGATGCGTCCGCGCCGATGCGCTGGTCGAATCTCGGCATCATGGCCGACGATCCGGCGCTGCCCGATGGCATCGAAGCGCTCGCTACCCACGTCAACGCGCCGCCGGAACTGGCGCGGCGTCTTGCGCAGATCGGCGTCGTCAGCCGCGAACGCGGCGCAGAACTTGTCAGCCGCCTGAAGACCGGCCAGCGTCTTGTTTCCACCGAAGGCGACCTGTGGCGCTGGGATGGTTTCGTTGCCGCTGCGCATGCGCCGACCGGCGCGGCGCGGCGTCTAGCCGAACGCGCTCGTCTCGCCGACATCGAGCACGAAATTGAACAGGCCCGCGTCGATGCGAGCGCCAAGCGGCAGGCGCTGGAAGCCGCCGAGTCCGAACTGAAATTCGCCGCTGCCGCCGAGTCCGCCGCGCGCGAAGCCGCCCGTGCAGCACAGCGTGATGCCGATGCCGCGCGTGATCGCCATGCGGCCGCCGAGCGCGAGATCAACCGCCACGCCGCGCGCCGCTCCGCGCTCGCGGAAGCGCAGACCCGCCTTGCCGCCGACCGTGCCGAAGCCGATGGCGCTCACACCGTCGCGACACAGGCCATCGCCGAACTGCCCGCGAGCGACGAGACGGAAGCACAACTCGCCACTGCGCGCGGCGCGATGGACGAGAAGCGCCAGAGTGCCGCACAGGTGCGCGCCGAAGCGCAGGCGCTCGCCCGCGAGGCTGAACTCGCCGACCGCCGCGTGCAGGCTATCGCCTCCGAGCGCAACGAGTGGCAGACCCGCAAGAACAACGCCACCGCGCAGATCGCAACCATCGAGGAGCGCACCGCCGAGGTGCAGGCCGAGCGCGAGCAACTCGAAGACGCGCCCGCCCTGTTCGCCGAGAAGCGCCGCGGCATCATCAGTGAGATCGAGACGGCCGAAGCCGGGCGCCGCGAGGCCGCCGATGCGCTTGCCACCGCCGAAAACCTGATGGCGGAAACCGACAAGGCCGCACGCGCCACGCTCGAAGCGCTATCCGCCGCGCGCGAAGCCACCGCCCGCGCCGAGGAGCGCATGGAGGCAACCCGCCGCCGCCTCGAAGACATCGAGCGCGAAATTCGCGACATGCTCGAGGTCGAGCCGCACGGCGTGGCCGCGATGGCCGAAGTGACGCCCGAAACCGAGTTGCCGGAAGTCGCGTCCGTCGAAACCGATCTCGAAAAGCTCCGCCGCGACCGCGACCGGCTCGGTGCCGTCAACCTGCGCGCCGAGGAAGAACTGCGCGAGATCGAGACCCAGCACACCGGCCTCACCACCGAACGCGACGACCTCGTCGAAGCGATCAAGAAGCTGCGCACAGGCATCCAGAGCCTCAACAAGGAAGCCCGCGAGCGCCTGCTGACCTCGTTCGAGACCGTGAACGATCACTTCAAGCGGCTGTTCACCGAACTGTTCGGCGGCGGCCAGGCCGAGTTGCAACTGATCGAGAGCGACGACCCGCTGGAAGCGGGCCTCGAGATCATCGCCAAGCCGCCCGGCAAGAAGCCGCAATCGCTATCGCTCCTGTCCGGTGGCGAACAGGCGCTGACGGCGCTGGCGCTGATCTTCGCGGTGTTCCTCACGAACCCGTCGCCAATCTGCGTGCTGGACGAAGTCGACGCACCGCTCGACGACCACAATGTCGAGCGGTTCTGCAACCTGCTGCACGAGATGACGAGCTCGACCGAGACGCGCTTCATCATCATCACGCACAATCCGATCACCATGGCGCGGATGAACCGGCTGTTCGGCGTCACCATGGCCGAGCGCGGCGTGTCGCAGCTTGTGTCCGTCGACCTCGACGGCGCGATGAAGGTGCTCGACCAGAACGTGGCGTAACGCCGCGAAGCCTGATGCGCCGTTCTTCGTGCGCATCAGGATGGCCAAACGTGTAACATCGCTTCATGGCCGCCTTTGATCTTCCGCCCGACTTGAAAGCCGCGCTCGCACGAAAGTCCGAAGGACTGTCGCGCGTTGACGCAGCGAAGCGCGCAGGCGCGATTTCGGAGAGTTATCGCGGCGGCGGCACCTCCGCGCCGATCCGCACCGAGCGGGACGCGCTCGCCTATGCGTTGGCGCGGATGCCCGCGACCTATGCCGCGATTGCCGCAAGCCTCCACGCACTGCGCGAACAGCGCCCTGATTTCGTGCCCGCGACGCTGCTCGATGTCGGCGCTGGTCCCGCGACCGCAAGCTGGGCGGCGGCACAGACGTTCGAGTCACTCACGAGCTTCTCCGCTATCGACGCCAACACCGCGTTGTGTGCGCTCGCCTGCGACACGGTCGAAGACAGCCGCCTTGCGTCGATGCGCTATGTTCAAAACGACGTGCTTGCCGGACTCGCGGCGATGGAGGGCGCCGATCTCGTGATCGCGAGCTACGTCATCAACGAACTCGGCGATGCGGATCGTGACGCGCTCGCGGATCTGATGTGGCAAAAGGCGCGCGATACGCTTTTGGTGATCGAGCCAGGCACGCCTGCGGGCTATGCGCGGATCCTCACGCTTCGCACCCGGCTCATCGCACAAGGCGCGCATGTGATCGCCCCCTGCCCGCACGACAATGCCTGCCCGCTCACAGCGCCGGACTGGTGTCATTTCTCGCAGCGGCTGTCGCGCTCCCGCGCGCACAAGCAGCTCAAGGGCGCGGACGTACCGTTCGAAGACGAGCGATTCAGCTATGTGGCGCTATCGCGATTACCGCTCATGCTAAATACCGCTCGCGTGCTTGCACAGCCGACGCTCAACAAGGTTGCGGTCAGCGCCAAGCTCTGCACCAAAGCCGGGCTTTCGCTGGTGTCCGTGCCCCGTCGCGACAAACCGGCCTACGCCGCGGCCCGACGGTGGGACTGGGGCGACGCCGTTCCAGACAAAGCCGCGGAATAAAACGAACCACCCGGAGTTTGTCCCTGTGACGCGTCAGCGTTTCGTAATTCTCACAGGGAGTATCCGTATGCCGACAACCTCGCTCAAGATCGCCGCCGCACTCGCTTTTACCGCTGCCTTCGGGCCGCTCGCCTTTGCGCAGGCCGCTGCCCCGGCCAAAACCGCCCAGACTTCGAAAGGTCCTGCCCTCGTCGATGCCAAGGGCATGACGCTCTACACCTTCGACAAGGACTCCGCCGGCAAATCCGCCTGCAACGGCCCCTGCGCCAACAATTGGCCGATCCTTGCCGCCTCAGCCGACGCCAAGGCCTCCGGCGACTGGACCGTCGTCACCCGCGACGACGGCAGCAAGATGTGGGCTTACAAGGGCAAGCCGCTCTACACCTTCAAGCAGGACACCGCCGCCGGCGACGTGAAGGGCGACGGCTTCCTGAACGGCGCCTGGCACATCGCCAAGCCGTAAACATCCGCCGGACTGCTGGCACAGTGCAGTCCCGCACCCCGCCTCCGCAAGGAGGCGGGTTTTTCGCATCCCGCCTGAACTCATCTGCTCCCTGCAGACACCAATGGGCGCACCCTGCGCACATGCAGGGAGCGCCTATATCTGCTAGCGTATTCCTTTCGTCCTCAGGGAGTTTGCTCTCATGTCGTCCAGCTGGATTATCATCGGCATCATTGTCCTTCTCGTGTTTTTCGCTTTCGGCGCCTACAACCGTCTTGTGGCGCTATCGCAGCGGGTGAACCAGGCGTTCGCGGACATCGACGTCCAGCTCAAACAGCGGCACGATCTCATTCCCAATCTGGTCGAAACGGTGAAGGGCTATGCCACTCACGAGCGCGGCACGCTCGACGACGTGGTGAAGGCACGCAACGCCGCGCTGTCGGCGCAGGGACCGGCGCAGGTCTCCGCCGCAGAAGCCCAACTCTCCGGCGCGCTCGGTCGCCTGATTGCGCTGTCGGAGGCCTATCCAGACCTCAAGGCCAATGCCAACTTCCAGCAGTTGCAGAGCGAACTCTCCGATATCGAGAACAAGATCGCAGCGAGCCGGCGCTTCTTCAACAACGCCGTGCAGGAATACAACACGGGCATCCAGCAGATGCCGGCGGCGCTGTTCGCGGGAATGTTCGGCTTCAGCCGCAAGGAGTTTTTCGATCTCGGCGAAAGCCGCGGCCAGCTCGAGCAGGCGCCTTCGGTCAAATTCTGACAGGCCGTCCGCTCGCCCGCTGACATCGCAATCCGGCAAGGCCGCGCACCATGGCTGCATACGGTCTCTACACGCATATCGCATCGAACAAGACGCGTTCGATGCTGCTGCTCGCCGGATTGTTTTGTCTCATCTACGTAATGGTGTTCGCGGGTGCGTTGATCGCCGAGGTGATGAGCGACAGCCGCCTGACGTTCGGGACCTACATCGCGCTCGGCCTGCGCGATCTGGTCCATGCGCTGCCTTATGCCACCATCGGCACAGCCGTCTGGATCGTGATCGCCTATTTCTTCCATCAGAAGATCATCGACATGGTGACCGGTGGTCACGACGTGACGCGGCAGGAACAACCGCGACTCTACAACCTGCTGGAGAACCTGTGCATCTCACGCGGCATTCCGATGCCGAAGCTGAAGATCATGGACAGCGACGCGCTCAACGCCTTCGCCACCGGCCTCAACAAGCAGCAATACGCCATCACGGTCACGACCGGCCTCCTCGCCGCACTCGACGATCACGAGATCGAAGCGGTGCTCGGCCACGAGCTGACCCACATCCGCAACGGCGACGTGCAGTTGATGGTGGTGGCGGTGATTATCGCCGGCGTGATCGGCTTCTTCGCCGAACTGTTCTTCCGCCTGTTCATCAATTCGAGCTGGAATCTCGGCGGCATCTCCCGGAGCCGATCAAGCAGTGACGGTGAACGAAGGGGCGGCGGTGGCGGCGGGGCTGCCATGGGCGTGTTCCTGATCGCGGTGCTGCTGATCGGGGTGGCATGGACGCTCTCTCAGATGGTGCGGCTGGCGCTGTCGCGCTCGCGCGAGTTCCTCGCCGATGCCGGGTCGGTCGAACTGACCAAGAATCCGGACGCGATGATCTCCGCGCTGCGCAAGATCGAGGGCCGCGGCGAACTGCCGGGCGCGACATCGGCGGTGATGGAGATGTGCCTCGACAATCCGCGCGAGGGATTTGCCGACCTGTTCGCGACCCATCCCTCGGTCGAGGCGCGGGTCGACGCGCTGGTGCGCTATGCCGGAGGCCACGATCCCGGGCCGCTGCCGTTGCCCGCGCCGGATTCGGGGGATGGCGAAACGGAAGTGTCACAAACCCGGCCCCCGGGCCCATGGGACGGTACTCAGATTTCGCAGCCACCCGCCGCCAATTCCCCCATCGGCCCCTGGGGGCCGCGCCGCTGGCCCTGGCGGCGGTGACAACCCACATGTTTTGGCCCCGAGCCGGGTGTATCGGCAGGTAAAGAATTGAATTATCCGCTGTTTCTGCCATGTTCCGAGGGAGCAGGCGAAGGCATGATCCCGGAGGGCGAGACACCCGTTTCCGGACTGATCTTGCTTTGACAAGAGGGTATACGTGATCCCGGACGGAATCGGTCCGGGCATAACGGGCGTTAAGGAAATCTCATGGCGAAGCCGGCAGTTATCGTGGTAGGCGCGGACAAGGGCGGGGTCGGCAAGACCACGGTGTCGCGCACCGTTCTGGACTATTTCACCGCTAACAACATTCCGACGCGGGCGTTCGACACCGAAGCGCCGCGCGGCACGCTGAAGCGCTTCCACCCCGAGGTCACCGAGATCGTCGACGTCACGACGACGTCCGACCAGATGAAGATATTCGATACGCTCAACACGGCGACCGCCAACGTCACCGTGATCGACGTGCGCGCAGGCCTGATGTCACCCACCCTCGCCGCGCTGCGCGACATCGGCTTCCTCGATGCAGCCCGCTCCGGCCAGATCACCTTCGCCGTGTTCCACATCCTCGGCCCATCGATCGCCTCGCTCGACGAGATCGCCGAAACCGCGAACTTCATGGACGGCGCGAAGTATTTCCTCGTGAAGAATTTCATCAACAACACGAGCTTCTTCGAGTGGGATCAGGCGACCTACAACTCGTATTTCAAGCGCATCAAGAACGCGACCGAGATCACGATTCCGAAGCTCAACGAAATGGCCTATGAGCAGGTCGAAGTCTCCTCGGTGCCGTTCCTGAAATTCGTGGCCAACAAGGGCCCGAGCGACGAGACCGCGAATTACTCCTTCGTGCTGCGTGGCTATGTCCGGCACTGGCTCGGGAACGTCTGGGGCGAGTTCGACCGCATCAAGCTCACCGATATCGTCGGCAGCACGGACAAGGGCTTCACCCGCCCGGCCGCCGCGGATTAAAAATAACAGCCGCGCCAGACCACGGCTTTCGGCTGGTTTCAACGATGCCGCGTACGCCCGTTTACATCGTCTGCTCGCCGCGTCCGGATGTCGGCAAGACGCTGATTTCTCGCGTGTTGAGCGAATTTCTGCTGCTGCAGAACGGCAATATGCTCGCCTTCGACATCAACCTGCGCGAACCGTCGCTGCTGGACTACCTGCCCCGCACCACCGAGACCGCTGCGATCAATGACACCCAATCGCAGATGGCGTTGATGGACCGCCTCATCGTCAACGACCGCGTCTCGAAGGTGATCGACCTCGGGCTGCATGCGTTCGACGATTTCTTCAGGCTCGTCGACGAGATCGGTTTCATGAAGGAAGCAATCCGACGCGGTATCGAGCCGGTTGTGCTGTTCATTCCCGACTCCACCCGCACCTCGTCCAACGCGTGGGCGACGCTGCGCAAGACCTTCCCCGTCTCGCCGCTGATCGCGATCGATAACGAGCATGTACTGCATGGCGAGGCACCGAAGGATTTCGCAGGTGTCAGGCCGCTTCATATCGCGGCGCTGCCCGCTTTCCTGCGTTCGATCGTGCAACGGACGAACTTCTCGTTCACCCACTATCTGCGTACAGCGCAGGATTCATCGTCCGAACTGCATCAGTGGACGCGCGCGAACTACACCAAGTTCAGGAATCTGGAGAAGCGGCTGAAGCTGCAGGACTGACCAACGGTCAGTGTCCGTCGAATTCCATCAGCGTGCGCACCGGCACGTTCATCGCGCGCAGTTTCGCTGCGCCGCCGAGTTCCGGCAGATCGATGATGAAACACGCCGCGACGACTTCCGCGCCGATCTGGCGCAGAAGCTTCACCGCGCCCTCCGCGGTGCCGCCGGTCGCAATCAGATCGTCGATCAGGATGACGCGCTCGCCAGGCTTCACCGCATCGGCGTGCATCTCCATCTCGTCGAGGCCATACTCAAGAGAATAAGCGATGCGCACGGTGGTGTGCGGCAGCTTGCCCTTCTTGCGGATCGGCACGAAACCCGCCGAGACCTGATGCGCGACCGCGCCGCCGAGAATAAAGCCGCGCGCTTCCATGCCCGCGACCTTGTCGATCTTCGAGCCTGCCCACGGCTGCACCAGTTCGTCCACCGCGCGGCGGAATGCCCATGCGTTGCCGAGCAGCGTTGTGATGTCGCGAAAGATAATGCCGGGCTTCGGATAATCCGGGATCGCGCGAACCGAGGCTTTCAAATCGTCAGCAATGGTCATGGATGCTTCCGCCATTTCACTTCTGTCCCAGCCGGAACGCGTTTTCCACGATCTTCAGCCCGACATCGCCTTCCAGCGACATGAGTGATTCAGGATGGAATTGCACGCCGCCGACCGGCAGATCCTTATGCTCGATCGCCATCGGAATGCCGTCCTCCGTGCTCGCGGTGACAACCAGCACCTCCGGCATGGTGTCAGGCCCCACGAACAGCGAATGATAGCGGCCGATGGTCAGTTCGTTCGGCAAATTGCGCATCAAGGTTCCGCCGCGATTCTGAATCCGCGAGGGACGCCCGTGCGCAGGCTGCGCGAGTTGGCCGAGTTGGCCTCCGAAATACTCGCCGATCGCCTGCACGCCGAGACAGACGCCGAAGATCGGCATCTTCTTTTCCAGCGCCTCGTCGATGAATTTCGAGACACCAAAATCCTCCGGCCGCCCCGGCCCAGGCGACAGCACCAGCAGGTCGAACTTCTCGTTCTTGAGCCGCTGCATCGCATGCAGATGCCGCGTCACGCTGACATTCGCTCCCACCTGCCGGAAATAATCCGCCAGCATGTGGACAAAGGAATCGTCGCAATCGACCAGCAGCACGCGCTTGCCCGAACCGGTCGCATCCGGAGCGAACGTCGAGAGCGCCTTCGGCGGATCGCCGCGCAGCGCTTGAAACAAAGCCGCCGCCTTGGTCTGGCATTCCTTCTCTTCCGCGACGGGATCGGAATCGAACAGCAGCGTTGCACCGACGCGCACTTCAGCCAAACCATCCTTCATGCGGATGGTGCGGATGGTGAGGCCTGTATTGATGCCGCCGTCGAAGCCGAGGAAACCTAGCGCGCCCGCATACCAGCGGCGTGAGGAGCGCTCGTTGTCCTCGACGAACTGCATCGCCCACAGCTTCGGCGCGCCGGTCACCGTCACCGCCCAGCAATGGGTGAGGAAGCCGTCGATGGCATCGAAACCGGGGCGCAGCATGCCCTCGACATGATCGACGGTGTGAAACAACTTCGAGTAGGTCTCGATCTGCCGTCGTGCCAGCACCTTGATCGAACCCGGCACGCAGACCCGCGCCTTGTCGTTACGGTCGACATCGGTGCACATGTTGAGCTCGAACTCGTCCTTCTGCGAGTTCAGCAATTCCTGAATCTGCTTGGCATCGCTGATGGCGTCCGCGCCCCGCGCGATGGTGCCGGAGATCGGACAAGTCTCGACGCGCTTGCCGTCGGAACGCACGAACATCTCGGGCGACGCCGAAATGAGAAACTCGCCGTCGCCGAGATTGAGCAGCGCGCCGTAAGGCGACGGATTGATGATGCACAGCCGCTTGAACACTTCGGCCGGGGTGCGTTCGCACGGCTCGGCGAACAATTGCCCGGGCACCGCCTCGAACAAATCACCGCGCGCGAACGCCTCGCGGGCCCGCTCGACAGTCGCCTGATAGACGCCCGGCGCGTGGTCGGCAAAACCTTCGCGTTTGGTCAACGCATAAACGCTGTCGGGCGTATCGCGTCCCTGCCCGCACGTGGTCGCGCCGCCATAGCCGAATTCATACTCGACCACGACACCGCGCCCGGTGGCGCGATCGTAGGCGAGCAGTTCGTCGGGAATGTAGAGCACGATGTCACGCTGGTCGGCGTCGCGCTTGCGCTTCTGCTTGAGGTCCTCGATCTGGAAGACAAGGTCGTAGGCGAAGGCGCCGAACAGGCCGAGCAGCGGATCGCCCGCATAGCTCATCGACGCGATGATCTCGCGCACCAGCGACATGATCGAGGCGCGCCGCGTGCGCTGCTCCTCGTCAACCGGCGCGTCGCCGCGCACGATATGGCCCTCGATGCGATCAGCGGTTTTCGACGTGATCGCAACGGCGGGGTTGTTCAGCGTCGCGGCGAGAAAGGCGATCAGTACCTTGCCGCGTTCGTTCAACGCCGCGATGAAGAATTTTTCCCCGACCGATTCCAGCCGCAGCGGCGGATTGGCGAAGCCGAGATCGAAGCTCTCGTAGCGCCCCGGCACCGTGGTGCCGGACGACAGCACGACACCACGACGGCGATCGAGCAAATCGATCAGCGCATCAAGCTTTTGTCCGCCGGAGAACGACGCGACCCTCCGCGAGACTTCCAGGCCCCGCGCCGTGGTGTAATCCGCCGTGGCGGGAAGGGAAAAAACCGTCCTGTTCATGGGTTCCTCTTAAGAGACTTCCACGAGGAACGCCACACAGGACAAACAAAAAGACCGCCCATGCATGGCGGCCTCAACGTGATTTCAAGCAAAATCGCACCGGCCACCTTTTACAAGGTGCGCCACCAGATACGGAGAGTGCGGTTCGCTGCGATCATGGCTGGCAAATCATCACCCTGCGGGGCGGATGTCAAGGGGAGCAAACTCCCCTGCATCCTCGCCCGGCCACCTGTCATCCCAGATGCTTCTTGAAGAACTCGATCGCCCGGCCCCAGGCGAGTTCGGCCGCCTGACGGTCATGGACCGAGGCGCGCTGCTCGTTGGCAAACGCGTGGTCGGCATCGTAACGGAAGAACTCACACGATTTGCGCGCCTTCTTCAGACCTTCCTCGAAGGCGCTGACCGCCTGCGGCGTGAAGAAATCGTCCTTGTTGGCGAAGTGGCCCTGCAACGGCACCCTGACGTCGGCAGGCTTCACCGCCTCCGGAGACGGCACGCCATAGAACGACACTGCGGCCGTCAGCTCGGGAATTTTGGCTGCGCCGATGATGGTGATCGCGCCGCCCATGCAGAACCCGGTGAGGCCGACCTGGGCGCCGTTGCGCTTGAGGTATTGCACCGCGCCGCGCACGTTCTGCTCGGCCGCTTCGATGAAGTTCAGTGAGTTCATCTCCTTCGCGGCGGCATCCGCGTCGTGATACGGCACCACGACGCCCTCGAACAGGTCCGGCGCCAGCGCATCGAAGCCTGCCATCGCGAAACGATCGGTCATCGACTTAATCTGTTCGGACAACCCCCACCATTCCTGAATGACCACGACGCCCGGTGCATTGCCGCGCGCGGCGTTGGCGAGATAGCCCTTGGCTTCTTTGCCATCGGGACGGGAAAAGCTGATGCTGGTACCCATAAAAAACCTCGGAAGTCGCAATGGAATTGACGCAGACAATGCCGCCTGCGGCGCTGGAGTGCAACGAGGCAAAGCCGCGCTGGTTCAACTGTCGCCCAACGAAAAAGGGCTCCCGAAGGAGCCCTTGATCTTTGCGAGGCTGTAGCGAAAGCGCTTAGTGCGCGTCGGCCCAGATCTTGCGCTTGGTGAAGTACAGCAGACCCGACAGCACGATCAGGAACAGCATCACCTGCATACCGAGACGCTTGCGATCCTCAAGGCGCGGCTCCGCAGTCCACATCAGGAAGGCGGCGACGTCCTTCGAGTACTGCTCGACCGTTGCCGGCGAGCCGTCATCGTAGGTGATCTGACCGTCGGACAGCGGCGGCGGCATCTTGATCGAATGACCGGGGAAGTACGTGTTGTAGTACGAACCCTCGGGCAACGCGAAGTCCGCCGGCTTTTCCTTGTAGCCGTTCAGGAGCGCGTGGATGTAGTTCGGTCCCTTCTCCTGGAACTGAGTGAAGGCGTCGAAGACGAATTGCGGGAAGCCGCGTTCATAGCCACGGGCCTTCGCTATCAGCGACAGATCCGGCGGAGCTGCGCCACCATTGGAGGCACGGGCCGCCTGCTCGTTCGGGAACGGCGCGGGGAAGTAGTCCGCGGGGCGACCCGGACGCTCGAACATGTCGCCTGCGTCGTTCGGACCGTCCTTGACCTTGTACTCGGCCGCGAAGGCTGCCGCCTGCGCCGCAGAATAACCCGGACCACCCGGATCGGCGAGGTTGCGGAACGCCACGAAGTCCAGCGAATGGCAGTTCGAGCAGACTTCCTTGTAGACCTTCAGACCGCGCTGAAGCTGGCCCTGGTCGAACTTGCCGAAAGGACCGGCGAACGACCAGCTCATCGACGGCGGCGTGCCGCCGTGATCGGCGGCCTTGGCGCTGTCCACGCCACCCATCGCCAGCGAACCGGCAACGGCAAGCGCGAGGACCGCGGCAACCTTGCCGGATTTGGCAAGCACGTCGTCGGCAATCGAGTTCGGCAGCGGACGGGTGGTTTCGATCCGCGACAGAACCGGCAGCACGATCAGGAAGTAGGCGAAATAGATCACCGTCAGCACGCGACCGGCGATGACATAGATGCCCTCCGGCGGCTGCGCGCCGAGATAGCCGAGACCGATGCAGGTCGCGACGAAGATCCAGAAGAACTGCTTGGCGAGCGGACGATACTTCGACGAACGCACCTTGCAGCTATCGAGCCACGGCAGGAAGGCGAGCACGATGATCGCGCCGAACATCGCGATGACGCCGCCGAGCTTGCTCGGGATCGAACGCAGGATCGCGTAGAACGGCAGATAATACCATTCCGGCACGATGTGCGCGGGCGTCACGGCCGGATTGGCCTGGATGTAGTTATCCGGATCGCCGAGATAGTTCGGGATGTAGAAGATGAACCAGGCGAAGAAAATCAGGAAGCAGGCCATGCCGAACGAGTCCTTGACGGTCGCGTAAGGCGTGAATGGCACTGTGTCCTTCTCGGTCTTCGGCTCGACGCCGGCCGGG
>Ga0209952_1000789_pt1 | contig 33009 bp, 31 predicted proteins | sample ThiBiot_750_biof_2_FD_183951 | JGI IMG/M metagenome (GOLD analysis project Ga0209952, IMG submission 183951) | Wastewater bioreactor microbial communities from Cape Town, South Africa - Thiocy_cont_750_biof (SPAdes) | ecosystem: Engineered > Bioreactor > Thiocyanate-remediating >...
GTAATGTGTCGGCGTATGAAGAGCGTTCATGACCTCCGGACGATTGATCGTTACGATCGTTATCGGCCCCTCTCGTTCAACGAGGCAGTATTTGCTCATACTTTTACTCCCGGAGTATTTCGCACGACATCCCTGATCGCATCAGGCGATATACTGGTCGCGAAGGACACGCTTGAGAACCTTGCCGGTTGGTCCCAAGGGCAGACTATCGACAATCTCGAAGTGCTGAGGAATTTTGTAGGAGGCCAAGCGATCAGTAAGATACTCGCTCAAATCGCTGGCGGTTGCCTGAGTTCTGGCCTTCACCACCACAAATGCCACGACCTGCTCGCCAAACCGTGGATCAGGCACTCCAATCACCGCGCATTGGGATATCGCATCAAGCCCGGCGAGACACTCTTCGATTTCAGCCGGGTAGATATTGGCCCCTCCGCGAATGATCATGTCCTTGCTTCGGCCAACGAGATAGAAGTAGCCATCCGCGTCCTTCCGGCCAAGATCCCCACTGTATATCCAACCATCCTTGATCGTTTCAGCGGTGGCGTCCGGGCGCTTGTAGTACCCGTTCATGTTGCTGGGGCTTCGAAACACAAGCTGGCCAACAACATCCGGGCCAACTTCGTTCATCTGATCATCGACAACGATCAGCTCGCACTCCGGCAGCACCTTGCCGATCGACTCCGCGCGCCCCTCCTCGATCCGGAAATCATAACCGGTGATCGGCGTGCCTTCAGTCATCCCCCAACCATTCAGTATGGCGACGCCAAATCGGTCCTTGAAACGCTGACAAAGAGCCCATGGCAAATGCGCGCCGCCAGAATTGCAGACCTTCAAGGCAGGCAACACGACATCATGCTTCTCCGCCCATTCGACGGCCATGAGATACATCGTCGGAACCCACATCAGGGTGGTCACACCGAAGCGCTTCGCAGCCTCCAACGCTTCGCCAGGATGAAATCGCTCCTGGAGAACGAGCGTTGCGCCGCCCACCAAACTCGCGACCGAGGCCATCGTCGAATGCATGATGAAGGCAAACGACCCCGCAATGAGAGTGCAACTTTGTGGTGATGCTCCGATCCAGTGAGACGTTCTCTCGATCGTTGAACTAACAGCTTGATGACTGAGGACCGCTCCCTTGGGACTCCCCGTGGTTCCCGACGTATAGAAAATTATCGCTGGATGCCGCGGATCGACATCGACGCAGTTCACGCTATCCGCACGAGAGGGAACACCTGGGTTTGCCGAACTCCGAGCATCGGGCATAGTCAAGAGTGCGATATCCGGCTTGGCATCCAGTCGATCGCAGAGATTCGCATCGACAAAAGCAGCCACAGGCTCGCAGTCGGTGACGATAAAGCTGATCTCGGCTTTTGTTAGAGCGGGATTGACGGGCACCAGGATGGCGCCAAGCGACAAGATCGCGAAGTAGCCGGCAAGCCATTCAGGCTTGTTCGTCGCCAGGATTACCACGCGGTCACCGGCCTTGACGCCGACCTGGCCAAGCCGATCGATGGATTCCTGAACGATTGCGGCGAACTGATCGAATCCAATCGCTTGATCGCGGAAATGCATAAATGTCCGCTCGCGATATAGCGGACGGACCCGCTCGATAATTTCGGAAACGTTCATTTTTCTCGCGCCGATGGTTGAAGCGCCCCATATTTAAATTATCCGGCCCCTTCGGGCAAGAAATTTATGATTAGTGGCTCATAATTCATGCCGCATGATGACCGCGGCCTCATGTTTATCGGTTGCATTCATGGGGTATGCGATTTATCGAAGCAATGGAGCCGAATTTCCGACGTCAAACGTCAAGACAGAGCATCAAATCATGCGCAAAGCCAAAGTACGACGAACCCGGGCCGAAAAAAGCGAAGATGCTCGCCGGGCCTTGATCGATGCCGGCACTCAAGTGGTGAGTAAGTACGGATATACAGACGCTTCCATTTCTCGGATTACTGAAAAGGCAAATCTGGCTCAGGGCACGTTCTATAATTACTTCGAAACCCGCCAAGACCTTCTTGACATTCTTCCTCCGAACCACGGCGAGATCATGCGCGATCACATTCGCGCCAATCTCGCTGACGCCAAGAACGGTGCGGATCGCGAAGCCAAGCGGCTTGAAGCCTTTTTCACCTTCTTTGAGCAGAACAAATACGGAGCGCGCCTCATGAACGAAGCGCCGACTCTTGCTCCCAAGGGTTATGAAGCGTTCTACGCTGGCGTGAAGGAAGGATATCTGAGAGCATTGAGGGCCAGCATCGGCAAAGGCGAACTGAGCGGGTTCAGCGAAGATGAACTCGAACCTTTGGTTGATATACTGATTGCAATTCGGACAGGGCTTGCCCAGCGTTATCTCGCTCCCAAGCCGCGCGATAAACGAAATCAAACCGCGCTGCTTGCCACGTATCGAAAGCTCATCGAGCGGGCGCTCTTCTCATCTCTCAAATGAGACGAAGATCGCGCCCTGTCTCAGGTGCCTTCCTTCAGGACACCGTGTTTCTCGCCGCGGTCTTCCCGAGGTGCCGGTGCAAGAGCAACTTTAATACTTCGTTCGTGCCTTCGTAGATTTGGAGCACGCGCTGATCTCGATAACACTTTTCGACAGTCGAGCCTTGAATATAGCCCGAACCGCCAAACACCTGAAGTGCGGCCGTGCAAACTCTCTCAGCCATATTCGATGCGAAAAGCTTCGCCATGGAGGCTTCGCGAATCGAGTCCAGTCCCAGGTCCTTCATTCTCGCGGCATAGAGACATAGCTGCCGTGCGGCTTCGATCTGAGTCGCCATCTCGGCTAGCGAGAAACCCAGCGCCTGATGCTCGAAGATGGGCTTTCCGAACGCAACGCGTTCCTTCGAATATTCAAGCGCGGCGTCAAATGCGGCTTGCGCGACGCCGACGGACTGAGCAGCGACACCAATCCGACTGCAATCAAGACCTTCCAGGATGAGCTTGTAGCCCTCACCGAGTTCGCCGAGCACTGCCGAATCCGGAATCTCCATATCCTCGAGAAGGATGTGGCAGATATCAATCGTCCGATGTCCGAGCTTCTTTTCCTTACGCAGAACCTTATATCCCTGCGAGAGTGGCCGGATAATAAAGCAGCTGATCCCTTTCTTGCCAGCGTCGGGGTCTGTCACCGCGAGCAGCAGTGCCACATCGGACGTGCTACCGCCCGTGACAAAGCACTTTTCGCCGTTGACGATCCACTTGTCACCCTTGCGGACCGCTCGAGTCTTGATCTTGGAGAGATCCGAACCGGTATGCGGTTCGCTCAGCAAAAGCGAGATATAGTGATCTCCGCTCACGACAGGACGAAGATACTCCTCCTTCTGTTCCTTTGTGCCATACTTCAGCATCGCAGCGACAAAGGGGAAGTTTGCGCCGCCGACGTTATTTGCAATCGCGCAATCGCCATAGGCGAGCTCTTCCACGATCAGCGCGTAGGATATGAAATCCCCACCCGCACCACCCCACTCCTGCGGAGCACAGACACCCTGCAGCCCAAGCCGACCAAGCCGGCGCCACATTTCCCGCGGCAACTGACATTCATCATCCCACTGCATGATGTTAGGCAGGACCTCTTCCCGAACAAACTTTCGAGTCATGTCGCGAAAAGCAAGCTGATTTTCGGATAGCAAAGTCATCTCCTTCTGAACGAGACTCGATTCAGTCTCATTGCTCAAAATACAAGTCAGAACGCGGCTTGTTCGCGATGGATCGTACGTTGTCAGACGACGCCGTCTTCAAGGCGAACAGATTTAAGAGACCGGGTCCGGGGGGACGCTCAAGCCTTGCTGCCGTTGCAACATGCGTCCGGCGCCTCGCTGATCGAGCCACCCCCTCCACCTTTTCGCATAGACCAGAAGCTCACCGACGGCACCCCGACGAAAGACCATGACGATCAGGACAAACAACAAACCCATCACCACGCTGACTGGAAAACCGGAATCAGCCAGATAATTTTCGACACTCAGGATGAGTATTGCTCCGACCACGGGGCCGAACAGTGTGCCTATTCCACCCAGCAAGGTCATCAGAATCGGCTCTCCCGACATTTGCCACGTGACGTCGTTTAATGTGGCAAACTGGAAAATGATCGCCTTCAGCCCTCCGGCAAGGCCGGCAATAGCAGCCGAGATCACGAAGACCGCGAGCTTGTAACGCTCAGTACGATAGCCGAGTGAAATGGCTCGCCGCTCATTCTCCCGAATGGCTTTCAAGATGTTCCCAAATGGCGAGTGCACGATCCGCCTGATAGAAATGTAACCGAGAACAAAAACGATCGCTGCGAAGTAATAGAGCGTCGTGGTCTCCGCGAGGTCGATCCAGCCAAACAGCTTACCGCGCGGGACGGCTTGGAGCCCATCTTCTCCACCGGTGAAGGGGGTCTGCAGGCAGAAGAAATAGAACATTTGCGCTAGCGCAAGGGTCACCATGGCGAAGTAGATGCCCTGCCTCCGAATCGCCAAGAAGCCGAATAGCAATCCAAGAGCCGCAGCACCAAGCGTCCCAACCAACAGACCGATCTCAGGCGTCAATCCAAGCACTTTAAGCGAATAGGCGGTGATATACGATGCTCCGCCAAAGAACGCAGCGTGACCGAACGAGAGCAATCCGGTAAAGCCCAGCAGCAAGTTCACCGCGCAAGCGAAGAGGGCAAAACACAAAACCTTCATCGCGAACGTCGGATAAATAATATACGGAACCAGGACGAGCACCAATAGACCCGCCATTCCCAGATAACGGGTCATTCTTGGCGACAGGACATATCCGGAGTCTTGAGTATCAACTCCGGCCGCCGCGCCGGCCAAGCCTTCGTCACGTCCGAAAATACCAGAGGGACGCAGCAGAAGCACAAGCGCCATAAGGGCGAAAACGACTATATTGGATGCTTCAGGGTAGACGACCTTACTAAGCCCCTCGAGAATGCCCAACCCATAACCAGTTATGATCGCACCCGCAATCGAGCCCATTCCTCCGACGACGACGACAGCGAAAACAACGATGATGATATTCTGCCCCATCAACGGGCTGACCTGATAAACCGGTGCTGCCATGACGCCGGCGAGAGCCGCGAGGCCGGCTCCAAGAGCATACGTCAATGTCATCAAGCGAGGGACGTTAACCCCGAACGCCTGTACCAACACCGGACTCTCGGTCGAAGCGCGAAGATACGAACCGAACTTGGTTCGCTCGACGAGAAACCAAGTCGCAATACAAATGACCAGGGAAGCGACGACGACCCAGCCGCGATAGATCGGTACAATCATGAATCCGATATCGATCGCTCCCGACAAGACAGGCGGTGTCGAGTAGGGAAGGCCGGCGCTTCCATACTTGTATTGCATTGCTCCCTCGCAAATGAGAGCGATTCCCAGCGTAAGCAGCAGGCCGTAAAGGTGATTGAGCGCATAGACCCGGGCCAGGAACTTTCGCTCGATGAAACTTCCCGCAAGACCCACCACCAGCGGCGCAATAACCAGCGACGGGAAGTAGCCGATACCTGCGTACCGCAACACCAGCCAGGCCACGAAAGCACCGAGCATATACTGCGCACCGTGCGCGAAATTGATGACGCGCAGCATCCCGAAAATAACAGCAAGGCCGAGACTGAGAAGCGCGTAGAACGACCCATTGATCAGGCCGACCAGCAACTGGCCGAAGATTACCGACGATGACAGTTCGAACAAGCTCATCAAATTCCTGCCTTCTCAAAGACCCAGAACATTGCTGAGTTTCGGGATTCGATCGGACAAATCGGCGGCGCTGAATTTATCAATGATCTTCCCATGCTCCATGACGAAGAAGCGATCGGCTACTTTTTGCGCGAAAGAGAAATTCTGCTCCACGAGCAGGACCGTCATCCCCTTCGTCTTGAGGAAACGGAGAACCTCGCCAATCCTCCGCACGATCACCGGGGCCAACCCTTCTGTCGGCTCATCTAGAAGAAGGCAGTTCACTCCCGTCAGCAGCATTCTTGCAATCGCAAGCATTTGTTGTTCGCCGCCGGACAACGTTGTGCCCAGGCTAGATCCCCGCTCTGCCAGATTTGGAAAGAGTTTATAGATGTCCTGCAACGTAACGTCGCTTTTGGCTATTCGCGGTGGCAGAACCAGATTCTCGGCCACAGTCAGGCTAGCGAATATGCCTCGCTCTTCCGGAACGTAACCGAGCCCCCTACGCATGACATGATGCAACGGGATGCTTTCAATAGGTGCGCCGCCAAGGACAATACTTCCGCTTCGCTGTCGTATTATCCCCATGACAGCTTTCAGCGTTGTCGACTTTCCGGCTCCGTTTCTCCCGAGAAGAGCCACCGTCTCGCCGCGCGGCACATCGATGCTCACCCCGTGAAGGATCTTGCTCTCGCCGTACCAGGCTTCAAGATTTTCGACACGCAGCAAAGGATCATGCGTCATGCTTCGGATCCCATGTACGCTTCCCGCACGCGCGAATCGCTGCTTATCTCGGAATAAGTACCGTCAGCCAGAATCTCGCCGCGCTGTAACACAGTAATTCGATCGCAGACGTCTTCCACAACGGACAGGTTGTGCTCGATCATGACGACGGTGCGACCTATCGATGCTTTCTTGATGATAGCCGCAATCCTCTCGATGTCCTCGTGGCCCACCCCGGCCATGGGCTCGTCAAGCAGCATCACGTCAGGCTTGAGGGCCAGAGTGGTCGCCAACTCGAGCGCGCGCCTGCGACCATACGACAACTCACAAGCCATATGATCCGCCCACCCGCTCAGGCCGACCTCATCGATGAGGGCTGCGACATCATTATCCAGCACGGCAAGGCATCGTTCAGAGCGCCAGAATTGAATCGCGAGGTTCTGTGGACGCTGCAATGCGATTCGCAGATTGTCCCGCACCGATAGGCGAGGAAACACTGCCGATATTTGAAAGGAACGAACCAAGCCACGAACCGCGACATCTGCGGGAGGCATTCGCGTGATGTCTTCCCCTCGATAAAGAATTGTCCCTTTCGTCGGAAGCAGGAGCTTCGTGAAAAGATTGAACAGTGTTGTCTTGCCCGCGCCATTGGGACCTATCAGCGCATGGATCGTGCCGCGTTGAACGGACAGGTTGACGTTTTTGACCGCTGAAAAGCCGCCGAACTGCTTCGACAGACCCCTCGCCTCCAGAATGATGTTTGGTTCTGATTTCAACACGGCCCTGCCGTCCTGCCCCTTGACACCGAACAATAGCTCGATATCCGAGTCAACAATTATTTGACTTATGGTTCATTATTCATTTTTCGAAAATGGATTTTCGAGATTGGTTGAAGAATGAACCCGCTCGATTGGAATGCACACAGGGAACGCACTCCGAAACGCCTGTCGCACCGAGGCATCGTAAGCTTGGAGTACTTCTGGGAGCAGGAATATCGAGACACTCAAGTCACCCGACTTGAATGGGCAACTACACCACACCGAAAATCACGACCGGACACAACTAGCCGTGCATCGTGAGCCCGCCGGAGACGCTGATCGTCTGGCCGGTGATGAAGCTTGCCTCATCGCTAGCCAGGAACGCGACGATAGCGGCAACGTCTTCAGGCTTTCCGATGCGCCGCAGCGGGATATTCTTCAGCATTCGCTCGAGAATCTGGTGGCTATCGCCACCGCCGTCAAAGAAGTTGCCCATGGACGGGCCATCGGTCGGTCCAGGACAAACGGTGTTGAGCACGATGTTATGACGCGCCATTTCTCGCGCGAGCGTTTTTGTCAACGCAATCAGCCCCCCTTTGCAGGCGGAATAAACGGCTTCGCCCGAGGACCCAACACGTCCAGCGTCCGACGATATCGTAACAATGCTACCTTTGTTCCGCTTCGACATCGTCTTGAGAACAGTATGAATCACATTCGTTGGTCCGCGAAGATTGATATTGATAATCTTGTCCCAAAGGTTCTCATCGCTGTCCAAAAAGCGCTTCACGAGATCCCAGCCCGCGTTGTTGACCAGGATATCTATCGCGCCAAGCTCCGCCTCGACGGCTTCGACGCCCGCGCGCACAGCCAAAAGATCCGTGATATCTACGTTGTAAGAAACCATCCGACCACCGATCGCAGCGACCAAAGCCGCCGTCTCGGCCGACTCTTCGGGGCGAATATCAAAATTTGCAATTCGACAGCCCTCTTCAGCCAGGCGCAGCACGATGCTTCGACCCATACCGCGCGCACCTCCCGTGACCAGTGCGACCTTTCCTTCCAGTCCTCGCATACTCTGCTCCCGTCACCGACATCAGCTTCGCCAACCGTATCGAGAACCCTTACAGCACCACTTTCGTCGTGGCAACGGATATATGACTTATGAACCATTAGTCATTTTCATTGACATAACCGCTTTGATCGCTTCATCATGCGCCCCATGAGGGCCACGGATCGCCACCGCCGTCACGCCCTTGATGTTCGTCGCTATCCAGGACCAAGATGACAGACCATTCCCTCGGCGCACTTGCTGGGATCACAGTGCTCGATTTTTCAACACTGCTGCCCGGCCCTATGGCCAGCCTTATGCTTGCGGCTTGTGGCGCTCGGATTATCAAGGTCGAGCGGGCTCCGGCGGGCGATGAGATGCGAAGTTATCAACCGAGCGCGGATGGCGTCGCGATTGAATTTGCAATGCTAAATCGGGGTAAGGAAAGCCTCGCGTTGGATCTGAAGAAACCTGAAGCTCGCGCGGCGATTCTGGAATTGATACCAGACGTTGACGTGGTTCTGGAGCAGTTTCGACCGGGCGTTATGGAGCGCCTCGGACTTGGTGCTGATACGCTTCTCCGCCGAAACCCTGCCCTTATATACTGTGCAATTCGCGGGTACGGGCCCGGCCCAAATCGTGATCGTGCCGGGCACGATCTCAGCTATATGGCAGATGCGGGACTTCTCGAGCTTAGTGAACCTAGCGGCGGCCGTCCTGTCGTTCCGCCCGTACTGATTGCCGATATCGCAGGCGGCACGCTTCCCGCGGTGATGAATATCTCGCTCGCGCTATTGCAACGAGAGCGTACCGGACGAGGCTCGATACTCGAACTGGCAATAGCCGATAACCTTCGAATGTTTGGTCATCGGGGGCTAAGCCACTACTACGCAGGGCAAGAGCTCCCGCACCGCGGAAAAGACCTGTTGAATGGAGGCACGCCCCGTTACCACATCTACAAGACCAAGGACGGGCGCGCGCTCGCTGTGGCTGCACTTGAGAACAGATTCTGGAAGACTTTTTGCGAAGCAGCTAACGTCCCTATGTCCGCATCGATCTCTGATGTTGCGACGGCAATCGAACTACACGATTTTGCTCACTGGTCAGAAGTCTTCGACAAGGTGGATTGTTGCGTCAGGCCCGTTCTAGATTTTAGAGAAGCTCTTGCATCTATGGGAACAACCACGGAAGCACGCAAGCATCCACCATCATTACCACTACCGCTCGCCGAAACATTGCAGCGTTCTTCGGAGCTCCCATCTGCACCGGGCCTCGGCAGGGACAATCCAGCTTTCCGTCACGTCACGATGCGCACATCCGGATCTGCGGAAGACGTCGGATAGATGATACAATCACTCGAACACATCTCGGGTTTGTCGTGGCCAACATACTCAGCCATTCTCGAACCTGAGAAGATAGTCTCCTTCGCGACGGCTATCGGTGAAATCAACCCGATCTACCACAACAGCATGACGGCAAAGGCTGCGGGATTTCGTGATATTCCCGCTCCGCCCACGTATCTCTTCTGCATTGACTTCGAACAAGACAGATTTGAGCGTCGGCTTGCCGACATGGGTATCGGTCTGGAGCAGATCCTGCACGTCGAACAGAGTTTTTCGAGTATCGTGCGGGCTGTCGCAGGAGACGAAATCTCTTTCACCGCCCGCGTATCGGATTGTTTTCTTCGAAAAGGAGGGGCCCTGTTGTTCGTTAGAATCGAGACACAGATCGAGAACCGGAATGGGCCGGTCGGAATCATGTGCTCGACGATGGCGGCCCGCCTCGACACGGGTGCGCAAGTATGAGCGCGACCGGCCGCACGCCACCTATCGGAGACACCCCGCCGAGGTTAGTGTTCGGACCCGTCACGCGAGCAGAGCTCCTGACTTACTCGCAGGCTTCAGGTGATCGTAACCCGCTCCATCTCGATACAGAAGTAGCGAAAAGGGCAGGATTTTCCGACGTGATCGCCCAGGGAATGTTGGCGATGGCATTTGCAACGCGAGCTCTGGAACATTGGTTCGGCATTGATGCGATTCGCCTGTTGCAGGTCCGTTTCGTCGATAGCATCGCCCTCGATTCTGTCTTGGAAGCTTCGGCTACGGTTTCCAGCTCTTCATTCGAAGAAGCCTCATTTGAAGTCGAAATCACGATCAAAGACCAAAAGAATGTCAGCAAGTTGGTCGGCGATGCATCACTCACCGTTGCGCGCTAGCTGCTCGCCTCAGGGGTCGAGCTGGTCAAGATCGGCGCGCCGGGCCCGACTGGAATCACGCCGGACCGTGTTATAAAAGCGCCTGAGGTTGTCACAGTGCGACGGCGAGTTTCCGTGCGAGAGCTATCACGCCCACCTTGCGGGACAGGTCAGCTCCATATTTGCAATCTCTCCTTCTAGTCATTCGACTGAGGATTTTTTTACGACGAGACTGCAGCTCTCCCGTAGGTTTACGAGGAAGTCTGGATCTTCGTGCGGGATGAAGCGATTGAGAATTTCAATGCTCCGATGTTCGAATAGGCCCGCACTTGCGTAGGGTTCATCATCGAGAAAGCGATGGGCGTCGGTTACGCTATCCAAATTCAGCAGCAAGAACATGCCGACAACGTTCTCTCCGTCGGCCTCGACAAGCGCGCCCCCTTGCTCGATGAGATGACGATGCGCGATCATATAATCGATATGCATCCGACGGATGGATAGCCGTTCCTCGGCGCCTCCCGGTCGATAAAAGCACCGCACGACAAAATACATCAGGCGACCTCCAACCCCGAGGCTTTGTCGTGAACCAGACGATCGAGCGTATCGAGCAGTTCGGCCTGCTCCTTGCGAACTCGATCGACATTCGACTGCTTCACATGACCATAGCCCCGCACGTCGTCTTGCGAAGCGGCGAGCCGCACGGCGACCGAGAGCGTTCGCGGCGAGAGCATCCCTCGAACGCGCTCGATCATCGAGCGGTATTCATCAATCAGCGCACGCTCCATCCTTCGCTCTGCCGTATAGCCAAACGGATCGAGCCAGGTCCCTCGCAACACTTTCATCCGTGCAAGCACACGAAACATTCGGAACATCCAGGGACCGAAAATTATCTTTTGCGGGATGTCCGTTCCCGGTCGCTTGCGGGCCAGCAGTGGAGGTGCGAGGTGGACATGCAAGGCGACGTCGCCCTCGAATTGACGGGCGACCATGGCCTTGAACTCCGGCAACGTGTAGAGCCGGGCCACCTCGTATTCGTCCTTGTAAGCCATCAGGCGATAAAGCGCGCGCGCCACCTGACGGGTGAACACTAACTCGGCGCCTGCACCCAGTGCCCTCTGTTCTGCCAGCGCTGTTGCGTCGACAAAGTTCCGATAAGTCGCGGCCAGCGCGGCGCTCTGATAATCCGTCAGACGCCGGACGCGATCTTCGATAAGTTCGGGCAGGTCTTTGATCGGCTCGAATGATCGGTATGCCGTCGCGACGGCCTTCTCCACCGCGAACAGCCGACCGCATGCGAAGGCCTGCTTGTTGATTTCCACCGCGACGCCGTTCAGTTCGATCGCTCGCATCAGCGCCGCCTCGCTAACGGGAATGAGGCCCTGCTGCCAGGCGAGACCCACCAGGATCATGTTCGCGCTGGTCGCATCACCGAATGACTGTTGAGCCGTACCGTGGGCGTCGAAAGTCGTCACGGCGTCAAGCGCTGCCGCATGGCGGATCTTCGCCAGTAGATCGGCAGCATGAGGATCCGCATTGGGATTGCGCACAAACTCGGCGGTCGCACCAATATGCGTATTGACGATCACGCGGGTGCGCTCCTTACCCACGGTGCCAAGGCTGTCGGGCAAGCAGCCGACAATCAAATCTCCCATGATAACGCCGTCCGCATCCCGCCAGTCGATCCGCGATTGATTGATTCGCGTTCCTGGTGCGGCCATCCGCAGATGGCACATGACGGACCCGCCCTTTTGCGCGAGTGCCGTGAAATCAAGTTCGCTGATCGCGATCCCATCGAGATGCGCCGCCATTGCGACCACCGCGCCGACGGTGATGATGCCGGTACCGCCGACGCCTGCGATCAGAAGATTGTGAGGCTGCGTCCCGAGCTTCGCGGAGCGAGGTATCGGGAGCGCTTGCGCCTCGGCCGCCCAGTCGCGCGCCACAGCAGGCGCCTTTCTCAACTTTCCGCCGGTCACTGTAACAAAACTCGGGCAAAAGCCCTCGACGCAGGAAAAGTCTTTGTTGCACGAAGTCTGGTCGATGGCGCGCTTGCGCCCCAGTTCAGTTTCCAACGGCACCACGGAGAGGCAATTCGAGACGCGGCTGCAATCTCCGCAGCCCTCGCAGACATCTGGATTGATTAGTATCCGGCGATCCGGATCCGGAAACTTTCCCTTCTTCCGGCGACGGCGCTTTTCCGCCGCGCAAGTCTGATCGTACACCAGGACCGTCACGCCTTCGATCGTGCGCAGCTCGCGCTGGACCGTGTCGAGATCGCGACGATGCGAAACGTCAACGCCGGCGGGGAGCGACACGCCGCTGTACCGCTCGGGCTCGTCCGTAACGACCGCGACTTTCCGCGCGCCCTCGCTCAGCATCTGCTGCACGATCTGGGGCACGCTGATGGGACCATCCACGGGCTGCCCGCCAGTCATCGCCACTGCATCGTTGAACAGCAGCTTGTAGGTGACATTAACACGCGCCGCCACGGCTTGCCGGATCGCGAGATAACCGGAATGATAATAGGTGCCCTCACCCATGTTCTGGAAAACATGACGCTCAGTACTGAACGGGGCCTGTCCAACCCAATCAACACCCTCGCCGCCCATCTGGGTGAGGCCGGATGTACTTCGATCCATCCAGCTCGCCATGTAGTGGCAGCCGACGCCGGCCAGAGCCCGACTTCCTTCCGGCACTTTCGTCGAACTGTTATGCGGACAGCCCGAACAGAAATACGGCAGACGCCGCGCCCCGTCCGCGCCGTTGGACAGCATCTCCGCGCGGGCGAACACCTGCAACCGATCATCGAACGCCAGATCGGGGCGTACCGCCTTCAACCACCGCGTCAGCGGGGCAGCCAATGACGATGGCCGATGCTGGGCGAGCGGAGAAATCAGCGGCGCGCCGTCCAGGCCATTCTTTCCAGCAATCGCGGGGCGGCGATCCGCGGGCCAGTTAAAGGCGATTTCCTTGACCTGCGCTTCCACGACCGAGGCTTTCTCCTCGATGATCAACAGATGCTTCAACCCTTCGCCGAAGCGCCGCACGGCCCCCGGATCGATCGGATAAACCAGGCCTGGTTGCCAAATTCGCACGCCACGTCGCGCGAGATCGTCCGGTGATAAGCCGATCCGGGCAAAAACCTCCAGCGCATCGCGGCCGGATTTGCCGACCGTAATGATTCCAATCTCGGCTTTCGGCGCATCGACCAATATTCTGTCGATCGGATTGGCTCTGGCGAAAGCCGTGAGCGCCGCAAGACGCCAGCCGATGCGCTGTTCGATTGCGGCCGTAAGAAAATCCCTGGTCGAATAGCCGAGATCGTTCGGAACACCGGCCGGCCATTCCGGTCGATTGAATCGCGGCAGGACCGGTGCAACAAAGCTCTGGCTGCTCTCCACCGTTTCGGATATCGCCTTGAAAGCAATCCAGGCTCCGGAGAAGCGCGACGCGGCCCAGCCCCACAGTCCGTAGTCAACGTAGTCATCAACGTTCGCAGGATGAATGATCGGCAGATTCCAGCCGATCAACGACAGATCGCTCGCGTTCGGAATTGACGATGATGTCGCCGCATGATCGTCACCGACAACCAGCAGAACACCGCCCTTGCCCGACGCTCCGGCGGCATGACCGTGATGAATAGCATCACCGGCGCGATCCACACCCGGCCCCTTGCCGTACCACATGGCAAAGACGCCATCGACCGCGCGCAGCGGATCGGTTTCAACCCTCTGCGTCCCGGCGACCGCCGTTGCGGCAAGATCCTCGTTGACTCCAGGCATGAACCGGATGTCGTGCGCCGCCAGCGCGGCCGCCGAGCGCCATAATTCGGTATCGACGCCCGCCAGCGGAGACCCCCGGTATCCGCTCACGAACCCGGCGGAACGAATGCCGTCCCGTCGATCGACAAGCCGCTGAAGAACAAGCATACGCACCAGAGCCTGCGTGCCGGTCGTGAACACGCGTCCCTCCGGCTTAACGATGGCGTCCTCAAGCCGATAGGTGAGATCAATGGATGCGGCGTCGATCAGGGTGCTCATAGCTCACTCTCATGAAAATTGATCAGTCGACGGCATGCTCGTACAAGCGCAACTCTGCCGAGTTCCTTCGCGCGCGATATTCAAACCGCATCAGGCCAATGGCGGGAAACTCTCGACAGAAAGAATTTTACCAGGATTCATAATGTTACGCGGGTCGATGGCACGCTTGATCGCAGCCAGCACCGTCATGCCAGCGCCACGCTCCTGAACAAGATAAGGAATTTTTCCAGTCCCGATCCCGTGCTCACCGGTACAGGTGCCGTCCACGTCGAGCGCCCGCGTGATCATCCTGCGATTGAGTTCCGCCACGCGGCCCACCTCGTCCGGATCGTCGGGATCGAGCAAGACACAGAGATGGAAGTTGCCGTCACCGACGTGCCCGCACAGCGGCGCGATCAGTCCCAGATCGTTCACATCACGCTCTGTCGCCGCGATCACGGCAGGCAGCTCCGAGATCGGCACGCAAATATCCGTCGGCACACCGCGAGACCCGGGACGTAGCGCCAGAGTCGCCCACCACACATCATGTCGGGCCTGCCAAAGCCGCGAGCGCTCTTCGGCCGCGCTGGCCCAGCGCAGATCGGACCCACCATGGTCCCTCGCGATTGCAAGAAACTGTTCGACCTGTTCGCCGACGTGCTGCTCCGAACCATGGAATTCGAGAAACAGTGTCGGCTGTTCGGGCAGGTCCGTTTTCGAGTAACGGTTGCATGCGGCGACCTGCAGGGCGTCCAGCAGTTCGGCGCGTGCGATGGGAATCGCGCTCTGAATCACGGAGACAACAGTTGAAACCGCATCCGCGACGGTAGGAAAGGACGCGACCGCGGCACTCATCCTGTCCGGGACGGGCGACAGCCTCAAGGTCACTTCCGTGATGATTCCGAGCGTGCCCTCCGCCCCGACAAACAATCGGGTCAAATCGTAGCCCGCCGATGACTTGCGGGCGCGCGTTCCGGTCTCGATCACATCGCCATTCGGCAGCACGACCTTCAACGACATGACGACGTCGCGCATCGTGCCGTAACGCACCGCGTTGGTGCCGGACGCACGCGTCGAGGCCATGCCTCCGATCGAAGCATCGGCGCCAGGATCGATGGGGAAAAAAAGACCCGTGTCACGCAGCGACGCATTCAACGCCTTGCGCGTGACGCCCGCCTGAACCGTGCAGTCCATATCCGCGGCAGACACGCGCAAAATATTGTCCATTTGCGAGAGATTGATCGTGAGGCCGCCTTGCTCCGCGCTGATCTGTCCTTCGGTCGAGGTTCCGGTGCCGAACGGCACGATCGGACAGTTCTGCTCGCGACAAATCCGCACGGCGTCCACGACGTCCTCGGTCGAGCGCGCAAACAACACCGCGTCTGGCGGACGGGTCGCGTGCGCTGTCACCCCCTGCGCGTGATGATCGCGAACCGACGCGGCGACCGAAACAGCATCGCCGAATCGATTTGCCAGCGCCGTCAACGCATCCATTGTCACTCTGCTCACGCGCTGACTCCCATATTGATGGCGGAGACGTTGCCCGGCGGGGCGGAATTCGCAGACGATGCTCCTAGCCCGAGGTAGCTGGCAACGACGCGGGGATCGGCGGCGATCTCGGATGCGGCCCCTTCCAGTTGAACCGTGCCGTTCTCCAGCACATACGCCCGATCGGCGATCTTGAGCGCAGCACGGGCGTTCTGCTCGATCAGAAGAATGGAAACGCCATCCGCGCGCAGACGTTCGATGACCTGAAATATCTCGGCGACGATGAGCGGCGCCAACCCGAGGCTTGGTTCGTCCAGCAGCAGGAGGCGCGGCCGAAGCATCAGAGCACGACCAAGCGCAAGCATCTGACGCTCGCCGCCGCTCAGAGTCTGCGCCAGTTGCTTGCGCCGTTCTTCAAGCCGGGGGAATTGCGCGAACACTGCTTTCATTCGCGCATCCGCATCTCGAACTCCAAGATTGCGATGCACATAGGCGCCAAGCCGAAGATTGTCGGCGACAGTCATCGGGCCAAACAGATCGCGCGTTTCCGGAACAAGCGCGATGCCCGCGCGCACCCGCGCTTCGGTCGAGCGGATGGCATCCCTTGCAAACGGAAAACTCAGATCACCGTCGCTGCGGTGGAGACCCATCACCGCGTTGACGAGAGAGGTTTTGCCGGCGCCGTTCGGCCCGATCACGGTCGCCACCTCGCCCTCGCGAACCTCAAGCGATACACGATCAAGCGCAATGACCCGATGGTATCGGACGGAAAAGTTCGCGAGCTGAAGCAGAGTGGTCACGCGGCAACTCCGAGATAGGCTTCCTGAACCGCCCGATTAGCCCGCACCTCGGCAGGCGCACCGTACGCGATCAGCTTTCCGAAGTTCATCACCATCAGACGATCGGCAACGATCGAGACAAACTCCATGTCGTGCTCCACCAACAGCACACCGAGTCCATCGTCGCGCAACCGACAGAGAAGCTCCGCCAGTTCGGCCTTCTCGTTCGCGCGCAGGCCGGCGGCTGGTTCGTCAAGCAGCAACAGCACGGGGTCGGCGGCCAGCGCTCGCGCGATCTCCAGAATGCGCTGGTGCCCAAGCGGCAGCGATCCGGCCAACTCCCACGCCTTGTTGGCGAGGCCGACCTGTTCCAGCAGTTGCATGCTCCATGAGAGGAGACGGCGCTCCTCAGCGCGATCCAGGCGAAAGGTCGCGGCAGTCAAGCCCGCGTGACCCAGATGCGTCGCACCGATCGCAACATTTTCGATCAGCGTCATGTCGGAGACAAGTTTGACGTGTTGAAACGTGCGGGCGACGCCGCTGCGGCACATCGCGCGCGACGAGACGCACGGCTGGGGTTTGCCGAGCAGGCGTATCTGGCCGTCGGTTTGCCCGATCACTCCCGTCAAAAGATTGAAGAGGGTCGACTTTCCGGCGCCGTTGGGCCCGAGCAGACCAAGGATCTCACCCGCGCGAACTTCGAAGCTGACGCGGTCCACCGCGACGAGGCCACCAAAGTTGCGCGTGAGTTGATCAGCCGCGAGCAGAACGACACCTCTGTTCGGCTTCTGGCGACGATCGGTCAGTGTCTCCGCCACAATGGTCTGGTGCGGTCCAGCGGGCGGCAAAAGGTGCGCGATGAAAGGCCACAAACCACGCCGCGCCTTGATCAGAACCACCACGATGACCGCAGCAAACACCAACATTTCGAGCCGGGTGGTCGCGCCGAACAGCGGTTGCAGCAGCGACTGGAGTTCCTGCTTGAGCAGCGTCACCAGACCCGCGCCCAGAATCGCCCCCCAAACGCTGGCGCTTCCGCCGATCACTATCATGAACAGGTATTCAAGGCTCATCTGCACACCGAACGGTGTCGGGTTCAAAAATCGCTGGAGGTGAGCGTAGAGCCAGCCGGACAACGCGGAGAAAACCGCGGCGACGACAAACGCGACAAGGCGATGCTGATAGGCGCTCGCACCGAACGTCTCCGCGATCAGCGATCCGGTCCGGAGCGAGCGGATTACGCGACCGACGCGCGAATTCAGAATGCGCCGAACCCACCATGTCGACAATGCGAGAGCGACGAGGACAACAAGATAGCCGGCGAGTTCCGACCTCAAATCATATCCGAACAGCGTGATCGACGGGATGCCCGTCAATCCGTTGAAGCGGCCGAGCACCTCCAGATTTCCAACGAGGAAATAGAAACTGATGCAGAAACAGAGCGTCACGAGAGCCAGGTAATGCCCGCTCATCCGCACGGTCATCAGGCCAATCAGAGTTGCGATCACCGCCGCTCCGACAAGCGCAAACAACAGTCCGAACCAGGGCGAACACTGATACGCCGTGGTCAGATAGCCCGTAGCATAAGCCCCAAGGCCGACGAATGCGGCCTGGCCGAATGAAACCATGCCTGCTACGCCCGTCATCAGAACGAGACCGACGCAGACGAGCGCAAAAATGCCGATGTAGCTGGCCACCGCGCGCTGGTAATCGGACAGAACCCAGGCCATCCCGAAAGCCACGCACAACGCGAGAAACGGAAGCCACCGACCAAGAACGGGATTCATTCCGCGTCCTCTTCAAAATTAGGCGTCGCGAGCGAACGCCAGAACAGAACCGGGATGATCAACATGAAAACCGCGAGGTCGCGATAGGCGCTCACCCAGAACGACGCGAACGATTCGATCAGGCCGACCAGCAACGCACCGGCCGCCGCGACCGGATAAACCGCGAGGCCGCCGACGATCGCCCCGACGAAGCCTTTCAGGCCAAGCAGAAATCCGGAATCGTAATAGAGTGTCGTGATGGGGCCGATCAACAGGCCGGAGACGGCGCCGACGAATCCCGCTACCAGAAATGCGATCCGGCCGGCGCGGGCGGTACTGATGCCGACAAGCTCCGCCCCTCGACGATTGAACGCGGCCGCAAGCAGCGCCTTACCCGTCAGCGCGCGCGAGAAGAAGATGAACATCGCGGCCGACAAGACAAGACTCGTGATGATGACGCCGATGGTCTGCGGGCTGACGCTCTGGCCCAGAAATTCGAACGGCGCACCCGCGAAACCCGAGGTCCGAACACCCTCTGCGCCGAAGATGTGCAGCGCAAGACTGGTCAGTCCGAAATGCACGGCGACAGCCGCGATCAGCAAGACCAGCGGCGAGGCTTCGGCCATTGGTTGAAATGCGATGCGATACAGAATGGGAGCAATCACGGTGATCAACCCGCACGTCACCACCATTTTCCACAGCAGCGGCGCGTCCTTGGGAACCGCAAACAGAGCCAGCAGGATGACGAGGCCAGGCACGACTCCGAATTCGATCGCGGGTCGCCACATCAGCCGGAGTTGGCCGCGCGCCGCAATCAGCTCAAGAATGAGGGCGACGCCGGCTGCGGGCCCCAGAATCCAGACGACGCCGGGACGGTGGCCCAGTTCGAAATCCGCCAGCGTCAACGCGGACAGTGCCACCAGATCACCCTGCGGCACGAACACGATGCGCGTAACGGTGAAGATCAGGACGAGCACGACCGCAAGCAGCACATAAATAGCGCCGTTGGTAAGTCCGTCCTGAAGCAGGATGGCCGCGATATCAAGACTCATGAAGTGCTCTCATCCTTGAATGAAAGAGGCGGCCGCCGTCAGCGAGACAGCAGGCCGCCGCAGTCGTCAGGGCACAAGCCGCCATTTGCCGTCCACAATCTGCGTCATCACGGCAGCGCGACCATCGAGACCGAGATGGTCAGTGGGCGACATGTTATAGACGCCGTTCGGCCCGGCGATGTCATGCGTGGCCTCGATCGCGTCGCGTAGCGCCATGCGGAAAGCTTCAGTGCCCGGCTTGGCCTTCTCTTTCGCCTTGGCGATCGCGGCGCTCAGGATAAGCTGCGAATCCCACAAATAAGGTCGATCGCGCTCCGGCGCCCGGAATCGCCTCGTATCGCTTGATAAAATCAAGGCCGGGAGCCTTCGCTGGATGCGAGTCGGGCAACTGTTCGGCCACCAGCACCGGGCCCGCCGGCACGAACGTCCCTTCTAGAGCCTTGCCACCGACACGAAGGAAGTCGTTATTGGCCACCCCGTGCGTCTGATAAACGATGCCTTTGTAACCGCGTTCGGCCAATGTCGTTTGCGGCAGCGCCGCTGGCGTACCGGAAGCCGCGATGAAGACGGCCTCGGGTTTCGCGGCGAGCAGGCGCAGGATCTGCCCCGTCACGCTGCTGTCAGTGCGCTGGAAGCGCTCTGAAGCCACCACCTTGATGCCCGCCGCTTCGGTAAGCGACGTCATGACCTTGATCCAGCTTTCGCCGTAAGCGTCGTTGAAGCCGATAAAGCCTGCGGACTTCAGACCCTTCTTCTTCATGTGATCGACGATCACCGCGGCCATTTGCACATCGCCCTGCGGAGTCTTGAAGGCCCAGTGGCGCTTGGCGTCCATCGGCTCGACGATCAGCGTGGAGCCCGCGACACTGACCATGGGAACATGGTGCTCGCTTACGACATCAAGCAGAGCCAACGAATTCGGGGTTAGGCTCGGCCCGAGAATGACGTCAACCTTGTCTTCGAGGATCAGCTTACGGGCATCCTTGACCGTCGTTGACGTGTCGGATGCGTCATCGAGCAGGATATATTCGACCGGAAGTCCACCGAGGGTTTTGGGCAGAATCGGAACGGTACGCTGCTGTGTTACCCCGACCGAGGCCGCGGGCCCCGTCGCCGAGACAATGACGCCGATTTTAACGGTATCGTCCTTCGTTTGCGCGAGCGACGGCGTCATGGCCAGCGTCGCGGCAAGCAACCCCAAACACAGTCCTTTCAAGATTTCCTCCCTCCTTTTGCAAACCAGTGCGAATTTGCCTGGTCCGTCATCGACACGAGCCTCCGACGCGACCGGATGATCTCGGGTTTCCATTTGATCTTTACATAGACCAATCGATCGAACTAATAAAGGGAAGATTTAGAAAAGCTCGACGGAAGTGTTCGTGCACTTCGTCCGAGGCGAGCGAAGCAAGGGCAGGACACGCGATGCACGATCCGCAAATCGAACAATTGGACTATCAAGGTATTCTGGCACTTCAGCGCGCGCATCTCGTGAAACTCGGGGAACGGCTCGCACAGAGCGAAGACTGGGTGGCGCATTTCGCCGCGACGGGGATGAAGCCTGGCGATCTCGCCGCCGCGGACGGCCTGTCGAACGCGCCGTTCCTTGATAAAGACAGCTTGCGTGCGCGCTATCCATTCCCGTTCCTGACGGTGAAGATGGAACAGGTTATGCGTTTCATGGCCACGTCAGGCACCACCGGATTACCGGTGCTGTTTGGCCAGACGAACGAGGACTACAATGGCCTTCTGCGCGCGCAGATGGCCCGAATCCTGACGGCAGCGGGAGTGCAACGCGGACAGCGTGCCTATCAGGGCTATGGCTACGGCCTCTGGATTGGCGGGCCGGCGCTCGACGTTGGTTTCTCCGCGCTGGATTGCACCACGTTTCCGCTGGGCCCGGGCCGCGGCGAACTGGCTGCGCAATGGATGCGCGACCATCGCTATGAGGTGGCATCAATGTCGCCGCTCTGGCTGATGACGCTGGTCACGATCGCCAAGCAGGCCGGCATTGACCCGAAACGCGATTGGGCGCTGAAAACCGCGATTCTCGGCGGTCAATCCGTGTCGACCGAATTTCGCGCCCAGCTTGAAGCGGAGATGCCGGATGGCTTCATGAGCCAGAACATCTACGGCACCACCGAAGCGGGAGGGCCGGTCCTGGCGGTGTCGACGCCATATACCCACGCCGTCGACGAACTCCAGCTGGTGAATGAAGACACTGTTCTTACCGAAATCCTTGATCCGCTGACGCTCAAACCGGTTCCGCCCGGCGAGGTGGGCGAAATCGTCATCACAACCCTTTGCAAGCAGGCCTCGCCGGTCGTTCGCTGGCGCACCCGCGATCTGGTGCGATTGTCGCTGAAGCCGTTCGATTGTCCGTCGGAACGACGCGGCATGCGTCGCATCGGCCGGATTATCGGCCGGACCGACGACATGCTGAAGGTGAAGGGCGTCATCGTGTTTCCTTCCCAGATCGAGGATATCATCACCAGCACCCCCGGAACCGTGAAGGAAGCGTGGCAGATATACGTCGACAAGGAACGGGTCACGCTCAGTTCGATGTGCGTCGCCGTCGAGGCCGATCAGGCGGGGGGCCGGTCTCACGACGACATCGTCGCGGACATCAAGCGCGACGTACGCGCCCGCCTCGGCATTCAGATCGACGTTGAGTGTCACCCCACCGGCACCCTTCCCCGCTACGAGGCGAAGGCCACGCGGGTCCTGCATCGGGCCATGACGACTTAACCTGGATCATTGCACCGGCTGCCGGCCCTTCCTATAAGACCGATCGATTGGTTTTATTACTGGAAGGAGACCGGCGGTGGCGCGTACACGTTCGAGCGACTATGACGCGATCCAGCAGTCCATTCTCGACCGGACGGCGGACGTTTTCGCGACCAGAGGCTACGCCGCAAACTCGATCGGCGACATCGCCAAGGCTTGCGGCTGCTCCAAGTCCCGCCTCTATCATTATTTTGATTCCAAGGAGCGCATCCTGTCGACGATGCTGATCGAGCACGTCGATCAGTTGCTTGAGGGCGGTCACGCCGTGCTTCAGCAACCCATCAAGCCGATCGAGAAATTTCGCGCCCTTCTGCACTTTTTTCTGGAGATCTATGCCGTTTCGCGCAGCAAGCACATCGTGATGCTGACCTGTATCGACTTCCTGCCCGACGAGCTTCGCAGCGAGGTCGTGGGAAAGCAGCGCGAACTGATTTCTTTCGTGCGCGACATCCTGTGTGAACTTCGACCGGAAGCCGCGACGAATCGCATGCAGCTGCACATGGACACCATGCTGTTTTTCGGTATGATTAACTGGACCTACACTTGGTACAGCGCCAAGGGGGTCATTTCACCCCAGGAACTCGCCGATCGCTGCTTGAGCTTGTTCCTCTCCGGCTTTCTCAACACGGAAAATCTTCTCCCGCATCCTCCGTCAGACCAGCAAAGCCCGCGGATCGAATCCATCTCGGGTTAGCATGTCGGCTTGAACGGCGATCCCCTGCTCCATCAGCTTGCGCGCCGCCATGAACGCGCGCGCATCGTTGATGGCCTCAACGGCGACCAATGCGCCCTGACTGAATCGCCAATGTGCCTCGCCGCGCGCCGATCGCAGCGAGACGGTCCGATCGACCTGCCGCGCCAACCCCGCGATCTGAAGCTTGGTGTCATACTGATCGGACCAGAACCACGGAACCGGCGCGTAAGGTTGCCCCGCGCCGACCAAATCAGCGGCGACCGCCTCTGCCTGATCGACCGCGTTCTGCACACTTTCCAACCGGATCGCATGGCCCGCGAAGGGAAACTGGGTGCAGTCCCCCGCCGCCCAGATATCCGGGTGCGACGTGCGGCCATAGGCATCGACGACAATGCCGTTGTCGGTTTGGATCCCCGCCGCCCGGGCCACATCGACATCAGGTTCGGCGCCCACGCCGATCAAGGCGCTGTCCGCCGCGATGACCTCGCCGCTCATCATTTGAGCGCCCTTGAATTCGCCATTGCCGAGTACCTTCGTGATCTTCGCCTCCTCGATGATGCGCACGCCGTGGCTTTCATGAAGCTGCCGGAGGAAGGTTGACACTTCCTCGCCAACCGCGCGTTCGAGAATGCGATCCGCGCGCTCGATCACCGTCACCGAGAGACCATGCGACGCCGCGACAGCCGCGGTCTCCAAGCCGACGAACCCGCCGCCGATCACTAACATGTGCTGCCCGGCGCCAAAGGCGTCACGGAGCTTATCGACATCCGCAATATTTCGAAGCTCGTAGACGTGACGCTTTCCGGCGAAACCCGGCGGCCGGGGGCGTGGCCGCGCGCCTGTGGCAAACACCAGTTTGTCCCAGCGAAGGGTTTCATCGCCAACGGCAACGGTCCGGGAATACGGATTGACCGAGCGAACCTTGGCCCCCGGACGCAGTTCGATGTTGGAATCCGCCCAGAACGTCAGCGGCTTCAACCAAAGCCGCTCTCGGGTCCACTCCGCAGCCAGGTACTTTTTCGATAGCGGCGGTCGCTGGTAAGGCGGATGCGGCTCTGCGCCAAGCAGTAAGACCCGCCCCTGGTAGCCGAGCGTTCGCAGCTTCTGCGCAACAGACGCTCCCGCCTGCCCCGCGCCAATGATGACGACGGTTTCCTTCATTCTAATTTCCATATAATTCTTCGATCGGTCGGACTATTATTATTCAACCACCCACCGTCAAGATGTTTTATTCCGACGCCGGAGAAACCATGGTCAGCAACACCATCCCGCAATCCGATGATCCACGCGCGCGGGCTCTTGCCCGCATTCGTGCGGCAACATCTGCTTGGGGACATGACACGTCGCTTACCGCCATTCGCCAGGGATTTGAGACGCTGCTTTGCCTTGACGACGATATTCCCGCCACAGGCTTCAACCTCGCAGGCGTCCCGGCAATGGCGATCGGCGGCGACGACAATTGCCTCAGCCCGTCGGTGCTGTTCTTTCATGGCGGAGGCTTCCAGGTCGGCTCCTTTCGATCCCATCGCGGCCTGATGCGTGACATTGCGCGAGCCTCCGGCGTTACGGTGATCGGCGTTGAATATCGGCTCGCGCCCGAGCATCGTTTTCCCGCCGCCGCGGACGATTGCCGCGCGGCGTTCGAGTCGTTGGTCGAACGAGGCGTCGCACCTCGCGACATTGTCCTGGCGGGCGATTCAGCTGGAGGCCATCTTGCGCTCGGCCTCGCCCTCGATCTGAAAGACGATGGCCGCCCCCCAGCCGGGCTGGTATTGATCTCGCCGTGGCTCGACTTGTCCCTGTCAGGCGACAGCTACGTCTCGCGCGCCCCGTTGGACGTATTCTCCCAACCAGCGCAACTGCGCGCCATGGCGAAAACCTATCTCGGCCGGAACGGCCAACTGACCGATCCACGGATCGCTCTGCTCAACCGGAATCTGGCGGGCTTACCCCCCCTCCTGATTCACGCGGGTGACCATGACATCACGCTCGATGATGCGAGAGCGCTCGCGGATGCGGCAACCCGCGCCAACGTACGTCACCATTTGAATATCTGGCCCGAAATGATGCACCATTTTCAGATGTTTTCTGACCTGCCGGAATCGGTCGAATCCTTACTGGCGATCGGCGCGTTCGTCCGCGCTTGCCTTACTGAACGATCATGAGACATTGAATCTGTTTCGTCGTTCAATCAGACCCGCCGCCATGCTCCTTTTGAACATGGTTCTTCCCGAATGGCTGCGGAGTGCAAACCGGCCCTACTTTCGAGTCAAGTCGGAGGGCATGCCTTTCGAGATCATGCCTGGCCTCCTTTTCGCATTCACCCGGCACCGCAGCCCATGCCGCCCGAAACACCGATGGCCTCGCCTGTGATGAAGGAGGCTTTAGCTGATGCGAGAAACGCGATCACATCAGCGATTTCCTCTGGCCGCCCGAGCCTGTTCAGAAGTGTCAACGACGCCATGTTGCGCTCCAGCCTATCGCCATGGACGGCAAGCGCCGCATCCACCATCGGCGTGCGGACCGGCCCTGGCAGAACCGCGTTGCATGTCACCGAATAGCGCGCGTTCTCCCGCGCGATCGAACGGGTGAATCCGATCACGCCGGCTTTCGCTGCCGCATAGATCGCGCCGCCTTTTGAGCCCAGACGTCCCGCTTCCGAAGACACGTTGATGATGCGTCCGTAGCCCGCCGCTTGCATCGCGCCCAGGACACCATGGGTAAATGCGAAAGTCGTTTCAAGGTTGATCGCGATCAGCCTTCGCCATTCGTTCGCATCGGTGTCACTGAAGAAGGCGTGTTGATCAGCGCCGACATTGTTGACAAGAATCAAAAACGGGCCGTGCTCAGCGAACAATCGCACGCGCGCAGACTCATCAAGAACGTCCAGACAAACAAATGTCGCGCCGGTTTCCGCCGACAGCCTATCGCCTGCGGTACGATCGCGGTCGCAGAATGTCACCGCATGCCCGGCGACGACCAATGCGCGCACAATCGCCGCCCCGATGCCCGCCGCGCCGCCGGTGACAAGAGCTGCGGGGGACGGTGTCACCGCGCGAGATCCATGTCAGGCTCCGACAAAGCTGGGTGAGCGCTTTTCGATCACTGCAGCAAGCCCCTCTTTCGAATCCACCGTCGCAGACAGTTCAGCCACGGTCCGCGCTTCCTCGGGAAGACATCCCTCGACGCCGAGCCCAACACCGTTCCACAGCAGGCGTTTGGTCGCGGCAAGAGCCTTGGGCGCGCCGCCGGCCAATTCCCGTGCAAGAGACCGTGTTTCGTCCTGTAACGTATCATCCGACACGACACGCGTGACGAGGCCGATTTCCAGAGCCTCCCGCGCTTTCACTACACGATTTGTCAAAAACATATCGGCGGCCCGCCGAAGCCCGATGAGGCGCTGGAGAACGACCGATGCGCCGCCATCCGGCGCCATGCCGACCCGCGTCGCGCCCGCCATGAAGCGCGCCGATTCCGATGCGATGACCATGTCCGCCGCACAGACCAACCCGAGGCCACCGCCGCCGGCCGCGAATCCATGCACCTGTGCGATCACCACCGCATTAAGCCTTATCAACGCACCGACCGAGATTTGAAGATAGGCCGTCACCTCCTTGAGGAAGTCGCCGACATGGTCACCCTGAGCGGCGAATTCGCGCACGTCACCGCCGGCGCAGAAATGCGCGCCTGCCCCTTTCAGAATGACGACCCGCACGCGCGGATCGCGATGGCAACGCATCACCGCGTCGTAGAGCGCGCGCATCAGTTCGATCGTCATGCCATTCGCGGCTGCCGGTCGGTTCAGCATCAATGTCGCGACGTGATCGGAATAATCAAGCTGTACCGGCCCGTCGATCCAGCGTTCGGGCTCGGGAGCAACATGCTCTTTCTTGTTCGACATTGCTGGCTTTCTGTATCTATACGAGGAATGACAAGGTGTAGATCGGCTTGTGACTGTTCACGAGATTGATCTTCTTGCGGGCAAGTCGAAAATGGCCATCGACCAACCGCAGGCGATATTCGTTCCGCGCCGCCCACAAGGTTTCGCCGCGCAAGTTGTCCTCGTAGATCAGGACATTCGCGCGCACCTGAAACTCGTCTCCCTCGCGCGCGACAAGCTCGACATTCGATATCAGGCGCGCCAACTCGGACCGCGGCGTCTGCGTATGACGTCGCCCTGTCTTGAGCTGCGCTATACGAATATTGATACGCGAGCGATTATCGTAAACGATCGACATCTGGCGCTCGGGATCGGAGTCGCTGCCGTTGGCGGGAATCCAGTAGATGGCATCGTCGGTCCAGAGATCGGCCCACTCATCGTAGGCGTGCATATCCTGAAGACGCGCCTCCATATAGAGAAACTGCTCTATACGACGTAGCCAACGATCCGCATCATCATCGGAAGCAAGACTGTGAACATCCGCGCGAACGGCGGCCGATTGAGAAACGTTCATAACATCTCACGCTGTCATCAGATTGAGATAATGCCGCCAGATCCCGCGCTGCGGCACTTCGTCGGTGGCGTGGCCAATTCGATAGCCGCGGTCGTCGCGGTGCTCACGACTTAGCCCTCGGGACAGCGTCAGCCATTCGGGATTGTTAATGCGAGCACCCCTGTGATTGCGCTCGTACATTTCCGTATCATCCGCGAGCAGAAGACCGGCCGGCCCGACGGAGCCCATGGTCTGCTGACGCAATCTCCGATTGATATCCGGGGCGCCCTTGAACTGTAGCGCGGTGACGTGCTGGATCGTCTCGTCAACCGCCGTTGGCTGAATGACGAACATCTGGATTTCCGCGATGAACAGATTCGGAAAAATCATGATGTGTGGAGTACCATCGATCATGATCTCCCGCGCTCGCTCAACTCCGTGAGCGGATTCCATAGAACTCACATAGCCCGGAAATCTGCTCGGATCCGCTCTGCCAAACCAGTGCATCGGCTTTCCGATTCGACGCCATTCGGGACGCAGATCAAACTCCGTGTGCCCGTTGCCGAAATCACGGGTCAAGGCTTGCGATTCGGGCTTGTAGAGCCCCCCGACGGGGCTTTCCGCGACCTGAAAGATCGAACCGTGCACAAAGCCGGGGTGGTAACCGTCGGTTTCGTTCTCGACCAGAAACTTCCAGTTCGCTTTCGCGCGGTGCTGAAGGAAACCCGCGGTGACCTCGATTTCTCCTGTGGGAGAATTGTCGAGCAGTTGGTCAAGCGAATCCTTCGCGCCTCCGAGATACTCCTCGAGCGAAGGCCCTTCCTCCGCGAAAGAGCCGAATACGAAGCCGCGATAGATCCCCACGCGCGGCACCCGACCGAGCGAGAACGCGCTCTTGTCGACACCCTCGTATCCATCGGCAAACGCGAGTCCGATCAGCTCGCCGGAATTCGCAAAGGTCCACGAGTGATAGGGGCAGGTGAAGGTCGAGCGATTGCCTTGCTGGTAGGCACAGAGCTGGTTGCCCCGATGCGGACACTTGTTTTGCAGTAGAGTAATTTCGCCGTGACGATCATGAACGAGCAGGACCGGCGTCGGCCCGATCGATTTGGTCACGTAATCGTTCCGATTGGGCACCTCGCTGATATGCCCGACATAGACCCAGGTCCGATGCCAGATCCGCTCCAGCTCTTGGGCAAAAACGGCGTCGCTATAATAGAGGGAACTATGCACACGGGTTGGCTCGATTAACGTCCGGTAGTCGATGTCCAGCTCCGATCGTTCCCTGCAGGCGGCGGTTGGCGACATTTCCCTCGTCCTTTATTTGCCCGAACGATCGTACTATTTATTTAAGATCAGATATTGTCAAGCTTTTTGAGGTCGCGTGCCCCATAGGCATAAACGCCCGGCGTCAGCCGATAATCGGCGCGCCCGAAATATGAGGTCGCAGTTTTATTCTGAAGGGCGCACCATTCATCCCGGAGCTTTCGACGATCGCCCGATTGCAGTTCCCGAATCCGCGGTAACTCCAAAACGCTTGTGGCATTGCCACAAAACCGTACTGACCGAACCTCAAGCAGCGACAGATAGCGACTGCAAGCAAGGTCGGACCGATCGCCGCTAACCAATCATCAACCATCCCGGCTCCTCGCCTACACCCGCCTCGCGTCAAGCTGCGCGCGACGAGCGACGATCCCTCAACGGCATTGAACCTCCCGTGGGCCTATCCCGGAGATTGCGAAGGCCACGATCCGGGCGCTTGCGACGCGCGGTAACGGCGCGCATGTCTTGCTTCCTGGGAGCGAAAAATCCTCGACCGGCGAGGCTCATTGTGCCTGCCTGCTCGCAATTTCCGCTTTCGATGGATGCTGCACGGCCAGGACAGAAGGCCCACTGGGCCATTCGTCCGGACCGGGAAATTCAACGAATATTCGCGAATAGTTTTAGATCAAAATTTACTACACGTAAGAAGAGCCTGATGTGGCGCTGTTTCTGCGATCGAATTAACTGAGCTGAAATTCTCCTCGCCTAACGTCTGGCCATGGTCACGGTGACAACGCCGGCGAGACCGAAGCAAAGCGTTACAGCCCAAATATGGTCATGGAGTTTTCAGTGAAAAATCTTATCAAGCGTTTCGCCAAGGATGAGTCGGGCGCAACTGCGATCGAGTACGGTCTGATTGCCGCCGGCATCGCGCTCGCGATCATCACCATCGTCAACACGCTGGGCACCAGCCTGAACACCAAGTTCAACAGCATCAACAGCAGCCTGGGTGGCGGTTAGTCCAGAGCCAGATAGCATTCGGGAAAGGCCTCGGCATGCCGAGGCCTTTTCGCGAATCGGACGATGTCCGCAGCGTCCTGTTGTTCATTACGACTGCACGTCGAAGTCGAAACGCCGGGGATCGGCATGCCGGATCACGGGGACAAAGAAGCCTGGAAGCTATTTAACCACAACTGGCTTCTGCTCTGCTGTATAGCCCTGACGCTCGCCCTTGGTCTCGCGCTCACGAATTTCTCGCTTCAGATCGACAGCCAGCAATCGGTAAAATTCGGCGCGGCGCTGCTATTCGGCGGTCTGGCCCACTACCTTTTTTCGTGGGGATACTACTCGCGCATGGCGTTTGCATTGTGCGCCCTGGCGCAGCTCATGCTCGTCGCACTATTGATGCCACCGCTCACCTACATGGTGGCAGCCGCCAACCTGCCGATGCAGGACGCAAACCTCGCTGCCTTCGATGCCATGCTCGGGCTCGACTGGATTGCATATTTCAACTTTGTCTACGATCGCCCGGCATTGATACCATACGCCTATCTCAGCTACGCGATGATCGTGTGGCCGATATTCATTATTCCGGTCGTGCTGGGATTAGTCCGTCAGCATCTTCGGCTTCGCCAATTTGTTCTGGCATGCATGCTGACGTTAATCGTAACGACCATCGTGTCCGCGCTGCTGCCGGCGCTCGGCACATATCACGAATATGGCGTCACGCCAGATCCTGCAATATTCAAGGCAAACGCCTTTATTGCTTCATCGCACGATGTTCCTCTCATACGCGACGGCTTACTGCGAACCCTCGACACCACGAAGCTCGCCGGCATCATCACGTTCCCGAGTTTCCATGCCGCTGCGGCCATTCTCAGCCTGTGGGCGCTATGGAGCGTTTGGTGGATGCGGCCGTTTGCGTTGCTGACCAACGGAGGCATGCTGCTGGCGACCCCGGTCGTCGGCGGCCATTACTTCGTTGACATATTTGCCGGCGTCGGCTTGGCCATTCTGGCCATCGCGGCAGCACAACGCGCAGCCCGCATCGGCGACAGGACGAAGAGCCAAGTCCGCGAGGCGACAGTTCGTGCCGTTCCGATAGCAGCGCGTACGGCTGCGCCATCGGAAATATAGCGGGTAGCAAGCCCGGGCCGCAGGGCCCGGATCTGACGATGCTAGATGTCGTCAATCTTTTCGAAGGAAACCGTCACGGGTTTACCCGCAACGATGATCTCGAGATGTTCGCCATCCTTGAAGTCGGCAGGCCAGTCAGCCGTCAGCTGAAGGCTGGTGCCGGGGGGCACCTCGTCGCCGGTGACGAGCTTGGCGCCAGTCGGCGCCGTCACCACCACGTTCAGTTTCAACCGCCCGTCCCGCTCATCATACGTGCCGCGGTAACGCAGATTCCCGGCATCCATTCCGGACACCTTGCCGTTGCCGATGTAGACCGCGCCACCGCCGAAATCAGCGTTTCCCGCAAACGTCATGGCATACAGCGCTGAGTCCATCTGAAATTCCTTCCACACCGGCATATTCGAACGTCGCAGGATATATCAGGCAGGAATTGCGTCGCGAAAGCAAAAAGGCACATTGGTTAGCCCGGGCGCATCGACTGCCTCGACCGGGCTCGCGACAACGTCACCATCCGCGACAGCGGAGTTCGACTTCAACGGCCGCCAGCTCCCACACTGAAGCCAGCATGAAAGCCGGTCCACGGGCGGTCGGATGGCGCCGCATCATGATGCGACGGAGCGATCGGCAGGTCGGTCGCGTGCTCAGATGCCGAAGCCCCCGCAGCAAGCGGCTGACCTGGCGCAGAACCATGTGAGGCGGGCCGCTTGCTGCCAATGTGCGCAAGATGCCTCGACTTCCTCCCCTCAGAGACCTTGTGGCCGTGCGCCACGGCCGGGCGCGTTGGCAATGCCTCGGGCGCATGTTGGAGCGCCGACGGCTCCGATGCGCCAGATGCGCTCCCGCAGACCGCAGAGGCCATCACGACCAAGCTCGCAAACAATAACTCACGCATGGCTTTCCATCCTGTCAGGCAAAAGCCGCGGAGGGCGATCGCGGCATCGGTCAGTCGCCCTGTTGCAGCGCTGCATTGAGCTGGTCGTAATATTTGGCGACCAGTTCGATGTTGGCTTTATTCTGGATTGGGGGCACCGGAGTCTTCAGCGCATCGTTGAGTTGCTCGAGCGCTTGCGTTCGATCCTCAGCGGGGATTGACGTGTCTGCCTGGATCGCCGCGATCTGACCTTTGATCACGGCTTCCGCGCCAACATATTGCTTGGTCTTCGGATCAAAACCGCCAAGGATCAAGCTGATAGTATCGACGACATCGTTATAGTCGTCATAGCTGGCAAAACCGTATTTCTTCGCCACGGCATCGAATTGCGCGGATACCTTCGGATCCGGCTGGTCCGGCGCCGTCTCCGGCAATTTCTCCGCGATTGCATCAAATTCTTTCTGGGAGGCAAGCACGCCCTCGATCTGCTCGGCGGTCAGCGTGACTTGCCGGACGTGATCGGCATCGGCGCCGGGCACGGCCTGGACAGTGGGCGTCTGTGTCGCCGCAGCCGACTGCGCCTGAACGTCGCCGGCCTTAAATGCGATGAGGGATAGGCAGAGACTGCCGCCCAGCGCGAGTGTCGAAAGCGGAAAGCGAAACCCACCACGCATGAAAGAGTTCCTTGCTCAAAATGGTCAGAACAGCCAACGGACGTGACGAGGCAAAGTTCGAATCGGTGCCGGCGAAATTTGCGGCATTCGAATCTGACCATAAATCGTGGCGGAAAAACTTCCATCGAACAGCGTGCGTCGAAAAACAAGGCGAGCGTTCTGCCACCGCAAGATGCAGACAATAAAAAACGCCGCCTCCCGTCATGCATTGAGCAATCAGGGAAGCGGCGTCTTCATATCATGAAGCGTGAAGAGGAAACCTTTGTCCTTGGCAGGCCTGGCAGCGACCTACTCTCCCAGGACTTAAGCCATAGTACCATTGGCGCTGAGGAGTTTAACGGCCGAGTTCGGGATGGGATCGGGTTCAAGCTCCTCGCTAAAACCACCAGGCCGGCGAAGGACAAAGATACGAAACAAACTGTTGGTCTTACATATCTCATGCGCGATGACGCATGGACATTGAAAATGAGAGCAATCAAGCCAATCGAACGATTAGTACCGGTAAGCTACATGCATTGCTGCACTTCCACATCCGGCCTATCAACGTGGTCGTCTTCCACGGTTCTCAAGGGAATACTCGTTTTGAGGTGGGTTTCCCGCTTAGATGCTTTCAGCGGTTATCCCGTCCGTACATAGCTATGCTGCACTG
>Ga0209952_1000794_pt1 | contig 32844 bp, 26 predicted proteins | sample ThiBiot_750_biof_2_FD_183951 | JGI IMG/M metagenome (GOLD analysis project Ga0209952, IMG submission 183951) | Wastewater bioreactor microbial communities from Cape Town, South Africa - Thiocy_cont_750_biof (SPAdes) | ecosystem: Engineered > Bioreactor > Thiocyanate-remediating >...
CAATTTTCAACGTGCCTGGCCGACGACTTGTCAAAATATTCATCAATGTTGTTTTACCAGCACCACTTGCGCCCATTATTGCTACTAATTGACCTGGCTTTGCAATACCACTTACTAAAGCAGATACCTCTTTCGTAATGATCCTCTCGATTTAAAACTGTCTCTGACCTCCTTTGAGTAGCATCTTTGATTCTCCAACTTCCTTCGATGGACAAAGAGCTTTCGTAATTGATCGTTTAATGCCTTTATCTTGTGGTGGTGCTGTTGCTTGGAGATCATACCAAGTAAGAGTAACTGGTGGAGAATGAAAATCGAGTTTAGAGATGACGAAGTCATCATCATCACCATTGCTATTATACGTAACAACTGATTGTTGTTGATTATTTGGTTTTGGTTTTCGTCTCTTTCCATAAGGAATGCCTGGTTGGGCAGGTAGATCGGCTTGTCTTCGTAGATATTGATGCCAAACAGGATCTCGTTGTTGTTGTGCATAATTATTTGAACGCCATGCTGAATTCTAAAACAAAACAAGACAAAAATTAATAATAATAAGTATGGAACCAGTCTATGATCGAAATATACATTTCGTCGGACGTAATCACCCAAAGTATTGAGATGTGGATCATGAAACTGTTGATTCCCTCTAATATTTTGTGCTGCCTATAAAATAAAAATTTGTTGTGAATATTATTGATAAGTGAAAATCAAAATAGAATATACCATTGTCAATGATCAGTCAAAACGAAGCTATTCGTGTTAAAATACGACGGTATATTATACCAATGGGACGAGAAACTTAAAGTACGGTTCGTACGCGTACGAATCACCAATGAAGTGGAACATTGATACAAAATATTTATAAAAAGGTAACTTGCTCGCACTTTCCATACACTAACTACATAAACATACATGTCGTCTGAATCGCCATGTGATTTCTAGGTGTATCAAACAGTAAATATTATAATTTCAAACTAATGATGAATCGTATAAAAATACAAAATGCAACCAATCGATTTCCCTTTTATGATGACATACATGCAAATGTATAACCTTTCGTGAGGACACAAATATGCAACATAAATATCAATCGCTTCAGTGAAAGTATGATAAATGATATTATTTTTTTATTATTTTTAATAAATCAAGAATAAGCACATGAAGAATAAACACAGAAAGTATTTAGCAGAAAAATTCGATTACACATAAACAGATAGAACAAGAAATAAAGCAAGATCATTTTTGACGTTTTCATTCACTCATTCATTATTTCAACAAGACAATGAGACAAAAAAAAGAAAAAAAACAATGAGAACTTGTTACACAAATAGAAGAAACAAGACAAAAGACATTTTCGACATGTAAATACTTTATTGGTGTTTACTTCATTTATTTTCAAAGTAATTTAATGATGTTCATGTTGAAGTAAATGAAGTTCACTTGGATCGGTATTACCATTGACCAAAAGACCATTGGTTGGCGATGGTGTATGTCCATTAGCAACAACTGGTGCAGGTCCCGAAGCTTGTTCATTGTATGTTGTAACTTGTGTTTCTTTACCTGGTTCAGTAATGAATGTTGTCGTAGCAGTTTGAGATGTAGATGTAACAGTTATTTTAGCAGCTGCTTCTTTATCAACAAGAATACCTGATGTACGATCGGAAACATCGCTGAAATAACGACGACGAAATACCAAATAATAGAGACATGTCAATAAAAAGACCAAAACAAGTATCGATGATAATAAGCCAACAAGCTAAATTAATTCTCAAAGCTGAAATCAGATTTCGATAAATCTGAAAAAAAAACTTACCACTGCATTCCATCCAGCCGGTGAACTGTACAAGTACGAAACAATGACAGGTGGAACAACTGGACATGGTCGACCATCTTGAGTTACAGCACCCACAACGTTATCTCCTAACCATTCTAGAATAGATGCGATTTTACATACGCATATTCAAATGATTTTGCTACATACCATTATTTGCATTATAGAAATTATTTGCCAAAACTGCTGCCATTTTTTGTGTTTGAATAAGACGAGTGTAGAAGAAAATGAAATGACGACCGTTGTTTGCTCTTCTTTCTAATGAAATGAATCGGACACGAATGAGGAGAAGAAGACGAATTAAGAGAAAGAAAAGAGAGAAGAGAAGGAGAGGAGAAGGGAAAATTCAGTCGTTTTTTGTCTAGAATGACTGACCGACTAGCGAAATAATCGGAAAGAGAAACAACGGACGAACAAGAACAAGAGAAAAAAAAACCGTTGATACCAACGGCACATACACACATTTTTGAATTTTCTATATATTAATTGCGATCGGTGAGAGAAGAGAATGAATTTCCTTCAAATTATCCGTTGCGATTTTTTTATATAAACAAAGAAACTAAATGGAATGCTAATGAAAATCTGAATTTCATTTGAATGAATCATCGTTGATTTATACGCATATTTGAGATTAATGATATCCAGAATTTCTTATCATCATTTATATAGAATATCTTGCTCATTTAACTGATCGCAAGACTATTGATTAGATATTGTTCATTCGATAGACAAACGTGCGAATACACAAAAGCTAAAACAATACATATTAACATCAGTCTATCATCAATCATTCATTCATTCAAGATGATGATAAGAAAGCAAATAGGATGAGTGTATTACCTTGAGGATACATTCAAGATAGACCGATATATAGTTATATTTTGTGTTAGAAAACGAATGATTTTCTTCCAACCGAATATAGTATCAAAACAGATGAATGGTGTTATTAATGATGGTACATAACCATCGAAGATTAAATATGTTGAAATATAATAATCATCAAGGGGGAAAATCGTGAGATCGACTTAGGCGATTGACAACTTCGCGTGATCAAGGTAAAACTCGATAGTTAGGTTTGCCAAAAGGTTATCTCGTGTATTAAATCAATACTCAAATATCAACTTGAAACAAGTAAAAGACAAACTATTAAATGATTTTGTAAATTTTTTTATTGTACTTCATCGTTTAATACAACAGTAGAGTACATAAATAGCACAAGTAAATGATAGAAATTGAATAGAAGCTAACGAAATCAAACTTCCGAGATTACTTCTCATGTTATAGAATGATGTAAAAAAAAAGAAGAATTCACGCCGAGTTTTATATCATTTTCTCAATGAATTATAAATTAAAAGTTCTCTTTAAAATATTTTTTTGACTGTTCAATAGTCATAAAAACATTTTATCATTAGACCTACGCGATTTTTTGCTGTTTTTAGCATATAGGCTAACTAATTTCTTCTAGAGTTTGTAAAAAAGTTTTCTTATTTACGTTGGTGCTACCGAGTTTGGAGCTGGTCGAACAGCTACTTGCTGACGAAAAGAAATCATTTGTCTTAATTGTTCAATAAGATTTACATTAAAAGGTTTTCGAATTGTATGATAAATAATAAACGGTGTTAACAACGATGTCATAAATGGAAGAATTGCAAGTGCTTGATTGATATGTGGAGTACTGAATGTTAAAATATTGCTGAATATTAATTGAAGAATGATTGTATAAGGAAGCCAAAACATAATGTAAATGCTTGCTATAATGCTCGTTTGAACGAGTAATTTCCGTGCTCGATGCCAATTCAGTTGTTGAAGAGTTCGTTTTTGTATAAGAAATCGAATTGGTAAAAGTATACAAGCAACAACAATGATCAATGTCGGAATAAAAATCGATATCCAAGTGTATATCGATCCGAGACTTCCAATTAAAATTGCACATGTATAACCACACATAAAATTCGAATAATTAAAATTTAGATTCGAACATGTGATAAAAACATTCGTAATAATCATATAGATTAACAGAAATGAACTCAAACAAATAACTGGAATATAATGATAGATTATGCGTTGTCGATGTGAATGATAATTTTGAGGAGAAAATATAAGAAAATGTCGTTCGACACACATGAATGCAGCTAGAATACGATTGAATGCTGCACTCGAAAGAAAAGATATATTCCAAATGACACAAAACCATGGCATATAGATTGTGACTGTATTGGTCCAGAAATATTTGATGGTGTTTGATAAATCAAAAACAATTGTCCATGTTGCTTGCAATAGAAGATATACTAAGAGACGATTTTGAAAACGTCGTAAAGGACTTTGTTGTTGTGAGAATTGTAAATAAATAATAATAGCAAAAGCAAAAGATACAACTTCTAGAACAGTAAGAACTACCAGGCCTGCAATGTTATCCGTAGACATGTTAAATGTGGAATTCCATGAACAGATCAAAACGAAAGAATACCGATTTATAATTAGTTAAATCAAGAAGAAAAATGAACTGGCATCTAGTACTATTAAAAAAATACTCGTTAAAAAAGTACGATGTAAATGACAGTTCAATTCATTCTCTTTGTGTTGACGGTTTTTTTAGAAAAACATCAAATAGATTTTTAAATTATTATTGGGTACCATTTATAGACACAGTAGAAATTAAATATAATCTGAATGACGCTATAGAAAATTTCCAGCATTCATTTTTTTCCGTATGAACACGTCCGTACTTTAATGTCTATAGAATGCATTAATTTTTAGCGACAAAACACTATTCCCTTGTTTTTGTGTCGTTATACAACACAAATCTATTTATCATTAGATAATTTTCCAAAAGATATTCGAAGGTCATTCTTCGACATAACAGACAAATATCCCTAATATGACATATGGAACGGCCATGATAAATGCACGCAAACAACGACAGATTAATTTAGCATCAATCAGAAATTTTTTCCTGATGATAACTAACTCAATAATGTCTGCTACTGATTAGTCTCTGTTTTTGTCAATTTTAATCAAAAATATATAAATATATCGTCGGTATGATTCATGGCAAATAGTTAATGCTTTTTTTTTTTATTTAGTATCATTATTTACCTGAGATAATCTCATCTTACAAGAATACAAGCAATATAGTATATAAAGAATAAATTCACCAGCCAGTCATTAGAAAGCCAAAGAACAGAAGAAAAAGAAAAAAATACGAGATACATGAAAAATAAAATAAATAAATACGGGGATGAACACACAATTTTGTGAGAATAGCAATTTAAGAAAAAAACAAATAATCCATAGTCGCGAAACACCGGCAAAGAATTTTGTTTTTTTTTCTATAAGGCTGAAGTTATCAATGGTTGTGTTTGTTGTTCGTTTTTTTCGTATTTACTCATCGATGATGAACTGAATCGTTTGTTGTTGTTGGATGTTGAAGCAACGTTCATTTTTAAAATACATGGAATGATTTTATTAATTTGTACCGAACCTAAAAATGAAAACATTGATTTCTTTTTCCTCGTCTTTCAATAGTTAAAATCGTACTACCAATTAAACCAACAAAGAAGATTTCTTCGATTATATTCGTATCGATTTCGACTAAAAATGGTAGTTTCAATAAAATTCTTCCCAAACGTTCACTATCGCCGATGAATTCATCATAATTTCCTGATGACATTCGTTCATTGATATGATCACGTAGTTCTTTGTAGGCAAGAATTCGATAGGCATCGATTTGATCACAAAATGATACAAGTTCTACAAATGATAATAAAAAAATAATATTCGAGCAATGGATCAATTGATTTTTACCATTGCTATTCGATGAATTAAAGATCACCATTAATTTTAAATATGCATATTCAACATCAGTCAAATGTAAACGATCGAATTCGTAGAGAATTGTTTGTAAACGACGTAGTTGAATCCATTTATTTAATTCATATTCTAATTAAAAAGAAAACGAAATCGAACTTTTTTGTTTGTTTTCATCTTTTTACTTGTTAATAAAGTTGTAAGAATATTTGTTAGATTAATTGTTGATGAACATTGCATTAAACTGAGAAGAAATAATGGTAGCCAATGATTTTGTAAGAGAATTGTTTGAGTTTGTGGACTATTTTGTAGAAACAAAAAACAAAACGAATTTAAAAAAATAACACTTGGTTCATTTGTTTGTTTACTCGAATATTTGAAATGCAGAAATTGTTTTAATCCAATCAATTGATTGGAAAAGTATTCGGGATGCAGATTCACAAATGAAACTATTCGTTGGCGCAGCCAATTGTGCTTGTTGAAAATCACGATTTAGAGGTGGAGCTATTGTAAATAAGCAAGTTTTTTCATTAATCAATGGACCTTAAATAAACAAAATATTCTAAGGAATGCATTCACAGTTAAACAAACATTCGATCTGTTCCCAATAACATTTCTCATTGAATAAGTACTGTTGTTGCATTAATGAAAGTGAATTATTTGTTGAATTTGAACGAGACTAAATTTGATAGACGAAGACTTTGAAATAGGAACACAGAAGCTAAATAAAAATATTTTCGTTTCTTACGTGACATGCTGCTTTCGCTAGATTATCGAAAGCTTTTGTTATTGCTAATGTTTGTTGCTGTTGTTGATGATGATGTTGAGTTTTTGTGATTATTGTATCGAGTGTTTCAGTTTTAATACTGCAATCAACACGTAGACTAGTTGTTGTACTCGATGCTGAGGACGAGGCCGATGATGGCGGAGAAAGATAGACAACTAAACGACAGATCAATGAATTGAATTTTTCGTTTTCGTTGTTTTTGCATACGTGTAGGAGATTTGGCTCGTGATGTTGATGATAGAATACTGTGAAGAGTACTTTGTTGTTGAGTTTTCATTTCATTAGTTGCCATTTGAATTGAATTATCTCGATAGTTATTCAATAGAGTTGTTAATGGATGAATTGCATGTGATATTGAATTATCCGTTGGTTTACGTTTAAGAACACTCGTAAGAAAATCGGTCTTAACCTGTTGATTGATGTAAGGTCGTCGTTCATTTTGAACAGCTTCAACGCGCATACCAACTTGAAGACATTTTTGCAAACGACAATACTGACAACTTAAAAAATGAAGAAAACATTTAGGTTACAAAACATTTCGTTTAGTGAATTTCAATACCGGTTACGCATGAATTTATTGATTGGACAATCTTTTGTACTAAGACAAGTATAGAGAACCTGCTTTCGAATACTTCGTTTGAAAAATCCTTTACATCCCTGAATAGAAGAATCAATTTGAAATTATTTTATTAGATAGGAAAACGAAGGAGGCTCATACTTCACAGGATAGAACTCCGTAATGTCTTCCTGATGCTCGATCTTGACAAACACAACATAATGACAAAGTATTTCCGTTTGTTACGGATGAATTCGAATTTTCTTCATTATTATTCATTGATAGAGAACCTAATCGAAAGATGTTTTTCTTGGTTTCTTTCCTTTTTTGTTTGCTCTATTTTCAACAAACTTGACAGACTCAAAAGGCCATTAGCTGCAATTGTTAATTGATTTTGTTGATGAAAATTAGCTAATGTTGCCATTTCTTTTGAACATACAGAATCGATTTCATGATTTTGATGATGAGGAATATTTTCATTCTAAAAAACCGATTTCATAGATCTACTTTGTTAATTTAATGATTTGTTATTTTGTATCTTTATCTCGGATTCAAAGTCAAATTTTGTTATGTTTATTGTTTATCAACTTGTCACGAGGAAAAAGTCAACCTTGGACTTAGATATGTTTTGGTTATATTCAATCGTCTCAATCTTATTTTACTCTATTGTAGTCAAATTATTATTCTCAATCACTTTAGATATTGATCAAGGTAAAAGTCATTAATATGCGTTTTGTTCGTCGTCTTTTTTCTCTCCTTTCGAGTCCTTCAATCCTATCAACCCTAATCAGTTTTTCTTCATCAAATAATAAACATATAAGTTATTTCGCAAAAAAATAGATTTGCATCACCTTCGACATACAACATTATTTCTTCTTTTTTTTTATATATATATTTCTTATAATCCAGATGACATGAGTCAGACGTGATAGTTGTTTTAACAAGGTCGCCGACAATGTTTTCTCGACCTTCACCGTCGAAGGCCGTCGCCCTCACATCTCGTCTTCGTCCTTACCAACTTATTCTTCATCTTCTTTGCATTCTCAATGTGTATTACTCGTTCCTTTTCTCTCTCTCTCTCTCTCTCTCTCTCTCTCACTCTCTCTTCCTCTCGTTCCCCACCGAGACATGCCTGTTGCACATTACATACGTTCAAGGTCAATTTTACAAGGATAATATTGTAAAATTGGACGAATAAAAAAGAAACCGAGAGAAGAACTATCAACATTTGGTAATATACTTGTTCCTTTTTCTTTTCTTTTTTGTTCTTATTTTATACATACATTTCGGCCCAAGGTTAATTAAATTTTATGTTTAACGAATAGAGAAGAAAAAGAAAAACGACTCACATCAGAATTTTGAGAACTTGATGATGCTGATGATGATGATGATGTTGGATTGTATTGAAATGTGTCTTTTCGTATACGTTTTCGATGTGGTAATATTGTATCATGAATTAATGGATCGTCTTCATCATGATTTGTTCGTAAATTTTCATTGAAATTCGATGTATCATCGGCGTTTTGTTGTTGTTGCTGCTGTTGTTGATGTTCATCATCACCGTTCATAATCTCGGGTTTTCGTCCCATAATCAAATGTGTATTTGTTGTTATCTGTCGAATTTAAACAAACCGGAGTACTATCAATATGTGCATATGTATATAAAGAAAGGTGATTGTTGTATCTAATGTATACGACGACAACAGATTCGAAATAGGTGACCTGATTTTTGCTCTCGTTCTCTATCGATTGAGTCGATTGTTCCTTCACTCTTTTCTTGCTTTTTTCTTTTTTTTTTCTCTCTAATATATATATATATATATATCAATGTAATGCACTCGGTTTCCTTTTGCTTTCTACTATGCGTAAAAAAAGTTTCAACAGATGGATGATGAGAACACATAGGAGAAGAGAACAAGAAGAAGAAGAAGAGAGAAAAAAGCGAACCGACAGAAGTCTAAAGAACTTAATGTTGTTTCTTTTCATGGAGAGAACGAGAAAGAGAGACAGAGAAATGTGTTCTAAAAAAAGTGATGATCATAGAAAGATGGCTAAGATCTACACATAATGAATTCTAGTCAAAGAAGACAATAATGTGGTCTCGTCAATTGAAACGACCTTTAAGTCAATAAGCTAATAGGAAAAAACAAAATAATTGTTCGTATGTTGTAATCCGATTTTCTTTTCTTGAGAGGAGAGGTACATTGATGAAAAAATGAATAACCTTTCGATCAGACGATTAAAAAAGAGAAAAAGTTAATAAGAAAAAATCAAATCATTCTTTTTTTCATTTTGACTTTGCTTTTACAGTTTTCTTTCGTAATTTTATTTCGTTGTCAACAAACGTTGGATTCAGCATTTTATTTCAATCAAATTCATCACTAAATCTTCTCTCAAGGACAATTCTATCTTTACAAACAAACAAAAAATTGTTTTCTTTTATATTTATCAAAAGAGTTATATTTATACAAAACAAACAAGAATATCTCGTAAAAATCGAGATTACAACAAACGTTCTTTCTTCCTTCATTGTTTACATTTATGTTCCTATCTTTAATTTCTTATGTGTGTATACATGAGACAACAACCAAAAAAAGAAAATGAACTCATAGTTAAGATAATAATAAATAACACAAAAAGAAAACACCATTTAGAGAGCTTTTTTTTTCTATTATTTCATCACGTATTTGTTGTCATTCGTGTATTCGTTGTTGTTGTTGCTGATGATGATGATGATGATGTATTCAATGTTGGTAGAACATATAATTGAAATTGATCGTAGACTGTTTTGAGATCTTCTAATGTATATTGATATAAGACAACAACATTTTCAAGTTGTTTATCATGTTGTAATGCACAATCCAAACAGCGTACGACATGTTTTCGATCAATTTCACTAACGAATAGTATATCGAATACTTCACAATCACATGTAATACAATAATGTGCCGACTCATGAGCTTGTCGCAATTGTTTTCGTACGTCAACACCTCGACCAAATTGTTGTTCGAGATAGGATAAAATCAATTGAATATATTTTAATGATTGATGAAGAATAAATTTAATTAATTCAAATAAATGTCGATCATTAATACGAATATTTCGTGCGATATTCCAACTTAAATGTACCATTGGTATGAGAGATTTCGATGAACACAAACGATTCCATTCGTATCGTTCAATAGCAGCGTAATATTGATTGTATGTCAATGGTCCGACATTCCATGAAATGTTATTACACCAGCCAATCGATTGAATCCAATAGGTACATCTATTTCGAAAAACGAAAAGAAAATTAACTTTTTTTTTGTTTGCAAACGAATTTATTTTACCCAGTATTGACAAAAACGAGATCGCCTGGTTTTTGTACAAAACGATAGACTGGCACTTGAGCATCGTACAAATCATCTAAGATTGGCCACCATGAACCATTCAAAAAGTCGACACCATTCTTTTCACAAAGACTATAGAGAATTCCCCAGTATTCATTGTTGACAGCGAACCATTCGCAATCGCCCGGTCCAATATTAATATTAATCGCACAGAAATTATTGGCTTCTTGTCGAGCAGGTGTTCGTGAGCCGGGCACTTTCATATACAATTGAACGCTATTCATGCCTAAGACTGTGTAGCCAACATGAGATAAAATATTGCCTGCTGAAACAACACGCATGAAGAGTGGTAATTTAGTCAATTCAGATAATTGTGCTGCCCATTTTCGATCATCAGAAAGATCGACATTGGTGCCTGATTTAATCGTTCGAATCGATGAAATCGAAAAGTTACTCGGCAGATTTTTATTGAGTAATTTCTTCGATGTACCATTTGTTAACATCGAATTACCCGTAAGATTATTATGAGCATTCATCGATGAAAGTATCGGCTCATTTAATTCATCTTTAATCATATCATGATAGGAATAGGCTTGATATTGAGCGTATTTAGCAATGGTTGTATATGACCGTGTCGATGAATATTTCCAGACATTTTTCAATGGCATTGTCATTGATGTCAGATCGAAATTTTCATCGATAGCTTGTTGCCGTTGTGTACGAACTTCGATCGGATGATCGGGATGTGTTTCGACTAAAGTTTTGGTTGAAAATAAGCCTAAATCGAGTTTTAAAACATTGGCAATGCCACGAACAATACAAATCGGTTGTGAGTAACAATATTGTTGTAATTGTGTTGATGTTGCTTCGCGACGTGTTTCTAAAATGACACTTGGCGTCGGTGGATTGAAATCGAATGATGAGGAAGTTTTTGGAATGTTTGGAAATTTTGGTGTATGACCATCAGGTAAATAGGAAACAGGCAATGGCGGTAGAGATGATGATGAATGTTTGATGATTTTTTGTAGATCATTTGAACTTGTTGTCGTTGTAAATGATGAGGTAGGCTCGATTTTGAGACGTTTTGGACGAAGATTTGGATCGTTGATAATCGAACATTTGTCGATACGTAGAACGTCGATTGATGGTTTTGTTTGAACTGAAACAACAAATCAAGAGAGTAAAATTTTAATAAAATTCGAAATGAAATTTACTAATAAGTGTCGATGATGATGATGATGGTGCTGCTGCTGCTGCTGTTGTTGCTGCTGTCGATTGAGATGAATGTTCATTTGATGTCGATGGATATTGAACATTGGACGTACTTGTTGTTGATGGTGCTGGAAGAGATGTAAGAGTTGATGATGTTGTTGCTGTTTGTTGTTGTTGCTGTTGCTGCTGTTGTTGTTTCGCAGTTAATTCGACAGGAATTGGAAGTGTAAATGCTTCTTCGACTTTTGGCAATGGACCACGAGGTCTAAATGATAATAAAATGAATCATCTCTCGAATCGAATCGACTCAACTTACTGTTTTCCAATAGCACCTTCAGGTATTTGAGCAAGACATGATTGTAATTGATTAATACGATTGATTAATTCTCGATTCCATGATTCTAATAGAAGAAATTACAGAAACTGTTCTTTTTTTAAAACTTTCTTTCTACTACCATCTTTATCTAGAATCGCTTTTTTATAGCAAAATAATGCATCTTGTGCTTGTCCACTTGTTTCATACAGAATTCCTAGATCCATCCATGCTGTTGCATGTTTATTATCAATTTGTATGGCACAAACAAATGCTTGTAGAGCGTCCATTGTTTGATTTTGATGTTGATAGAGAACACTAAGAAAATAGAAGACAAATTCTCGAAATATCTATTTTTTTTTATTTTCTTTTTACTCACCCAATCGAACACCAAACATCAGCATTTTGATCTAATTTATCTACACAATTTCTATACGTATAAAATGCTTCGGTATGTTTACGTAGAGCTGCATAACAACGTCCTAAATAATAATATGTTATTCCACATGTTGGATCACATTTGCAAGCTTGTTCTAAAGTTGTAATTGCTTTTTTTATTTGATTTTCTCGTTCAATATTTAAATTATCTCCATTCATATTATTATTATTATTATTATTAGTTTCGTTTGTTGATGTCGGTGCATAGAAATACAACCAGCCAAGTTGTCGAAGAATTTTTCCGTCCAATTTCGTTGGCATAAGATCTTGTTGAATTAATTTTTCATATTGATTTTCTGCTTCAGTCAAATGTCCTTGTTGTTCGTGAATAAAACCGATTAAATAAGATAATTCCGAACGAGATAAACAACATGAACTCGTTGTATCATTGAGTGCACGTTGAAAATGCTTTAAAGCTAACGAATAATCACCTAACTGCTTGTAGATTAAACCCAGACGAAGATGAACATCGTTTCGACGAGAAAATTGACTGTCAATATAGAGAACTTGTTGATAGGCACGAATAGCACTAGAAGACAAATTCAATATGGATGAAAAAAAAACAAAATATTTCGATTTTTACTGATTTTCAATATTATAATGTTGATAAACAATACCAAGCCCGAATAGAAATTCTGGATTCTGAAAAAGACAATAGAATGTGTCTATTTCTCGATTAATGAATCTTACTTGATTTAATCTCGTTTCTAATGCATATGCAGCTTGATATGCTGAGAGAGCTAGAGAAGAATATCAATAAAACAATAAGAGTCTTCATTCGAAATGAAACTATTATTTTACCTTTCGAAAAATCTTCTAATAATAAATGCCAATGACCAACATTGATATAATACTGTGCTAATTGTATTGGTTCTTTTTCATTTCGTATTTTTTCTTCATAATATTGAATAGCCTAAATTGAATTACATGTTTTAATCGAAATTTTACATTGAACAAGGTTTTACTATGAGTAAAAATTGACGTCGTTGAGTTTCTTCTGGTTTATCCAACGAAATAAAACCGTAAAGAAGACTAAAAGTAGAAAACAAACAAACAAAGAACAAATTTGACAATTAAACAAATAGTCATCCACGATATTCACCTGTCGTAATCATTCTCAAGAATATCAATTTCGTCATCAGTCAATTGAATTGATGATGATTGTTCACTCATTGATAAAATTTTGATTCTATTCTATACGTTTTAGTCTTGTTTATTTTCTACAATGAAAAAAAAATACCGATCAACAGAGCTTCTTCTTATTCGCATCTTTAAGTATTCCTTTCATTGGTCAACGGACAATCGAATGAAAAAAAAGCATTTTTCTTGTGTTCATTTCTGTTTCGTTTTCTATTGGCTGGATGTCTCGCGCCAGAATCGACGTCAGCAACATGTCTGGGTAAAATTACAGATGAGTCATGTTGTTTCATCGCCCGCACTTACTCAACTCCTTCGTCATTCGTTTCATTTCTTCTTCAGAGACACACACACACCACGTCAAAGTCCAAAACGATGTCTTCGAAATGGGTTTTTCCATGGGAAAATATTGAATCGACTGATATCACATTGGAACAACGACGGAAACTGGCTAAATTTATCATTGATTTGGGCACCAAAATTCCAGTGTATGTTATTACAAAAACTTTCATCATTCAGAACATAACGTTACTTCCTTGTTTGTTTAGCAAAAGTAATCTGTGCTTGTACACAGCTGTCGCCTATATGCAACGATTCTACATGCTGCAATCGGCTAAACAATTCTATCCGATTGTATGTTTTCTGCAACAAATCAAGTTTCGATTGATTTTGATTTCTGCTTTTTTTTGTAGCGTTTATGCCAAGCAGCTTTATTTCTTGCATGTAAAGCTGAAAAAAGTCCGGTGACAATTCAGCAGATCTGTGAAAAAACATCTCAAGTATTAAATATACCTTACAATCGTGCATCGAATGTAAACTTTCGACACAACACAACAAAACGCGATATTAACGATAGAAATTGATTTTTATTTTAGGCCGAAAAGATCTTACAAAACGAAATTCTTGATTATGAAGATGCATTATTTTCCACATTGGGTATGACTGAAGTCTGTTTGAAAAACGAATGTATGCATTTATTTTCTTTAGTTTTTGGTTTTATTGTTCAACATCCATATGAACATATCAAACGCGTACTTGCCAATGCCCAAATTGCGAGTCAAGGTAAACAGAAAACATTCGATTTCTATAAAATTAACGATAGAAAAAAAATTCTTTCTTTTTAGTTGAACATTCGATTGATTCGTTGAAATATATCGCCTATTTTTTGGCTAAGCAAAGGTGCTTTGATTGAGATGTGTAGAGCAATTTACCTAAATCTCTTTCTAGTATTTTATTAACGACATTCTCATTGCAATATTCTAATGAATTGATTGCACAATTTTGTGTACAATTCGCAATTAAAATTCACGATGATACGATGATTTCAGCGATTCAATTGTCAGAATCGACCGATGAATATCAACAAATCGAACGTAAGAACCGTTCGAAATGAGGACGGGCATTTCGAATGTTCGGTTATTTTAGAATTAATCAGGGAATTTAGCATTATCTTTATTAAACATGGCGATGCTTACAATAAAACATTTCATGATGCAAAAGAATATGTATGTACAATTAAACTTTGATCAGATTTCAAATTATTTGCGTATAATATAGAAATTATATACTGATATTCGTGAAATAGCAGAGAAATACACGAAACAACTTGGTGATCGATCAATCTCGCGTGCTTTGAATCCAACAAATGTTAGTCAATATCCAGTTTTAGACAATCATCCGTTGTTACAAATGTCGGCATCAACCGCCATGCCGTCACCTTCGTATACTCCTACATCGCCGCCCCAATTGACCGGTAAGTTTTTTACTGGGGAATTTTTAAGAAGAAGAAAATGAATTGTTTTTCTTTTAAATTTAGATAACGCTGTTGAAACCGGTGGATTAAAACGACCCTATGAATACTCGAATGACGAGGACAACATTCCAGTCAAACGTTTCTCGACAGTTTTAAAATCAGAATAAAAAAAAATTATTTATTTTTTTGTACAATTAGTTTCTTTTTTTTAAATTGTTATTTGTTTTTTTGTTAAAACGATTAAAAAAAATCTCAAAACTTAATAGATTTTCACTTAACATGAAAATTCTATTTCAGATATTTTCCAAGAAAAAAAAAGCTATTTTTTTATACAAAGGCGCGTGGATTGTTTGCATATTTAAGTTCAGTTAAACGACAAATTGTCAAATTTTTTTTTTGCATTTTTCGATTTAACACTTCGACGACGTTTATCTTGTAAATTATGTGGACACGTTTCCATCGACAATGCTTGAATTAACAACATTGATGATTTTTACTTGGCTAACACTACGTGTTCGTTATGTAAGAAATTCTATAAATTTGCATTGATATTATTCTTTTCTCTTGTTATTCAATAGTTTCATGGTTATTTAAGGAATTTTATTATATTCGATATTGATATAAATAATTATGTTATTGTTCGTTGGTTGTGTTCATTTATAATGACAAACGATCCGACAACAAATCAAAAGTCAACTCGACAACAAACAACAACATCATCCATGGATGATTTAATGCATTTGAGGCAAAACAAAGTCAATTATTCGAGTTTACTGACACAGAAAAATCTTCTGCAATTCAACGAATGTTTACCTATTGAATCGTCGAACGTGCCACATCCACGTTCAGGTCATAGAGCCGTTGCAACCGACTCGGATTTATGGATTTGGGGAGGTTATTATCCATCAGTTCAGGGTCAACCTGAACGAATGTTTCAAGAACTTTGGAGATTTAATTTTGCACTTCAACGATGGACACTCGAGAGAACAACCGGTGACGGACCGATACTTACTCTCGCTTCACATTCGAGTAAATCGAAAGAAATATTTTCTTCTTCTTACCGGTTTTCGTTTCATAGTGTGTCTCTATGGAAATTTATTGTTGGTTTTCGGTGGTACAGGCTTTCCTTTTGGTCATCATGTTTCCAATGATTTGTTCGTTCTCGATTTAAAACGACTTCATTGGAAACGTTGTCAAATATTCGATCAACAACCACAAGAAGTCTACGGCGCGGTAAGCATTCATCTATGTTTTCAACAGTCAAGTACAATAATTTATTCAAATTTTAGAGTATGATCTTGCATGATGATCATTTATATATTCTATGTGGAACAAATAGTTGGACTTATAATTCTGATGTGTATGATGTTTCTTTGTCTGATTTAAAATGTCAACATATTGGCACATCCTTCGATGAAATTGAAGATTCAAGCGAAGTGGGAAGGTAAAGACAAACTTTTAATACGAATTGATGAATGTATGTGTTCTCATCTAGATATCGTCAAGAAGCATATTTACATAAAAATCAAATTTATTTATTCGGTGGAGGAGGAGTAACTGGCATATCTTATTCACTCGAATATGTATGTTGATTCAGTTCATAGAAGATCTGTATTATGATCATTTCATTTTAGTTACCAGTTTTCGATTTAACTACTCGGAAATGGTCGTTTACTCGAGCCAATCCCGACCCAATTCATAGTAAAATCTTTCGAGATTCTGCATCGATTAAATATTTTCGTTTGTTTGATTGATTAGATTTTCCAGTAGCACGAAAATTTCACTCAATATTTCCATTTCATGAAAATCAAGTGATTATGTTCGGTGGTGCTTATTTCAACCCGTCACTCAATCGCCACATTCTTGTGAATGAACGTTTATGGATATTTGATTTTAACAAATTCGAATGGTCAATTTTACCCTCTTTAGTCATGCCTCGGCCAACGTATTTCCATGCAGCTGCTATCACTGAAGTATGAATGAGCCAATAGATCTTTCTGAATCTCTAAATTTTCATTTATTTTTTAGCGTGGAGAAATTTGGACACATGGTGGTGTCGTTTCCGATCAAAGTTCTACTAATGATTTAACGAATTCCTCTGAAATACGTATAACAACATTGTATACGATGAATACTCGTGCACTTAACTTAACTGAAATCTGCTGGCATAGATTTTTAGATTCTCTTTCGGATCGAAGTTGTTTAATTGAACAAGCAAAACTTATGAATGAGCTTCTTATACCCCGTCGATTTATTGAACGAATTCATTAAGAAAAAAACGTTCTTTTCTTTTCTTTTCTTTTCTTTTCTTTTGTGTTATTTGATAATAGTCTATTTTTTTCGTACGAAAATGAACTGTTGCGATGTATCATTGAAAGCAATGGGGACAGAGAAAAAAAGACACAACAACACCACAATAATTGTGAACTATTACAATTGTTGCTTTATACATATAAGAAAAAGACTTTTGGTTATATGGAAGTTCTTAATTATGTTTATGAACAGATGTACAGAACAAGGTTAACAATAAGAAGTAAAACCTTAATCATTGATTACAGTCAGCTGTTACATTAATTTCATCTGTGACGATGTCATTGTCAAACTTGAACGAAATCATAAATTCAACTAAGATATTTCGAAATTAACAAGACATTTGTTTATTATGTAAATGTAATTATGCATTACATGCATGAATTCCTTGAGCCATAATCGATAAATATGTGTACGCATAAGAACTATTGACATCTATAGGATGGATTTATAGAGGTTTGAAATTGGTTTTATTTTGTTTTGAAATGATGAATAAATTGAATAGGAATTGTTTGAGTCAATATGGAATATTGTAATTTCTTTGCAGAGGATAAAACACAAGATTTTGATTGGTAAAAATATGCCATGCATTAAGTAATCATGGCCGCTATTGAGCCAAAATTTGTGGCTTTTGACCAGTGTAAAATTTTTCTTGTTCTTCATATATATGTACCGTCTCGTTAATTGTATCTTTCAATTTCTCTTGAGAACTAATATGTTTCATCTATTTTCTATTCTCACTTCACGTTATTTTAGTTAATTAGATTTTAATTGATTTTCTTGAAAATTAATGATCTATACTTAATAATACACACACACACAAATGACTAAGTTCGTTTGCTTTCCTAGTGAACATTATGTTCGCATTGAACTAATTAGTAGTCGCGACACACTTTATCAGTGACATGTCTTTCTTATAAACTATATAGTAAGAAGAACTCGATTGTTTCATGCTGATTGATTGATAGTAAACAAGTGAGAGAGACAGACAGACAGACAAAAAGAGGCACAAGCGAAGAACGCTATGATCACTAATAAATATATTTTATTATATTTATTGATTTTCTCATAGTAGTTCGTTGATAGTTCTATAAAATCAATAAGATCAATGAGAACTTTTTTTTTCTTCTTCTTCTTTTCTCTTTTTTTTCTTCTTGTTAAGACTAACATCATTCGTTAATGATAATCTGTTCTATATACAACATTCCATATTTCTTTACTAGATGAATCAATCGTTATATGTATGTATGTATGGATGTTCGTTCTTTCTCCTCGAGCTATTTGTTCAAATCATTGGCATTGCTGTTGACCTCGCCTTGACTGATATTGGATATGTTTAGAATAGTAGTCGTTCGACATTGATGATTAGTTTACTTAGATCTCAATCGGATTCTTCGATTCTTCTTTTGCTCCTATGATCTAACCCGATGGAATATTTTTGAGTGTTTCATTGTGTCTACACTTTGCCGCCATGAAACATCACCGTATATGCAGAATGTGAAGCAGAGAAGAAGAAAAAAATCGATTTCCCTTGTGAGAATCTTTTTTTTTCTTCCTCGTTCTTGTTCTCGCTCTCATTCTGTCGCATTTTTTTCGGCTAGGCATCGATTGAAGAATAGCCTAACTATCTATAACTTACGGCAGTATTTTTATTTGTGGTTTCTTTCATTCCATCACATAAATGTAACTAAATACTAAACCTCTTTTCTCTTTTTCGAATTCAGATATTTAAAACGATGGTAATCGCGGGCACTAATCTTTTATCCACCATCGTACCCTATGTTCACATACTTTCATCATCATCAAATACATACTGTTCTCAATGTTTCAAATCATCGGATGATTTAAAACGTTGTTCGAAATGTCATCGAATATCTTACTGTTCAATTTCATGTCAACGAAACGATTGGATCTATCATAAACATGAATGTTCTCATCTACATGAAATTATTGATGAATATGATTTAACTCGTTTATTTTTACGTTTAATTCTTCGATATAAAACCGATTGTGGTATACAAAATTCATCGACAAAACGGAAAGTTGATGATTTATTAACACATGAAAATGAAATTCGTGTTGACAAACGTCGCTTTCTAATCTATCGAACATTGATTAAACAAATGCAAACATTCGAATTGCTCAATGATCTTTCTGAACAAACAATTTTCGAATTATTCTGTCGTTTAGTTATCAATACTCTAACGATTCATGAATCAATTGATTTAAAATCCATTGGCTATGGTTTATATTTAGACGCGACAGTATATAATCATTCATGTCGGCCCACGTGTCATACGATATTCAATGGAATTGAATTAACTATTCGAACGATATGTGAACAAGCAACAAATGATGAATTCACAATAAATTATATTGACCTATTAGATGATTATCAAACACGACAAAATTTTCTCAAGGAAAACTATTATTTTTCATGTCGATGTGTTCGTTGTTTAGAAAATGATGTTAATGAACGTATTACTCTCGAAAAAATTCATTTCGAAGAACAACAAATGGACAAATCAATTGAAAAACAAGATTTCAAAAAAGCCTATCAATCGAGTCAAAATCTTCTCAATTACTATCCAAAAATCATGCCTAATTACCATGCTTATCTGTCATTACATTATTTAAAACATTTGAAATTAGAATTATATCTAGCTGATACAATTTCTGATTTAATACTTCAATCAACAATGAATGATACTCTTGAACGAGTGAAAATATCTATGGGTAATCAACATCCATTGACATGCGAAACCATTCGTTTATGTGAACAGTATCGATTAGAATTGATGATTAAACAAAGACAAATGTCAATTCAATAGTAACAACAACAACAACAAAAAGTTCTTGAATCAAGAGTTTTCTTCTTTATATTTCCATTGGTTAACAAAGATAAATTATATTCTTCTTTTTCTAGATAAAAGAAAGAAACAACCAATTTTTCGAAATCTTATTCGAAATGGCCACAACAACAAACGAATCTCCTGCTCATAATCGCGACGATGTCGATGATGAATATCGACGTGAATTCGATCGGCCAGCTGATGTTGCCGAAGATATGCGACAGATGGGTCAACGACAACGTGTTACTATGATCTTGAACTCACGAGAATTTCGTGACGAACTCGAAGCAATTATTACCGATGCATTGAAACATGGACCTCATCCAGCATCATTAGTTGCTCTTCAACAAATCTCGGAATTGCTCTTACCACATACATCTCGTTGGACAACTGTTTCATCCTTATCACGTGCTGGCGGTTCAGTTATTGTACCGATCAATGATATTCGTGGTGTTGATTCTCAAGGTTACAATAAAAGTGAACGTTTACTTCGATGTAAAGTCGCGTCACTCTATCGACTTGTTGATCTCTTCGGTTGGTCACAAGGTATCTACAATCATATCACTGTTCGTGTTAATCAAGAACAAGAACATTTTCTTATTAATCCATTTGGTTTGATGTATCATGAAGTAACAGCATCGAGTCTCGTTAAAGTTGATATAGCCGGTAATATCGTCGATACAGGTAGTACAACCTATGGAATCAATCGAGCTGGTTTCACTCTCCATTCGGCCATACATAAAGCTCGACCGGACATCAAATGTATTGTTCATTTGCATACGCCATCGGTAGCTGCTGTTTCGGCAATGAAATGTGGTCTTCTACCATTATCACAAGATGCTTTATTCTGTGGAAAAATTTCTTATCATGACTATCGAGGAATATTAATTGAAGATGATGTCAAAAAACTTCTTGTCGAAGATTTAGGTCCAATAAATAAAGTTATGATTTTACGTAATCACGGTTTTGTTGCTTGTGGTGAAACAATTGAAGAAGCATGGAAATATGCGTTTAATGTTATAAATGCATGCGAAGTACAAGTACGAGCGGTGTCTGTTGGAATCGATCAATTGTATTTACCATCGAATGAACAACAAAAACGAGTAGAATCGAAAATTTGCTTGTTTCTTTTTTTTTGTACGATAATGATTTGTTTATTCAGATTGCTGATGTTTTACAAGGCAATTCAAATGAAGCCACTGGCGATAAGAAATGGAAAATTGGTGAAATGGAATTCGAATGTCTCATGCGTATTTTAGACAATGCTGGCTTTCGTACGGGCTATGTCTATCGTCAACCATTAATTCGTACACTTGATAAAACAGCAACATTTAAAGATGTTGAAGTTCCTCCAGCTGCCTCATCAGCTATGGCGGCATTTCTCGATGGAGGTCAAACAAATCCTGAAGCTTGGTAAGTCATCAAACGTTTCAATTGTGATTCTTTCGTTTTTTTTTTGAAAGAAAAAATAACATACATACATAATGATTGTTATGCATTTCTTTTCTTTGCCATTTAAGTTCACCATCACGTCAACCACAACGTTTAACTGACTGGTGCAATTCACCGAATTCATATTTGAAACAAGAAATCGAAGAAACAGGAACACCTAATCCAAAGAAAGTCACAAAGGTAAGATTATATGTTTGCTCATGTCCGAGATTGAGAACAATGAAATTAACCTTTAAAATATTTCAGTGGGTACCTGATACAAGTTCAAAACATTCAACACCCATTAAAATCGATACGAAACATCAATTTGCTCCGAGTAATATCGATCCGAAAGAACTGAAAAGTCATCAGAAACAGATCAAAGAAGATCGTTTCAATGAAAAGATCTCGGCTGGTTACCAATCAAAGATCTTTCAAAATTCTGCTTGGGATGATGTTTCACAAATAAAAGTAATTGCATTCAACATTTATCAAAGCTCACTTATTTCGTATTCGTGTTTGTTTTCAAGGATCCACATCAAACAGCATCGGAAGCGATTGTTGTCGTTGGTGCGGCATCCAAAGGTATCATTAAACGCGATCAACAAAACAATGCCGTGGTTTACAAATCTTATTATGCACAAAATCCATTCGCACATATGGATAATGACGAAATCGAAAAATACAAACGAGACATCGAACAAAATCAAATGCGTGAACAAGGTTTGCTTTGATTTTCTTACTTTTAACAAACACATATTCTTTCATCTATTGTTCAGCATTTAAAAAGAATTCATTACTCGATGATATTCGAAAGGGTAGATTGTTCGCACAATTAAATTAGCTTTCTTGCTTTTTAATAACATATTTCTTTTCTTTTCGCACATATTCAATAGGCAATGTAAATCTCAAGAAAACGGCTCATTTTCTTCGAGAGGGTGCGAATGGATTTCTAAGATTTTGATATTCTTTCTCAGCGCATGGGTTATGTTTTTATTTTCATATTTCCCCGCCGCCTATTTCTTTGCTTAGTTTAGAAACAAAAATACATCATATATAGGCAGAGATATCTGTAATCCAATCGCATAGATTTTCTTTGATGAACGCATGAAATCATTTCCAATTAATTCTACTGCTTTCTTTAGGTGATTCTCAATATGATAATCAAGTCAATACTGGGCGAGGTAAGTAATTGTATCCAACCGCTCGACGATATATTCGTTCTTTCTCTCTCTCTCTCTCTCTCTCTCTCGTACTTTCTCTTGAAATCAAATCATTCATCATAATTCTAAATCGACCATATCAGTTAGATATAAAAACTGACGCGGTTTTTTTTTGCGTGTGTGTATATATATGTGTTGAAAGAACGCATAAAATATGTTTGAATCGTACCAGTGTACGGCTTAAAAATGAAATGTCCGTTGCTGTCGTCGTTGTTGTTCTTCTTCCTTTTTTTTCTCTTTTTGCGCACGTCTTCCTTCTTATTTAACTCGGACACTTTCTGTGTGCGTGTGTTTGGTCGAGAAAAAATGTCATTTTGGAGTTGACCGCCAGCTGCTACACCATCGATTTATTGTTCTTATGAATCATCACTATTATACAATTTTGTTCAATTCAAATACTAAATCTTTCAAAATCAACAACGAAGAAAGCAAAAGTAAGTCGAAGAAACAATTTATGATAATTTTCAAATTTTCTTCCTCTTCGTTCTTTTCGACTGTAAAATAAGAACGAATCCTTTTGAATATTAAAATAGAAGAGAAAGAAATATGAAGATAATGATAATAGTAATCAGACTTTTTTTTTCTTCAGAAGAGAGAAAAAAAGAATGTCAAGTACCCATACCAATACGAAACAAAAGTAAATTGAAACTTTCCCTTTCGTTCTTTATTTTAATATGACCGAACCTATATTCATATGATTTACTGTTATTTACTTTACGACACGCGTTTGTATGAGTAGTTAGACTATTGCTTAAGGCTTTCGCTTCAATTTTAATAACAATAATCGAAAAAGAAGTACGGGCATACCATTGAAAACTTAGGAAATAAATTAGTTTTTCTTCTCGTTTTTTTCTTGGCTTGATTGTTGATATTTAATTGAACATATGTTGTTATTTTTATAAACTGAAAAATATAATTCAATCAAGACCGATTGCGTTTCCTCGTCAATTCTCTTTCTTTTTGTTGCTTCTCTTTTTATATAATATGATTCAATAAACTCAATAGAATACGCGTCTCACACGCACACTATTCATGCCGATTCGTATACTTTCTATAGCCTCAGTGCAAAAAAATCACAATTATAATGTTTATTCGTTGCCTCTATTTCATTTTGACATGATGTAGTAGTGATGACTAACGATGCCGGTCCCTACGAGTAGGTTTTTTTTAATGTTCTTTTACTTCTTCTAACCATAATAACGAGAGGAGGAGGAAGAAGAAGAAGAAGAAGAGGAGAAAAAGAATTGAATGAACTAATCTCGTCGTTGTTCGTAAAGTTAGTTTTATTTGAAGAAAAAGAACGAAGAACGAAGAAAGAAAGAAAAAAAGAAAGAGAACACGAACATAGGCAGGTAAATATAGGAGTGAAAAAACAAAAATTTTCGTCGTTATACATCCGAATAAAGAGAGAAGAAACACGAAAAAGAGAAACGAAGAGAGCAAAGACATATATGCATAGAAGTTTGACCAAACGTGTGAGATGATGATTGAAATAAGCATTACTTATGTTATGAAAAAAGTTCAAGGCTCCTAAAGAGAGAAGAAAAATGAAGGTATTGTATTATCAATATTTTGATTTTACATTTTGTTTTAAACGAAGAGGAAAAAAAGGAAAAAAAAAGAAGAAAGAAAAAAAATATAACAAACATAAAATCATATTTTTTTCCATTAAGTTTAAATGTGCAACAACAACAACAACAGTCGCGTCGTTCGACGCCAACGACACAACAGCGTGGACAACTAAATTCTACCCCAGGTGATACACGTGACTCTTTACTCTCTCGTGTTAATAATCAAAATCCTCCTCAGTTCACAACCGAACAAACTTTACCTTTGTCATCGACATCGTTGATGACCAGTGCTCAAACAACAATTTCTACACAGACAACTCAGGATAAACCTACAGCTCAAACACTTCAATCAAAATCTCTCCCGACCTTTGCTGAAACACAACTCCTATCTGTTTATTATCTCAATCGAAATCTTGTCGATCAATCAAGTGAAAGTACTAATCAAGATAATTGCGTTTTTGTCGAACAACAAGAACGTCAACCGATTCGTTTTCGTGCAACCTACGACCCATCTGCTTTGACTCGTTCGACTCAAACATCTCCTCCAGTTGCACTCAGACAATTATCTACACACGGTTCAACTTTAGTTGTTGACGCCAACGAACGATTACTTGATTCAACTAATCAACTTTATGAACAACGCTTACGAATTCACTCAGGTAGTCAACGTCTAGCGAATAATTCAAATTTTATTGAGCAATCGGACGAACTTTTATCACCAAGTGAACTTGTTGAAGAATCAAGATATTCCTACGAAGAATATATTATACACGTTGATAATAATCAAGAACAAAAAAAGCAAACATCTTCATCCTCTCCAACAAGTACATCGTCAGTAACGACTATTATTGCTCAACCGTCCTCTCCACCACCACTGCCTTTGCCTGCGCCGCCTCCACCTCCGCCGCTTCAACCAAGTTCAATCGTCAATTCAAAGAAAATGCAACAACCTGAAGAACTTGATTCCGATCGAACATCACGATTAAGTGGTGATGAGATCAATACGCATTCATCAACAAGTAGTATGTCCGGTTCATTTACTAATCAAGATTGGCAAACTGCCATGTCGACAAATGGTGCACCTTTTGTAAATATTCGTCAAACAACGAACAACAACAACAATAATAATAATACATCGACAACTAACGAAACAACTCGTGTATCGAGCTGGCCACCTGTGCCATATGATATTGCACCAGTCGATACACAATTCGAAACATCGTTTATACTTGATGAAAGTGACGAACAACGTCGTCCAACACGTGTCCAATTTGCTGAACAGTTAGTACGTGTTATACCCGCATCAGCAACGAATAGTCTCAGTGAAGAATCGGTACCGTCTCAAGTAGTACCGGAAATGCGTGTCTATGCTCCGGCAATTATACCAAGAACAAGTACCAATCGTACGAATGCAGATCAACAACTTAATATGGAAATCGATGATGAAGATGATGAAACAACAACGACGACAACAACAACAACATCGAGTAATGTCGAACAAATTGCTGGTCGTTTACAACGAACAAGTGGCTTGACAAATTTAAATGAAGTAGTCATGGCTAGACCAAATACAGCACCACCTCCACCTCCGCCTCCGGCACCACCCGCTGTACCTCCTTCAACTGCATCTTCGACAACAACAACCACAACGACATCAACAACAGTAATACCATCAGGTGTGGATCCACGTCTTGTTCGTGATCAATTACAACGACTTGATTATCAATTAGTTGTTGATACTCGTCATGCAGTCAATCAATCGAAATGGGTTAAAGATCATTTGGATACTAGAGATGCTCAACAAACGCCGACACCTACGACTGCATCAGGTCGAGTCGATGCACTTCGTTCGTTATTCGAACAACAAAGTGGTCGATCATCGGACTCATCGACATTAAACAGTCCCAAAGCACAAAATAAACGAACCGAACCTGAAGAACGACCATCGAGACACGGCGATGAAATACGTTTTCGTGTCAAACAACCTAAAACATCTACAGTTCAGCATGCTGAACCCGTCAAAATCATTCCACGTTCGAAACCAACTACAAATACATCGACAGCCGTTGCTCCATTAACATGGGAAGATTTACTCGGTGTTCAAACTGAACAACGACAACGACAACCACAACCACTACCTCCACAACCATCGAAACGAATGCATACAACAGTTCGTGCACCATTCGAACTTGCCGATGTTCAACGAATCATGGGCAAAGGTATTCGATCGATTGACGACCTCGGACAGTATTTACCTGATGGTCAAACTTGGAAATGGAATGATGTCTTTTGGTTAAGTTTAACTCCGTCACAACGTGATCAATTACGATATTTATTACAGCAATCACGTTCACGTCAAGATAGTGGTGACACACAGATTTATGAACATAGCGATCGATCCGCTTATCAAGGCGATTCAGAAGATAATACGCCCAAAATCGATTATGCAAATCGACGAACAGTCCGTCCGAGAAATCCTTCACAGGAACAAGTTCTACCGCCGATTGTTAATCAAATTTCTGTCAATGAAAATCAACGTATTCGAACGACAAGTAACGATCCTGGATCGACTGTTAGCGTAACAGGTGCAGGTGCTTGGCAACAAACAAAACAATCAACACCAACAACATCGACTGGTATCGGTAGATATACGGAAACGAGTACAATTCATGAAAGTCAACCATCTGTTAGTATCTTTGGTTCGACACCTACAGCTACTTATACAAGAATTGGTTCACAAGAATCAATTGCATCATCAACTACTCCACAACAACAACAACAACAACCGACAGTAAATAAAAAATCGGAAAATGCAATGACAATTGCTGAATCAGGCTACAGTTCAGCTGATGAACCTCAACAACAACAACGATCACATCAATTTCGACCGAATTCAAGTACAATTATCGAAGAACCATCGACATCACATCATGTCGATACACAAAGTGGAATACCTGGTCTAGTCGTTAGTTCAGGTTCTCTGATCATTTCATCGAATGACATTCAATTACGTGAACAACCGATCTATGAAAATCTTCGACCTGAAAATCGTCAAACTGCAAACGAACCTGAACTTGATCCAGCAAGTTACGAACAATTCATCTACGATTATTTATCTTCACATGCTCGACGTTTACGTAGCGATGATGGTACACTCATTCTTTTCATCGATGGTCAACAAATACAAATGTCACACATTCGTTTGCCATCGAGCGACAATATAACATTAGCCAAAAATATTTATCTCGATGCAATCGATGAATATCCGCCACCATTTGAAACGGAATCGAATCAATTAGTTATATTCATTCAAGGTGAATCCATTGTCTTGCCAGCCGATCGATGGCTATATTACAAACGAAAATATCAAAATGCCGAATGGATTACACGACTCGAACGTGTTAATCGACGTATACCAATTGAATTGATGCCGATTATCGAAGATTGGCTGTCGGAACATACGACATTTCTCATCGATAATAATGAAATGAATGTCGATGGTTTGAATATACCTTTAACAGGTAAATTAGGTGCTCATATACTCGATCTCTATCAAATTCGTCAATTGCAATCGAATGATAATTTCTATTGGAATGAAATATTGAAATATTTGATTCGTACGGGTTATGTTTCATTTGATGCTGATGAACAAATCGTTCGTATTGCACATAGTGATCTTGATGCTCGTCGAATATTAAATCAACAAACAGCACCATCACCTGAATTAATTGAACGTTTGGCTCAACTACTGCGATCTGTCAATGACATACATTTCGATAATAATAATGGTACATTAATACTCGACAATCATTTCATCATTGGACATCGATATATAGCAGATCTGTTCGAAAAACATGAACAAGGACAAAATTTAAATGCTAATGAACTAGCTGTTTTACTATTACGTATATGTGATTACGAAGAAGATCAAGATGGGCAATCGTTAATATTGACTTTAGATGAGCAAACAATATATTTAACTCCGCCAGTGCCTCCTCCTCCTCGTTCAACATCACCATCACCGCCTCCTATTCCGGTTCTTCCTCCTTCTTCTTCTTCCGAATTCGTTCAAGAACAAGAACAAGAAATTGAAGATGAATTCGAGCAAATTTTTATCGATTGGATAGCAAGAAATGCTCGTTGGTCAACAGATGATACTGGACGTGAGTTTCTTATTCGTTATACTGCAATGCCAAATTATTTAATACGTGTCACTGGTCAAGAAGGTTTACATTTATCAAATCTGTTACGTCGTCAAGCCTTACAATTGAATGACATATTGCATTGGCATGAAAATCATGTTGAAATAGATCAACAAGAAAATTCTTTACGTATGGTAATAAAACCAAATAATAACATTGAGATTGTCAATTTACCTTTGGAAGAGAATGAAAAAAACCGAGAAAAAGTAAATGACGAGAGAAAAAAATCGACCAATGAAAAATTACGAAGTAATTTAAAAGTAAAAGAAGAAGAAGAAAGAAGAAGCGGAGGCGGAGGAGAAAAAAATTTGGTTTTTTTTATTCCGTTACATCAACAACCACAAAGCGAGAGCGAACAAGAAGAAGAAGAAGAAGAAGAAGAAAAAGAACATTCTACCTCTTCACAACTCGTACGAGAAGAACAGAAAGAAATAAAAACTAACTACGACAACGACGACAACGCCGATAAAGAACGAGCATTACTCCTTGAAAGTATTGCTTCACTGTTGCACTTTGTCAATGCAAATGGTAGTAATGTTGGCACGCTCGAACTCATTCAAGGTCGTCGCTTAAGGCTTACGTTAACTGCTAATTCTCCTTTTTCGTCACAACAACAACATATTGAATTTGATGAAAACGATACGAAAACTCTTTGTCAAGAGCTTGATTTAGATATAGACGCTTGTTCACAACATTTACTTGAATCAATTTTTACTCGAATTGAATTTGATAGTGAAAAACAATATATTTACTTTTACTATCGTGATCAAATGTTAAAATTAAAAAATCTCAAACAAAAATTCTTCCAACCTGCTTCGAAAAAACTTCGTCTAACAGGAAATAAGAACTCATCGTCATTGAATCGAACACTTAGTGAAGATCAAGTTATTTCTCTAACACAATGGCTCGATCAATTAAATCGTCAACAATTGATTACCATTACCGAACAGAATGATATTGTCATTCTTCCCAATGGTGACGACGAACAAGAACAACAACAGCAACAACAACAACAACAGATATTCATCAATCATGATGACGTCGATGTGTATATGGAAAATAAAATCAATACATCCCAACCATCGGATGAACCTGAAATCATTGGCATGCATGATATTGCACGTATTCTACTTCAATTTGATTATATTCAATATGCAAACGGCGAATTCACCTTTGGTCAACAACGTATTGCGCTCGATCGAAACGAATTAATCTGGTTACGTTCGATTATTCGTGGCGTTCGATCCGAAGCCGATAATCGTGAAACAGCTATTGATCTATTCGATGGAGAAAACACTCAAGTTCTACACATTCCATATGAACATATGCGACCAACGAATGATCCACGTATTGTTGCTGATTATTTATTTCAAAATGGCAAAGTTCGATACGATGTTGATACAGGCAATTATGCTTACAGTTATGTTCCACCAGATATTCCATTAGACGATGAAGATCAATCAGCTGAACGTATCGGCCAACGGCAACTTCTCTCATCACACATCCGTCAAATTCATACGGATGAGCAAAACGAACGTATCGAAATCGAATTCGTTCATGATCCATCGAATCGTCTTCTTCTACCAACACGTTGGTTTCGTCAAGCAGCTCAACATAATTTCGATCGTTCGTATATCATCGATATGTTGTTTGCCAATGGTGGCATCATCGATCGAGATACATTTATATTCAATGGTCGAACTTATTCATTACAAATTCCACGTGTACCATCGGCATCATCATCGATGGCCAATCTTCAAACAATTAAATTATCATCGAAACAAAAACAAGAAATCATTGAAAACTATGTCGAATCAATAAACAAACAAGATGGTATTAAACTTGATAATACAAATAATCTCCTATTATTAGAAGATTTAAATGATGGTTCACAATTATATTTTACACCTGAACATACTCGAAATATACAAGAAAATCAATATCGTCGACAAGATGTCGTTCGTTTATTAGCTAAACATAGTCAAATTAAACAGGATGAATTCGGTAATTGGCTATTAAATTATAATAATCAATATGTTCAAATACCATCATCAATGATACCTTCAATAATCAACAATAAATCCAATGTTATACGTTCATTAGGTCGACGATTTACACGTCCAATACAACCGAATACCATCGAAGAAGATAATGATGCCGAATTTCGAGCTCGTATTGCTCAAGAAACTCAAGCTGAATTTATCGAACGTTATCATGGCACAATTAATTACATGTGTCGAAATGGTTTTGTCACATGTAATCGTCGTTTAAAAGTCGTACAAATACATTTCTCCAATAATACATTAGCGATTCCAGTCGAAAAACTTCGTTCAATTATTGATACACGTACATTTAATACAGGTCCTGAAAATGTTCTTCCATTTAGTAGTCGACAATTATCTCAATGGTTATTGAATACATCGGATACGATTAGTAATACACGTCAAGGTTATATTCAATTGACACATCGAAATAAAACTTATAATTTTCCATTGATTGATCCCAATGCTCATCTCGATGAACAAGCGGAACCAGCATCAGTATTGACAGCGATGGTTAAACGTTTCGGTTTGACATCACGTGCGCAAACAATCTTATCACGAATTGATCTAACAACTCCTGAAAATCAACGACGTTGTGCAAATCATTTATTAGAAAGACTTGATCAAGACAACGGTATTAATATTGATAATGAAACACGAACATTAATTCTTTCGATGCCACCTGATAATCAACAGCAATTAGTTATACAAAATCCTATTCTACCTGTAACGAAACAAACATTAGTCGATTATTTAGTACGACATGGTCGATTTGCATTGAATGTCGAAGGAAATGATATCGAATATCGACATATAACTGATGGACGAGTCTATCGTTTTAAATCGTCGATACGTGATTGGGATGATGCACTTGGAGAAACGAATGAAGAACGTACTATACGTATTCTCGGCGAAATTCTCTCGTTAAATGGACGATTTCTTCAACGAGCTGATCGACAAATCATTGTTTCACTTCGAAATGGTGAACGATTCATTATTCCAGGTTCAATTGGCTCGCAATTGATCGGTCCTGTTAATGGAGCAACAGTTGCTGAATTATTAGTTAAATATGCAGATGATATCTATGAAGAAGAAGATGGCAAATATTTAGTTATTACACTTGCTGATCAAACATTACGTTTACAACAACATAAACAATTAATGTCAACGAAACAAACAGCAACAACAACACGAACATCATCACCATCATCAAACAAAACCAATGTCGATCCAAAATTAAAACTATTATTTCCATTTAATAGATCACTTCGACAAATACAAAAAACACCATCATCATCAACATTAAATGTTCAACCGCCAACAGCATCGAATGGCTATGCTATCGATCCGTTATTAATGCTTGCAAATTATATCTATCGAGCTGGCTCAATCTATCAAGATGATATCGGTCGTTTAGTTATTAAAATGAACGAAGATGAAATTGTCGTTCCACGTATCGAAGCCATCAATGCTATTGAAACCATAAATACTGCTCCACATCGTACAGGTACGATCATTGCTCGTTTAATCGATCGTATTGGTAAAGTACAATCGAATAAAGCTGGTGGCTTGATCATTACTGTTGGTCGATCATCATTCGAATTGCCTAAAGAACTATTCGATCGTGCTAATCAATTGCATCGAGAAGCAATTGATTTCGAAAATGATATACCGATTCAAAATCAAGATATTGTTCAAACAGGTTTAAACGGTTCAATGACATTAGCTGGTCGTCATAATCGTCAACCATACGGACCACCATTGTTGCCAATGTTACGTCAATCGAAATCAGTCGGTAGTCTAGCATCGTCAACCGTTGGACATCCGTGGTTTACAGACGATCAACAAATGCTCTATTCGAAAGATGGTCGTGGCGATGCAAGATACTTGAATTTAGATAATTATTCATTGGCATGGCAAAAAGAACAGCATAATCATGGCGTCGGTTGTGAAGTACGAACAATACGAAATGTAGCGCCGTACTTAGACGTGTTGGGTTATGTTGAAAATGATCCGAAAAAAGAAGTGTCTATCAATGAACTAACACGTT
>Ga0209952_1000796_pt1 | contig 32689 bp, 35 predicted proteins | sample ThiBiot_750_biof_2_FD_183951 | JGI IMG/M metagenome (GOLD analysis project Ga0209952, IMG submission 183951) | Wastewater bioreactor microbial communities from Cape Town, South Africa - Thiocy_cont_750_biof (SPAdes) | ecosystem: Engineered > Bioreactor > Thiocyanate-remediating >...
TTTAATTAATAATTTTGCTAATTTTATTAAATATGATACTTATGAAAAAATGCATCCAACAATATCGACCTTATATGTTGTCATTTCTTTTCTTTTTCCTTTGTCAAATAATGATTCTCAAAGTGAAACTCATTTTATTTCCATTGGAAATCATCATGAAAATGAACGTTTAGTCTATTTAAATCAATCAACAACACAAAGATGTAAATCGTATAGTTTGTCTCTAAAAGACCGAAAACAAAAAATCAATTTGATTGATACGCCTGGATTTGGCAAAAACAATAATCCAAAGGATGATGACGTGTCAATGCAACATATCTTATCAAGAATTGTCAATTTAACTCATTTAGATGCCATTTGTATTGTTATTCAACCAAATGAAACCAATTTGCAATGTTATCAAACATGTCTCAACAGTTTATTCAATTGTTTTGGACAACAAATTCAAAATAATATTATTTTTATTTTCAACAAAACTTTGTCTCATCCAATCGATCAAAGTATGAAATTCAATCTAATTCACAAATTAATTGAACCACTCGAAAATCAAAATATTCATTTTAATGAAAAGAAAATCTTGGAATTGGATAGCACTTATTTCACACAATTCTCACTTTGGTCTTATCTTAGAAGTCTTAACGAAGAAGAATGCAAACGAAGTTGGCAAATTTCACAAAATGGATGGAATCAATTTATCACTCATATTACACAACATCCTCAACCTTTTGTTATTGAACAAGGATTACAAAGAAAACAATTTTATGTCATTGAAATTAAGCGATTAATTCGTCCGATTTTAGAAACATTCAGACATACCCTGAGAGATTTTATTTTAATTGACAAAAAATCTAATTGTTCAATTGAATTCATTCCAATAACAAACAATCGTTCGTCAGCTATTTGTTATTCGTGTACGATGAGAAGTTCGAGTCGATATGGACCTTTTTGGATCATCGACGATTGTCAACATGAATTTCATGAGAGTTGTAATTCTTGTTGTTGTCAATCTTCTCAACATTTTCAAACTGATTATACAATTCAATATAAATATTTATCACATCGAACAGACCAACTAATCAATTTCTCTTTTGATGAATATTTATCATTGATCTTACAATTATCCTATTTTATCTTCAGTGAAAAACAAAATGATCCATTTTTACCTTATTTTCAATTTATGATTGAACAGGAAAAATATCTTTCAACAAATATAAATACAAATTCAGTCAATACACTTCTCTATAATCGTTTGTTTGTACTCAAACAAAAGTATGAAAAAATGTTTTCTTTACGAATCAAAGGTAAATCGTTGGATAATAATCTGAATATCGATGGAATCATCGATCGATTCAAAGAAATTCCTCTGATTGATAAACAATTACAAGTGTCAAATCTCTTCAAAGACTAGTTTTGCGTTTTTTTTTCATGAATTTTATTTGATTAAAATAAAAAAGAATCATTGAACGGTGATTGATTCAACGGAGACACATCCTGTTTGCTTTGTAGCAGATGTAAATTCAATTGTTGCTTTATAATCTCCTTTTGGAACTGATGATGTCATATTCAATGACATTGCCATGGCTTGACTTCCCTACAAAACAAATTACACGAAACATAACGAATTCATCAAGACAAACAATCACTCATCTTACCGCTTTCAATGGACAATTACAAGTCTTGCAAAGTGTACACCAATCAGCATAAGTACACGAGCCAACTTCATTCGAACAAGGTACCGTTATCCAACCGAGAAATGTATCGATTTTCAATGAAACTTTTGTCTATTCAAAAAATAGAACAAATGTAATTTGAAAAGAAGAAAAAGAAGAAGACAAATATAACTTGAATCGGTCCAACTAAATCTTCTTTAAGATCAACATTCATTTGAAGTTCAGTTATACTTGGTAATTTCACTGGATCTGGAACCATTTTAAAACTTGTTAATTTAATAGCAGACGATGATGCGCCACAATCTTTACCAGATGCTGCTCCATCAACTGAAATCTATTAACAATTCGTTTCTTCTTTTTTTTTTTAAAAATTCTATCGAATTGAGTTTTACTGTTGAAACGAAAGCAACGAGCAGAATAACGACAATTGATCGAATTGAAATCATTTTCACTGAATTTTAATCGCAAAACATCATTCGTATATTTATAAGATCTTTTTTCTTATCATTTTCGTCATAAAAATGTCTCATAAATTTGTCGAAAATTGATTTAGTTTTTTGTCTTTTCAAGGTCTTTTTACGATTTTCGATTTAAACTCGAAGTGCGTCATAAAAACATTTGATAAGATAAATTGGGAAGAAAGAGGGAGAGAAAAACAACGACCGATTGGTCGATTTATTTTGTTTCGGTTCATTACACATTTATCTTTTCATCGAATACACAACTCAAAACAAAATTAGACATTTCGACGTTTTTTCTCAATCGATGGCTGAGTAATTCGTTTTTTCTTCTTCTTCTTCGTCGTTTTTTTTACTTTGTCTTTTTGTTTTGCAAAGGAAAAAAAGTGATGAAAAAGAATCGCTTTCAATCCATTCTGAAGTCATTGTTTTATTAGCATTGATTTCGATTTTAGTTGGAATTATTATTGCCATTCCAATTGTTTATTCAAAAGGAAAAAGTCAGTCGAAAATATTCTCAAATTTGTTTCAATTTCTTAATTTAGATCAAGTTGTTGAAACACGAACTTTCAATGTTTCATCAAGTAAAATCAATTGTTTGAATTCGATTTGTAAATGAAAAGATTTTGAAAAATGTTAAAGGTTTAACAGACAATGAATGTACAAATAGTGATCGAACAAAGAAATTTGCTGTGTTAGAATATCTGGAGAATGTTGAACCATTTCCATATAAATATCATGAATATTTATATCGACCAACTGTTGTTTCGAAGACAATCAATTTAATCTTTGGATTTCATCATGATCAACGAAGTTGGTCGATCGATGCGATTAAAGTTATCGATACAACAAGTAATACTGATGTCATTCTAGATGGAGATTTTGAATCGAATTATCTTTTAAAATCGTATTCGAAATGTATTCTTTCGAATACACGAAGTTCAACAAGTGATATTCTTTTCGATATTCCTTATTCCAATGATTTCTATTACAATGATCAAACACTTGTTGGCATGTCCTATCTCGAACAACAATTGACAATTACTGGTGGACGGTATTATAATATTACTTTCTATTTAGAAAATCGAGGTTTTCCTACAAATTCTTTTCTCTTAATGATTGCTTATTGAACATTTTTCTTTTCTCTTTTTATTTTTATGAATAAATGAAGAAAAAAAAAAAGATTTACGAGATAAGAACGGCTTTTTCACAACTATCAGAAAGTGTTTGATTTTGATTTCCCCACCATTGAGGAAAATAAACATTGTTATTTAAAAGAGCAGAAACAATAATCAAAGTGATATTCAAACCAAGATCAAGTCCAGCTGAAATTAAATAAACATTTCGTTGTCGATAAGAATATTTGCCATAAGTAAAATAAATGGTTAAACCAATAACAATCCAAGTAAACAAAGCTCCAGCAGGAACAATCGATGGCATCCAACCGATCGTTACTAAAATCAATGGCCAATGAAATCGTTTCATCCAACGAAAACGTTTAAATCGAGATAAAATCCAACCGGGTATCGGAAGAAATGCACCGACGACAAATGCCCAAAGTAAATCTCGATTTGCTAAATTAGTTCCATCGAAGAAACCATAATAATCATTGAGAAGAGTCCAACCGAGTTTTGTATCATTAAATATTGACCAATTTTCACCTTTTAATTTCTTTTTAAATATATACAAATAACGAATACCAATTGATAATGTTGCACAAACAAACGATGATAAACATTGAGCAAAAAACAATGGACGAGGACCGATTTTGACATAATGAGCAAATTTCATATCTTGAATTAATGCCAATGTTTGAACGAACACAACATAACCCAATGCTATAAATGTATAAATCTGTTTCGGTGGAGTTTGTAATGATAATGATTGACCAATTAATAAACAAATATAATAAACCGAGAGATTGTGTAATAATTGACCGGTAATCGATGAAACTAAACCAAATGGTAATGTAAATAATGCACCAATAAATAATGATAATAATGAATAATACCATTTTAACCAACCGGCATGATCACATGTTACACAAGCAACAATCAATGACAAACAAAATAATTCCAAATACCACCAATCGGGAACACGAGGATAGATACTAATTAAACGTGCATGCATATCATTACCCATGTTTTCCAACGTTTTCGTTCGGAATTGTTCCCAAATTTCAACAGCATGAAATAATAACATATGAACAAAGACAGCAGTTATACTGGAAAATGAAACAAATGCTGTTACTAAACTTAATGCTGTAAATTCAGTTGATACAGCTCCACCAATTGGTAATTGAGTTAGATCACGAACATTACTTCCATAAACAATTGGAACAATTAACCAAATGATTAATACAAAACCAAATGTTATATTTAATAGAGCCCAACCAGGAAGAATCAATGGTGAACCTAAATAACGAGTAATCTGATACCAATCCAATGTTAAACCACCACCACCCATTGCTAAACCACGAACAGCCGTTATTTGAGCTAATGGACTTGATGATGGACGAATCCAACACATCCAAGAGAAATACGATAGAATTGGCATTATATACAATGGAAACCATTCATAGACAAAACCAATTATACAAATAAATACGAAGAATAATAAACGATTACTTAACATTTTCTTCATAAATGAAACTTGATTCGAACCATAGAGACTTGCAGTGATATCGACTTGATGTTCATGTAATGTTCGAAGAACAGCTATCAATGGTAAATTTTGAGGCCAAATCACTTCTGATGGCCAAACTAAAAATCGACGAAGAATTCCAGCTAAACCAAAGCCAAGATATTGAATTGAAAGAACAAAAAAGAAATAATAAGCAAAATTAGCATCTTCATTTTCCAACACTTTCAATGTTGTCAATGTTGCATACAAAAACACCGAATGATACATATAAGCAACATTTGCCATTACTAAGATTAAACCATGTTCTTTCAATGTAAATGGAGATGATTTGGGAACGATTAATGTCCACAAATGACCCATTGGATACGATGTCACTATTACTAATACTGACGAAATGTATGGACCCATCTTTTGAAAGATTGACCATTGATGAAAATAAGAAATACCAACAACATAAAGAAAACCAATGATTACACTTCGATAAGTTAATGTTGCTTCGTCAGGATTATCTTTATTTGAACAAGTACCTGCTACTTCTTCGAATTGAGCCATTTCAGCATCGACATAAGCATAACAGGTGTCACTCGATTTCTTCTCATCTTTTTCCATTTTTGTATTTTCGTCTTAGTCGATCAACAAAACGAAATTATGATTTTAGTTAACAAATATTCTGACGATGTTGTGTTTCACTTCAATGATTTTATTAGCGCAAAAATAAAATACGTAGAAGAAACAAAAACTATCAATCAACGTCTGACTCTTTTCTCTCTCTCTCTGCTACGCATCATTAAACATTTCATCCCATTTCGCTTTTTTCTTCATTTCGATAAAAAAATATGAAAATCAATCTTGATCAACAGACTAATTCCAATGATGAAGACAAACAAAACAATACCATGTCAGCATTTCTCTTTTGTCTTTCTCATATTGTTTTATTTTATATTATAATATAGATTTGCTAACATTTGGTCAATAGTTCGTTCGAATTGGTTACCATTCGTGTTAGCTTTAGCTATTTGTTTGTTAACAATTATTGTTGTTCCGATTATTTATTCGATTGACAAATCCAATCATGAAAGTAAATTCATTTGAAATTGAAATCGAAATTGTTTTATTGATTGATTCGATCTAGATGAAAATGCAATTGTTCGATGGAATATTTCAGCAATCACAATTGTCAATCAATCGATTTTATTAAACAATCAAATCAACAATTCATTTGGACAAATTTCATCGATTAAACTCGATGTCGATGGAAATCTGTTGATTCTCGACAAGACTAACAATCGATTGACTAAATTTGAATTTTCGTCATCTCGTTTATCATTGATATTTGGTCATTTAAATGGATCAAATGGAACCGATGTCAATTCATTGAACAATCCAAATGATTTTCTTGTTGAATCATCGGATGTCATTTATTTGGTTGATACCGAGAATTCTCGATTAATTTCTTATCAACGTCGAAGTCAACAATCATCAATGATTTGTTTTCAAACGAGTACAACTCGTCTTAAGAATCCAATGTCAATGACGATGGACGATCGAACCAAGTTGATTTACATTGCTGATTATGGAAATAATCTCATTCAAATCTGTAATTTAACAACAAATCAATTGACTATTTTCAAAACAAGTAGTTCGAATGGGAATCGAAATACGTATGTTCTCACACCAATTTCAATTCGATTCGATTCAAATAGTCGAAGTCTTTTGATTGGTCAACAAAGAGGATTCAATGTTGTTCGTTGGTCATTGGATTCAACTTATTGGACTTTAGTTGCTGGTTCAGCCAGTTCACAACTCAATGGAACATCAAGAACACTTTTCAATCAAATTTGTTCGATTGAAATCAGTGGATTTAATTCGACCTTTGTTGTTGATTGTGAAAATCAACGAATTCAATATTATATTGGTGATTTAACTAAAGGACGAACTATTGCAGGTGTCATTCAAGCACAAGGAAACAATTCTTATATATTCAACTATCCAACTTCAATTACTTTCGATCAATCCATGAATCTTTATGTTGCTGATTCGAACAATCAACGAATTCAACTTTTTACAGCCATTTAATATTTTTCTTTTTTTTTCTTCTTTTCTTCTTTCGTTTTTATTTTTTATATTCTTGAAAAAAAGGACAAAAGCAATAAAAACATTTCTGTATTTTTTGTCGAACATCATAAATCACTTTACTTTTCTCTTTTTATTATTTGAAAGTCAGAAGTGCACAACACAATGGATTTACTTGAAGATCGAACTTATAAATCGGAATTAAAAGTCAATTTGACGATGAATCGATGTTCAGTTTGTCAAACCAATTTAAATCCGCCGAATGACAAACGAATCTGTTCGTTTTGTGAACAAAATCAATTGAAAAAGTGTTCCATCTGTGAACAAATCATTCTCAACGATAAATTTCTTTGTTCGAATGAGAAATATTTTCATCGAGATTGTTTTCGATGTTCAAATTGTTCGACATGTTTAGCCGATGGAACAAATATTCGACAAGTTCAATCGAAAATCTTCTGTTTGAAATGTTTTGAAACGAAAATCGCTTTTGAATGTTATCAATGTCATCGACCGATTGTCGACGGTAAATCCATTCAATTTCATCAAAATCGATTTCATCAACGTTGTTTCAACTGTTGTTTTTGTAAGACAACGATCGACGATGATCAACAACAAGTTTATTTAGTCGATGGACAACCATGTTGTCAAATTTGTTATCGAGCCAAAGTTTTACCTCGTTGTTCGAAATGTTTCCAAGTGATTGACGATCAACAATCGATTGTCTTTCAGGAAAAGAAATATCATCAACAATGTTTAACATGTTATCAATGTCAACAAATACTTCGACAACAACAAATTCCTGTTCATCAAGGAAATCCATTCTGTTCGCAATGTTATCGAACAACAATTTTACCTCAATGTTCAAAATGTTTACAACCGATTGAAGATCAACAATCGACTGTCTTTCAAGGAAACAAATATCATCAACAATGTTTTACTTGTGTTCTTTGTGGACAAATCATGATCGAAACTCGCTTTTATATTCACAATGAACAAGCCTGTTGTTCGACGTGTTATCAAACTAAGATTCTACCCAAATGTTGCAAATGTTTCAAACCAATCGACACCAAATATACCAAATTTCAAAATCAAAATTATCATTTCGAATGTTTTCGTTGTTCGATTTGTAAGAAAATTATTGAAAACAATGAGAAATGTGACATCGATCAACAAGGAAATATTCGTTGTTCAACATGTTTTATTTGAAAATTTTGAATTTTGTTGAATTATGAAAATAAAATCTTGTAATCAATGCAAGTTATTCATGAAATATTCTCATTTTATTAAAAATGTAATCTAGAAATGAACTCATACGAATTTATTTGAGAGTTTGATTTTTGTACACGACGAAGAAAGTTATGTATTCAAATCATCACTTTTGGATAAAGTGTTGATATCATGAGTACAATCATAGAATAAAAATTGGCCTTCGACATGATTTAGTAAATAGTATTAAATTGATTCTGTCGCATGGTTTTTTTCAAATTCTTTTAAATAAAAGCATCTAAAAATGAGAAACACATTTAAATCTCCATCTGCATCTTCTTTTCTTTCTCGTTTCTATATCGTTCCTACAATTAATTTTGACTTTATTTTCCAAAACTTTCGTTGAAGATCAAGAAAAAAAAAGTTGTTTCGCTTGAAAGAGAAATAATATTGACGAATAAACATCGGTTCTATGGTGTAGCGGTTAGCACTTTGGACTTTGAATCCAGCGACCCCAGTTCAAATCTGGGTAGAACCTGAGAAATCTTTTTTTTTTCTACATTAGTATTCAGTTTTATTTAGGAAGGAAGATAAGCTAAAATTCCATCAGTAAAAACACCAATATTATCTTTACTTTGAACTTTGTTTTGTTGATCTTGTTCAATCATAAATTGAACACCAACTGTTTGAAGATTCCAAAGATAAATTGATTTCGAATTTTGTTGAATTGTGAAAATAAAATCTTGACAAAATGAATTCTTTGCTGTGCCAATACACGCTGTTGACCATGTTTGAAAGAAACTATAGAGACCCGCATTATAAATAAGAATATTCGATGAATTGTAAATATCTAAAGCCCATCCTTTGGCACACGCTGGATCGGTTGATGGACAAGAATCAAATGTTGGATCGAACCATGTTGAATTCGATTGAAATGGTTTTGGTGCCAATGGATTACTTTGAAAATAGGCTGTTTCAGTTTGTGCTTGACCAACAAAGATATTTTGTGAATTAACGAAATGATATTGATAGAGAACAGAATGTTCAGCTGCAGTTGCATACATCCAAACGGGACCTTGACTTTCAATGAGAATTGTTCGTGCATTGAACACATCGATTTGAGAATGATCAGGATAATCAAGAAAATGATCGGCTGTCCAAAACCAAGTATTTTCCATGTACAACGACGATGTTGACGTTAAATGAACTTGAAGAAAAGCTCCTTGACATTCTTGTTTGTCGACTGCACTCGTTAATTTCAAACAATTCGATGGAGATTGATTCGTTCCTTTAGCTCCACCAGTTCGTGCATGTGTCGACCAAAGACCTGATTTACCTGGACAAGTCGATTGAAGATTCCATTCTAAGAAAATAGCACCGGAAACTGGACCTTGATTCGAAAAGAGAATATCAACGATTTGAACATTTCCACTTGCATTCGATTCACCAACTGACCAAACTGCTTTTGGATTTGTTGGATCATTGAAATACGAACCCGTGGCCATGATTATCGATTCAACTTCACCGACAATGACAGCATTCGAAGGAATATTGACGGTTGACTTATGAAGATAAACACCAGCATCGAAAAAGATGATTTTACTCGATGCATATTTATCGAAGATTTGTTGAATAGTTTGTGAATCATCGGTGACTCCATCACCTTTTGCACCTTGACTTTTCACAGTGATAAATTGATCCGATGAATATTCGCCGAATTCTTGTCGAGATCGTTCTAAGAATTTCTTATTCGAAGGATCAATGAGAATCGAAGGTTTCGATGGTGGAGTTAAAGGACCTTGATGAAACGTAAATGAAGTCGATGATGAAGTGTAAAGATGACCTTGACCCCATGATTCAATCAATTGATTTCCTTGAAGAATTGTTTGTCCATTTGTATGTTGAATAGCAATTGGTGTTTGATCAAATAAAACATTATCTAAATAGATTTGTCCAGCACCAACTGGTTTCGATTGATCATTGGCTGATGTTAATAAACCAACTTTAGTATTCGAAATTTGTGAATCTAAAAGTGTTAAACTTCCAACAGATTCATTTTGACCTGCTTTCACTGAAAGATCAATTCCAATTTGACAATTATGAATTGAAATTGATTTATATAACCAACTCCAATTCCAAATTTGTTGAATTGCAGTTTGACACGAATAGAAAGTTAAATTTCTCGATGTAAATTGTTGATTTCCAAAGAAAGCTCCTAATTTACCTCCAAAGAAAACTAAATCAGCTAAAAATCCTCCACTTCCACTTTCCATAAAAATGCCTTGTTGTTGTGTATTTGCATCTTGAGACATTTGAAAAACAAGATTTTGAAGATTTGTTGCTTGTCCAACAGGCCAGTGAATTCCACTGACAGATTTCGATGCATCCATTGATGTCATATCGATTCGAAGATTTCGAATTTCACGAAAGAAATTATTTGTTGAATCCCAAGTTAAATATCCAAAACGATTGTACGGATCTGCATCAATTATATATCCACCTTGAAAATTCACCGAACATTTTAATGTTGGTAATTGACCAGCAAGAGGATTGCCAACTAATTGAGTATAATAATCAACTTCAATGGTTTTACTTATTAAATAGGTTCCTTGAGGAAAATAAATATAACCTGGTTCACTTGCTGATCCTTGACATTCTAATGCAGCTGAACATCGACCATTACTTGAAATTGCATTTTGAATTGCATCGGTATCATCACTAACTCCGTCACCTTTAGCACCGAAATCTTTCACATTTCGAAAGACTTTATAATTTTGAGCAGATGTATATGGATTTGTTCCATTCGTTTGGAGAATTTCTCTCCAAAAAACAGTTGGATTTGTTGGAGCTATATGTGCTATTGGATTTTGACAATCATTTAAACATACATATCCATTGATCAACAACAATATCATCAATACACCTATGATCTTCATCTTTCTGATTTTCAATTGAGATTAGACGAGAGAGTATTTATTTCGAAGAGTATGAGAACAACAATCATCTGTTTTGTTTTTTTTTATTAATCTTGAAAACGACAAGATAAAAATATATTTTCATTTAAGTACGATGTCAAGGTCGAAATGAAGAGATAAAAATCTGATTTTTATTCAAGAAGAAGAAAAAGGCGATCAAAGATTATTTTCCGATCCTTTTAAATTACAAAGATTTGCTGAACAAAAATAAGTTTGTCTTCCTTCATAAATCGTCACTGTATTGGATTGACCACAATTCGAATAACAACAACGTCGAATAATTGTATTTCCATCGTATTGATTTCGATAGACCATACACATTCGACAATTATGTGCAATTGTTTCAGAATTTGTTCCACATTTAGGATTATATTCTGTACAATCATAACAACTCAATGTCAATGATGATGCTGAGCTTGTTCTTAATGTTGTTGTTGTTGTTGTTGTTGTTGAAAAGACGATTGTTGAGATTGCTGTTGTTTCAAATAGAATTCCACTTCCTTCATCGGTCACTTCTTGACTATCAGTAATAAGTTTATCATCATTGAAAATCGAATTACAAAGATCAGTTGAACATGTATAAGTTATTCTTCCTTCGAAAATTCCTTTACCATCGTCGTTACAATTCGAATAACAACAACTTCGAATAATCGTATCTGAATCGAATTGATTTTGATAGATTAAACATTTGCCTGGACAATTGACCATTTGATGTATTTGACCATTTCCACAAGGAACATATCCTGTACATGCATAACATTTCAAACACAACAACAATCGTAGATGCACAACAATTATTAACAATTGCAATAGAAACATTATTTCCTTTTTTCAATTTGAAATCAATTCGTTTCTTTTTCTCAAGGTTTTTATTTTGAAATCGATCAAATAGAAATCGATGTCTACGTCAATATGTACATATACGAATTGACTAGAATTTCATTGACTTTACTGTTTTCTTTCTTAATCCCTAAGATTTTCATCACAAATAGAAATAAGAGAATCAAAAACAACGAACGACGCAATACACTGAAATTCTACTTATTTACCCAATTATTCTGTTTATTAAAATATGCTTTTTTTGTCTCAGGTTAAATCAAAATTCAGTGATACTAGATAAGAAAGAGCTTAGTAATGCAAACGACATAGATAAAATTTTACACTGCTATTGTATGCTTTTACTTTTTAGAAAACAGAAAATAATGCCTCTGAGGACTTCTAATCAAGCAGTAGAAGATAAACATTCACTGACTGTTGGTTCCACTGATTGTGATAATAGTATAAACAACGAGCATTTGGATGACACGCACATGAGAATCAATTACAGAATTGTTGAAGGGATCGAATCGGGGCAACGTATGACAACTATGGAGACGAATGTGAATTTTGATGGAGATGTTGGTCCTATTGTTGAATATGCTGAAGTACCTTTGTTACCTTTGGCCAAAGCATGTACTTCACTCGTTAGTATCATTTATAATCTATTATTCTATGTTCAATTGGCAATTGATGAAACTCCAGAAGTGCCACCTGATGGACTAACAATTGATGAAAGCGCCTCGATTCGTCTTTGCTCAATGCTCAATCAAAGTTTGAAGACGGCCGATCGTAAAACTCTTGAACCATATTATAAATATTTGAAATTGTTCTTGACTGCTGTTGTTAAATTACCATGTATTCGAACACAAACTGTCTGGCATGGCGTAACCAAAGATTTGAGCGGTAATTTTCCTCCTGGTACTCCTGTAACATGGTGGGCATTTTCATCATGTACACTCACAATGACTGTACTCAACAATAGTATCTATTTGGGTAAAACAGGACCACGAACACTTCTCTCCATCGAAACTATCAATGGTCGAACAATACGTGCTCATTCGCATTTCGCCAATGAAGATGAAATTCTTCTTCCACCTGGAACTCATATGATCGTTCAATCACAATTAAATCCAGCTCCAGATCTTTACATCGTTCATTTAAAACAAGTTATACCAGATCAAACTTTATTGGAACTTCCTTTCAAAGGTAATTCAATTATCTATTGTCACATCATTTACATTCAATTCAACTTTTCTTCTCTCTACTTTTAGATGCAAATCTTTACCTAAAAATCTTGTAAATTTGCAAGTTGTTCTGAGTACATTGCATCATCTATTTGCTATAGACCAGTTGCTTTAGAGCAGAGATCCATTGGTTCAACTAGTACTATTGTTGAAATACAACGAAAACTTCGTATGTTTCTTGGTATTCAGCTGGTATATACAGTTCTTATGTAGAAAAACAAGATTGCATTAGTTTTGTTTATGTAGAGTTTCACATTGACGAGCACTATCATCGCATCGATTATCATGTTCATACTGGATTTGTAAATGACTGGAAAGTTTGTTTATTGTCGAAGACAGTACAGGAGAAGCGCGCGCGTATGATAGAAATACGGTTATGTAAGACTAAGAAAATATCTCTAATTTTAATATTTCATTAATAATTCTATGGAATTTATCGTAGAATTCTTCGTATTGAAGTTATTATTATTATGAGTTACGGTAAACGTTTGTTCTCTTGTATAATTGTGTTGATCTTTAGGAAAATGAATTTTAGATGTTTTGTCGACATAGTTCATCTGATATGTTTCACTGTATTGGTATTAAAATACAAACATCGTTTGATTTTGATCGTAGGTTTTGTTTTTTTACTCAATATTAAATGTTGTTCGATATTATTTCTATAATTTGTACAATGTTGAAAGGCAGTGCTGTGATTTATTGCATAATTCTATTGTATGACTGTCTTCGCGAAGAGGTTTCGATTTGTATAATTTTTGTAGTTTTCGATATCTTCACGTTTTTTTCACAAGTAAATATTTTGTTGATCATTTATTTATTTTTATTTTGTAAAACATTTTTAGTTTCCTGTAATTTTCTTTGCATTCAAATTGTCAATATTTGTCAAAGATACATAACTAGTCAATAATCTGATTTCTACTCTGAAATGATTTGTTTGTGTCAACTAAAAGATTTGTAAAATTGTTTTCAATTTGTTGAAATAAAAGAATGCATCAGAATGATTCCCACAATCGAAAAATAGTCATGAATTCATTTAACAAAAGGAAGCGATTGATATATGTGTCGAAAATCAAATGGATTTTAATGACGTTTTCGTTTTGAAATGAGAAAAACAGTCGGTACATTTGTGTTTGTAACCTTTTCTCTCTGGTTGACTGCATTTGAATATTAATAGAATGATTTTCTTTGCATTTGTGTGTTGTCTCCTAAAATTTGTCGAAGTGAATATCACACTGATGGAAATAAATATTATTGATGAAAGTGATCATTGGAGTCGTCGTCCTCGTCTTCAATCATTAATTGATCAATATGGAATAACTCCAACACGTCAAACAATCAAACAAAAATTGCAACAATCATTTCATCAATTGAATTACATTTCAATATTGAATTTCTTTATCAATCGATTTCCAATCATTCGTTCAATGAAACAATATCAAATAAAAAAAAGTCTTTTTGGTGATTTTATATCTGGATTAACTGTTGCAGTGATGCATATTCCTCAAGGAATAGCCTATGGAGTTTTAGCTAATCTATCTGCTGTCTATGGTTCGATTGTTCTATTTTGTTTTGTTTGAAAAAGCTAAGTTTGTTTTAAAGGATTGTATGTATCATTTTTCCCGGTGTTAATTTATATTGTATTTGGAACATGTCCACATTTATCCATGGGCACATTTGCAATTATGTCGTTGATGACATCACAAGCACTTGGAAAGATTGATTTCGATAAAATCAATCAAACTAATTTCACTTCGGATATTGAAAATGAAATTCTTTATGAGAAAGTTGGCGTTGTAACGACACTTGCTTTTTTCGTTGGCCTTATTCAAGTTCAATTACATTTTTATTTCAAATCAAACAATGAATTCCTTTTGTTTTTAGTTGATTTTAGGAATATTTCGTCTTGGTTTTGTAACAACGTATCTAAGTGAACCATTTATAAGTGGATTTACAACAGGTGCTGCTATTCATGTGTTTTCAAGTCAAATTGCAACAATATTTGGTGTTAAAGGTCCATCGAATCTACCGACTATTTTCAAATTACCAAGATTTTATATAAAAGTGATAAAATTAATCTTTACAAAGATCAATTGGGTAACAACTGGCATTTCATTGAGTTCAATTGTTTTATTATATACAGTCAAGTATTTGAATAATCGATATAAATCAAAGATTCGAATATCTATTCCAATTGAATTGCTTTTAGTAAGATCGAAGAATAATAAATATCGATCGATATTCATTTTATAGTTTGAATAGATAATTATTGGAACATTGATATCTCATTTAACAAAAATGTCATCGAAGAATAATGTATCAGTTGTTGGTAAAGTCCAACGTGGTCTTCCATCTCCTCGAGTTCCATCATTTGAACATATATCTTCATTAATTTTACCAATGATAACTATATCAGCAGTGAGTTTATGTATAAATATTTCCTTAGCGAAAATGTTCGCCAAGAAACATTCGTATAAAGTTCATTCGAATCAAGAATTATTTGCTTATGGTCTTTCGAATATGTTTTCCTCGTTTTTTCAATGTTATCCAAATTGTGCATCATTAAGTCGAAGTGTAATGGCCGAAAGTGCCGGTGGTCAAAGTCAATTGTTGAATGTAATTTCATGTGTTGTTGTTTTGATATTTATTGTTGCTTTATCTCCATTAATTGAATCATTACCAATGGCTTGTTTATCTGCTATTATTCTTGTTAATTTAAAAGGAATGTTATTACAAATCAAAGATTTTCTCTTCTATTATCGAATAAGTTCTTATGAATGCGTAACAAATTGATCGTTTGTTTTTTTTTGATTTTCTTCAATTGAATTTGAATGTTTAGATTCTTTGGACAATAACATTTGTAACAGTTGTGTTAAGTGATGTTGATATTGGTTTATATGTTGGTTTAGCTTCGTCATTCATTTTAAATACAGCGAGAACACAAAAACCTCGTTTTGCTGTTCTTGGTCGAGTTGGTCAAACAGAATTTTACAAGAATATTAAATTATTTCCATCGGTAAGAAATCTAATGTCAAATAGTTGAGGATGTTGATTGAAAATAGAATATTTTTGTCTTGCAAAGGCTCAACAATATCGAAATGTTCGAATCGTTCGTTTCTATGGTTCATTGTATGCGTGTAATACACCGTTTTTTAAAAGAAAATTTTATGAATTAATTGGAATTAATATAAAAGAACAACCATTGATTTCAATGAGAAATCAAACAACATTAGAAGAAACTCATGAGAATATTTGTCAATATGTTATTCTCGATTGTTCGCCAATGAATTTTATTGATACAGTTGCTGTCAAAACTCTTATTGAAGTAAATAAATTCCATATCTTGGTTTGATTTGATTTGATTGTTTATTTTAAAGATTTATAATGATTTAAAAAAACGCGAAATTCGTATGTATTTGAGTGAATGTCGATGTAAGTCAAATGAATTGATTTGAATTGAAAATGGACTATAGTTTTTGTTATGTAGATGATATGCGTCAAACACTTCAATCAATGGATTTCTATAAGAAAACTGATGATCGAATTGTTTTTGCAGCAATTCACGATGCTGTTTTAACAATTCAATCTCAACTTGATCAAGGTCAATTTAAGTTTTCATTTATTTGTAAATCAAAAGAATTTTTGTGTTTTAGGTTCACTTGTATTGACATATTTTTAATTTATTTCGAAATGACAAATGATTGTTGAAGTTGAATATCTTGATTGTTTGCTGATGTTGAAATGAAAACAGTGTAATTTCCATTGGCAATCATCCATTTTTGTTGATTGACATTCCAATAAGAAATATCTTTTTCAATTAAAATCAAAGAAATACTTTTCGATTGTCCAGCTTGTAAATAAACTCGTTCGAAGCCTCGTAAAATCTTTGAAGGTTGTTCTGCTTCTGAAGGAAAACTAAGATAAAGCTGTGGAACTTGTGATCCATATCGTTGTCCTGTATTCGTTAGAGTAAATGTTATTTCATAGATTGGTTCAAATAATGTTGAACTTCCCAAATTCGAATATGATCTCATTCGTTTTTGTTTATAAACATTTGTTGTCGAATTGATTTGTTTAATGAGAAGTTGTGCAAATGAAAATGTTGTATAAGAAAGACCAAAACCAAAAGAAAATCTTGGTTCAATTTGAAATTTATCAAAATGTCGATAATCTAAGAAAACACCTTCAGTATAATCTGAATTAAATGTTAAACTAATATCAGTTCCGTAATCTTGCTCTTTTTTTGCTAAAGAAAAAACAAGTTTGCCTCCGGGATTATAATCTCCAAAGAGAATATCAACAAGAGCTGTTCCATATTCTGAACCGGGCATTCCCGACCAAATGACACCAGTCACATTTGGATGTTGAATCCATGCTTCTAAATTCAATTGTGATACACTATTGACAATGACAATTGTATTCAAACAATGTGAAGCAACTGTTTTAACAAGTAAATCACCATTAGATGCAGGAAATAAATCCAATCGATCGAAACCTTCCGATGAAAATGCACTAATGAAAACAAGACATTTCGATTGATGAAAACCACGAAATCGAAATGATGATTCAATAAGAATAAAATCCGATTGATCGGCTATATAACGAATTTGAAGATGGGATTCACGACTTTTGATAATAAGTGCAGTTAACGGATCAATGGCATATGTTGGTTGAACAAAACCTGAACCACCACCTTCATAAAGTGCACCACCATGTTCTAATTCGCCTTCAACACCAAAACCATATTTAGCTCGACTCGATGCATCACCATAGATAAACAAACTTTTATCTACACTTATATTCAATGGTAAAATTTGATTCGTATTCTTTAAAAGAATCATTCCTGCTCGACTTAATTCCAAATTGATTTGATAATGATTCGATGTTGTATCTCGATCAATATCTATTGTTGGATATTGTTGATCTTGTTCAAGAAGATAATATGGTGTTAACAATCGAATAATCATATCATTGATTCTTGTTTCAGAGATTTGACCTTGTTGAACAAGTTGAATTAATGTTTGTCCAAAGAATCCATCTGTTCCTGGCATATCAATATCTAAACCTCCAACAACTGATTCAACACTTGATTTTGTTGCACCCCAATCAGACATAACATTACCAAGATATTCTAATTCATCTTTTAAAAGACCATTTAATGTTTCATTATTTTGACAAGCTGGTATATGATTGACTTCATTGTAGGAACACATCACGGAACCAACGCCTGCTGAAACACTCGATGCAAATGGCCAAAGATAGATTTCATGCATTGTTTTATCATCTAAATTCGATGAATAACTTCGATGTAAACTTCCATCTTGACGATGTGTTTCTTGTTCATTACAAATAAAATGTTTAGCTGTTGCAACAACACCTTGATCTTGAACACCTTCAATGTAGAAAAAAGCATTTTCACCTGATAAATATGGATCGGAACCAAAACCTTCCCAATTTCGACCATGTCGAGCATTTCGATCGATATTCATCATTGGACCTAAAGCAAAATGAATTCCTTTACCACGAAATTCTTGACCAATAGCTGATGCACGTCGATAGAATAAATCTCGATCCCATGTTGCAGCTATGTGAATTCCAGGTGGAAATGCTGTTGACCATAATGTATCATCACCAACGCCCGATGGAGCATCCTCAAAACACATTCCACTGAAATTTAAACGAGCAATCGATTCAATATTTCCAACACAGGGACCTTTAACACCACTTGTCAATGAACATTTCTCAGACAAACTCAATTGATCAACGAATTTTTTCGATAAAACAATCGCTTCATCCCATGTTCGTCCATTTAATAATGAACATTTAACACTTAATAACAACAATAAACTCAAAGCTAACATTTAGATATGAAAAAAAAAAACAAAAACGTGCCTCTTTTTTTTTGATAACATCTATCGTTTCAAGATAAAAGAACGCGAATGTGTTATATAATGACTTCGACCTCTTAGAAATGGAGATTTTATTGATCCATTTACTATACAAATCGATATACATTATTCGATGCAAAGAGAAAGAAAATGGAACAACGATTCAATGTTCGAATATTCTATTTTCTAGGATTGATTTGTTTATTAACAATCATTTGTCAATTGAAAATCTCTTTTGAACAAACGAAACGAACGAAGAATGAATTGAAATTGAAAAGTATTTCACGTGGTCATATTGCAATTTTGTATTCGGGAACAATTCGTTCGTTTAGTTTAGTTTTTCAATCTCATTTAATGAATTTACTTATTCCAAGTCCTTATCATGTTCATATCTTCGTACATGCATCCACGGGCAAATTCGATTGGAAAACACCGAAATTCGAACATCAACATACGCAAATCCATCGAGGATTTCAATCAACAATTGATTATTTTCATGGATATTTGAATATTGACAATGAATATGTTGATCTGATGAATGATGTGATTCAATCGATTGAAATCGATGATCAACCATTGAATATGAATTTAAGTGAACCTTGGAATTACACGGAAATCGTTCGATTGATTGGCAATCGTTATGATAGTGAATCGAAACCATTATCTCTCATCGGTCAATTAGATTCATTGAGACGAGCAAATCATGCACGACTCAACTATGAAAACAAGTCAAACATAAAATATCAATGGATTATTCGACTTCGAATGGATCATCTCATGAAAACTAATCTTTGGCAAGATCTCTTTCAAATCGAACCTTTTCATCTTCACAATCCAATTCATTTCAATCTTTTACATCGAACATCAACAACCAATCGATATTGGAATGGAGGTTTACTCTATGATTTTATTTATATTCCTCGAAACGATTCCAATTTAAATTCATTAGATCATGAAATATCTCTATTTGTTCCTACGTGTGAATGGTGGTATGGAATTACGGATCAATTTGCAATTGGTGGATCCATTGCAATGACCAAATATAGTCAACGAATGAATTTACCTTTCATTTCAATGTTAATTCAAAATAATTCACAATGGAAACTGTGGGCAGAACCATTTGTTCAACAACTTGTTGATTATGAACAATTGAAAGTTTATAAATTAAAACATGTTTATAATATAATTCGTGTTCTCTTGAGAAATGATTCGTTGACTGAAAATCGATTGTTATCGTCTGATTGTGTTTATATTTGGTATGGAAGAGATTGTCATCGAGATCATTGTTCATTTTGGATCAATGAATTTCATTCGATTCAATTGCAAATGTTAAATCGTTCGAAACAAAATCGAAATGAATTACTTGACAATGAAATCTATGCGAATCAAGGTGTTTTAGCTGAAAATGCTTTTACTCAATATATTTCTTATTTACATTCAATGACTCTTCGAACACATCGAAATCAATCGAATTTTTATTATTTTTGGCGTCATCGTTCTCCCAAACAAATGTTCGAATGTGAAATGCCTTCAGTCAATCAAGATCCTGTTCAAGCTTTACTCAATCCAATTCGAACGCTAAGTCATTCGACACAATTCAATCTTTTTCAATATCATTTTTATCCTTTTATTCGTTTGACAAATGACTTACAAAAACATCATCGATATAAACAACACCTTGTTTGTCAAACTTCATTTTGACTTCTACTCACAAATTTATTAGATTATTTCACTGCAAACAGAAAAACGATCTTTTGACGTCAAATAGATCTTTGATACTATGATGACATTCTTTTAATTAATAAGAAATACGAAACATCAAAACACCCTCACCCTCACCCTCTATCAAACAATTACCGTTGTTTGGCAACAACAAAGATTTGTCACTACATTGTTTTGAATATATTCTTGAGAGTAGAGTTTATCGTAGAGAATTCGTACTCGAATCACTCAATTGAAGTGTTCATTATGGTTTATAGCTACAGGTCAAGTTAATAGTTAAATATAAAATACTTTGACTATTTTGTTTGTTTGTTTATTTGTGAATATTGAATAGATATAATAAATGAGTGTATCTGTTCTCTGATGCGTAACTGGTCTAGTTTGATTGCTTTTGATTGCACAAGGAGACGTGTGTGTGCGCGTGTTCTTTTGCAATAAAAATCTGTTCGAAATGACAGTTCGTATCGTTTCATATAATTTATTGGTGCCGAAATTGGCTCAACCGAAATTTTATCCTGAATGCGAAAGAAAATATTTGAATTGGTCATATCGATTTGATTTAATTCGATTTCATTTAAAACAAGAAATAGTTTATAATCGAAATACAATTGTTTGTTTACAAGAAGTTTGTCGACAAACTTTACCCGAATTAAAAGAATTGTTTCATCAATTGAAATATATTTTATTATTTGATCTTTATGGTGAAGAATTCGATGATTACATGGGCATTGCAATTGCCATTCCTGAAACGATGAAAGTCACGTCTGTTTCTCGAATAAAAATAGGTGAATATCTACGTACACGATTGATCGACAAACAGTCAAGTCTATTCAAACGATTGAAAATGATGTTGACTCATCGACAAGATCCAAATGATCCATGGCAAATTGCAATGATGAAACGAAATGTTTTAATGTGTTTACATGTTTATATCGATGGAATTCCGTTATGTATTGGTACATATCATATGCCAGCTATGTTTCAAATGCCTTCTGTCATGATGATTCATGCTTCCGTTGTCAAAGATATTCTTTTTCAATTAGCCAACGGAGTCAATCTTATTTTTGCAGGAGATTTTAATACAAAACCTCAAGATGAATATTATTCTGTTCTCACTCAACAAGGTTTTATCAATGATCGTTTACCACGTTCAAGTAATTATCAAATCAATTATCGACCATTGAGTAATCACGTGTTTCGAAGTGCTTATAAAGAATTGAATGGGTCTGAACCAGCATTTACAAATTATTCTTCAACTTTAAAATCTCCATCATTTTGTGCAACATTGGATTATATTTTTTTTGCAGGTCAACTTCTCGTTGACAAAGTTTTAATTTTACCAAATCATCCCAAAGGTCGATCGTATCCCGATGAAAAACATCCATCTGATCATTTGATGATTGCTGCGACTTTCAAATTCATTTGAACTTATTTCTCTTCTTTTTTTCTCTTAAACACGACTATTATCCAAATGAGAATCTTATACATTTGCCATTTCTCTTTTTCTTTTTTCGACCTTTTGTCTTAAATTTCATATTTAATTGAATTGAGAAGAGATCGAAATGTTACTGATCGACACATTCAATTAATAGGAAACGAACAATAACGACACATGTTTTACAAATATCTCTGATGACATGTCGATCGTCTAGTGATATATGTCATGTGTTTACCATCAATACAAACTAATTCACTTTGACATTAACTACAAATAATCATGGAAAACAAAGACTTTCAAATACGAATCGATTCGTCTCCTTCTTTTTCTTCATTCAACTTATTACAATTCAACAATCGAATAGATCAAGTTTAATATCTTTCTTTTCTCTCAAATCTTTTGTTTCACTGATCTCTCTCTCTGATAGATTATAAAAACATTCAATATTCAATTGAATGATTTCAGTGATAAACCAGCTGAATTCGGTCTTTTAAAATTGAACAATGTGAATGAAATAGATGAAATCAATCGATATCCATCAGTAAATATACGTAGAATTGAGAAGAAAATGAAATATTCGAAATGATTTGTATAGTATATTCATCTTGCTGAGAAAAGCAAAGATTTTGTTGTTTCAAAATTAATTGAAGGATATCAACTGACTCGTCCTGATTTTATCTTATCGATTCAACTCGGTGATTCGAATAATCAAATGAAAGTGAAATCAAGTATTCAAGTTGAAACTGAACATGCCATTCAACGTGGTCTCACCAATACAGTCAAAATAGCAAGTCAATTTCTCTTGATTTTCATCATACGATTGCTACTAAGTGATGTTTTTCTCTCTCTAGATCTTTGGATAACAATGTGTTATAATAATCAATCGATGATTGAACTTGTTGAAAATGCATTCCATCCAAATACATGTGGATTGAATGTTCCTTGTATTGGTTTTTCACATTGGAAATATTCGATTGAAATCGAGAAATTAATTCAACAATCGAAATTGAATCGAACTCATTTCATTTTATTCGATGATGGAAAAGCAAATTCAAATATGAAACATATTTTGTTAAAACGTAATTGTATCGAACATGAATTGAGTATTAGTGAAGTGATACGATCGCCTCTCACAGGTCATATCCTGGAAAGAACAAGTAATCGACACACATATTTCTATCACTAATTCTATCTATGTTTTCTCTTGATTAGTTTTTGACAATGATATTCCAATTGTCATGTTATTATTAGGTGGTGATCGAACTACATTAGTTGCTATTTGTGACAATTTAAAAAATGGAATTCCACTTGTTGTTGTTCGAGTACGAGTTTTTCATTTGCTTTTGTCTTTATATACGACGAGTTGACTTTTTGTTTGTCATTGGAAGGATACAGGTGGAATAGCAGATATTATTGTACAATTATGTCGAAAATTACCTCCAGTCGATGGATTAACTGAATTTTGGGAGAAAACATATATTGAAGAATGTATTCACGAATTAGAAATATTTTGTTCAGACGAAGAAGAAGAAGAAGAAGAAGAAGAAAATGATACGCAGAATTATGTTCATTTATTAAATGAAATGAAAGAATTAATTGTTATTTTTGATGCCATTGAACATCGAGGTCAATTATCCGATGCAATTGCTGATGCGATGTTAACAACTATTCGATATCGTGTTGATAATTATGAGAAATTCTTTTCACCGGACATTCGAGCTGGAGAATTGGAATGGTGTTTGGTAAATTTCTATTATTCGATCTCATACAACCATGAATTCTTTTCTATTTAAGATTTGGGATAAAAATGATCGAGCACAACAACTTTTAGCTGATCGAAAACAGAAAACATTAGTGTTAACACATGATATGCAACGATATAAAAATGCAGTAAAAACAAACATTTTCAATATTCAAATTTTGACATTTTTTTTTCCTCTCGAGATATTTCCTGTCGTACAAAAACTACTGATGGAAGCTTTGTATCGAAATAAAGTTGATTTTGTTCGTTTATTAATCAAATATGGAGCATCCATTGAAATGTTAACTGATGAACAATTGGCGATTATTTGTACAAATACAATTGTAAACTTTATTTTTCTTCTTGTTTTGTTTTGAAAAACAAGAGAATCGAAATTGTTTTAGCATAAAGATGCTCTTTGCCTTAAACAATCGATTGTGATCGAATCCAATCCATCGACGACGAATGTTAAAATCGATGAATTGAAGAGATACATCTTAACATTATACAATGGTTATCTTCAAGAATATTTAGGTTATTCAGTTGATCAACAAACAACGGACGAATATTGGCACATCAACAAATTTCAACAATTATTTCATAAACAACGTCGTATTCAAGCACTTTATCTTTGGTTTATATTTATGAAACGAATCGACATGGGCAAATATCTTTGTTCGAAGAGTCGAGTAGAATCGATTCGATTGTTTGTTTTCTTTCTTTTTGTTGAATGATTTGTTTAGACTCAAACAATTGCTACTCTACTTACAACGCAAATTTATTTCAAAGCAATGAAAAAAGATATTCAAAATCGAGATAGTCTGGAAAAGATGGCCAAGTGAATTCATATTTTATTTTCGTCTTTCTTCAATCGTGTGTTTTTTGTTTTCGTTGTAAAGGAAATTCGATGAACATTCTCGAAATATAATTGATACATGTTTTGCTGAAGACAATGCTCTTGGTCTCAAATTACTCAATTGTCGAGCTGTTGAATTCTATAATAATTCCCCATTGGATGTCGCCCAACGTGCCAATTGTTATCATTTCCTAGCGAGTAACACAGTTCAAGCATATTTGAAAGATAAATGGTATCATCATTTCGATTATCGACAACAATTATTCAAAATATCAGTTCCAATTTGGGTAATTCTCTTCATAGATCAACAATCGATCAATTGTAGACTTGATTTACGTAGATCTTTGTTGCATCATTGATTCTACCATTGGTACCAATTGCACCCATATTTCTACCGTCACTTTATAAGAATAAAAAACAAATGTCTGATCAATTTAAACTGGTAAACTAATTATATTGTTACATTTTCATAGATTCGATTTGTTCTTAGGAATATGAAACACCATCAATTTGTAATTTAATTGTTGTTAATTCATTGACATCTGAGAAAAGTAAACAAATTGAAAGGAAAATGCCAAGTATTCGTCAACGAATCGAATGGTTCTACAATGCACCAGTCGTCCATTATTATTATAATCTTGTAAATCTTTTGTTTTCTATGAAAAAAAAAACAAGTCGTATCTGTTGTTTTAGTTGTTTTTCATTGTATTTCTCTCGTTATTCAGCTATGTCATTCTTGAGAATTATCATCCATTGAATGTTGATCATGATCAAAAGATTTCAATTACTGAATTGATGTTACATATTTGTATTCTTGGTTTATTGATCGACGAAATCTATCAAGTTAATTGTCTTTTCTTTGTAGTTTTCTTCTCAATTTCGTTTCGTTGTAGTATTTTATTCAAAATCGAAAACATTATAATTATATTCAAAATCAATGGAATTCAGTCGATTGGGCAGGCATTTCTCTTTATTCGCTTGCATTTGCAACTCGTTTCTCGACGAATCAACTTGTTTTTATTTGTTCAAAGTAAAATCTCGTTGAAAAATGGTGTTTTATTTGTTGAAGTTGCGAATAGAATTTTGATGTCAATTGATTTGATAATTTGGTATACTCGAGTGTTATATCTATTTACTGCACATAAAGTCTTAGGACCTAAATTAGTGATGATCTATGCAATGGTAAATCTGTCTCTGATCGGCTCGTTTCATAACGTCAATTGTTATTTGTATAGACGAAAGATGCTCTTCTGATGTTTTCTGGTTTTATTCTTGTTTTTCTATTTGGTTTTTCGATCGCGTCGTGGTCGTTGATGCCACATATGGATAATGATGTTATTGATCACAATCAAACGAATCAAACAAATAGATCATCATGGAGTTGGCCAATCTTACGAGATGTCATCGATTGGGGAATTTGGAAAGTTTTTGGACAAATAGCAGAACCATTCGATAGTTTTGTTAGCGGTACATTCATCGAATTCGATACAATTCGATTGATTTTTGTGTTTTTAGAAAAAGATGGTCCAGGTACATTTATTTTTATCTATGCTATTCTATTTACAGTTATATCCAATTTATTACTTCTCAATGTTCTCGTTGCAATGTTTAAGTAGAATTAATTAATAGGATTTGTTGAATATCTTTGAAAGTAAATCGAATTGTAGTGAGAAAATCGAACGTATTCAAAGTCAATCGAATGAATATTGGCGATATCAACGTTTCTGGTTAATAAGTGAATACGAACAAAAGACAATGTTTCCTCCTCCATTGAATATGTTGTGTTATTTCATCATGATTATCAAATATGTTTTACGTCATTTTGCTTTTTGTGAAGAGATTCGTGATGAAAATGAATCAACACCTTCGATTGATGTTCGTCATTTGGATCGAAAGAAAACAATTGCTGAAATCTATTGGCAACAAGTATTCGATGCAGATCGAATCAATATTAAATCATCGAATGAAACAATCAAACAAACGGAGAATTATGTTTATCATGAACCATTAAGTGAAATATTTCGAGTGAGACAATAATATCTTCTATTCGATCATTTCATTTTATTACTTTTCTTTGTTTTTTTTTTAAAGAAAAAAGTTCAATTAGAACTGAGTAATAATCAAATAGAAGATAAAGGTGCGCAACATCTTGCTCGAGTTATACGAAAAGCAACAGTATAAAAGTTGAAGATGACGATATTTATTTGAAATGTGATTGTTTATAGATGTTAACAATACTCGACATATCGAAGAATCATATTGGACATCGAGGAGCTCATTATTTAGCTGATGCTCTTTTAAATAATCGAGTCTTAGTTCAATTGAATTTAAGTTCGAATCAAATTGAAGATCAAGGTGTCGAAGAACTGACGAATGCGTTTATTAATAATAAAACACTTCAATCTATTGATTTTTCCGATAATCGACTTGGATATAAAGCAACACAATATCTTGCACAAGCTTTTCGACATGATTCAGTAAAATCTTATTGGTTTTCTTTTCGATATTCTTTTCTTTTCAATGTAGATTTTGACAAGATTATGTCTGAGAGAGAATCAAATTGGTGATCAAGGTTGTGCATATCTAGCTGATCTTTTACGAACAAATACGGTATCATACATCTACGATTCGATATTTAAATCATTTTTTTTTCTAGACAATTGTCAAACTTGATGTTGGAGCAAATGAAATCACTTGCGAAGGAACACAACATTTAGCTGAAGCTCTCTCGGATAATACTGTAATCTGTCTTTCTCTCTCTTTCTCTCTCTTATTTCAATTGGTTCGTTTTGTCTAGACATTGACTGAATTGAATCTTTCTTGGAATCAAATTGAAGATGATGGTCTCCGATATTTACTTCAAGCTCTACGCACCAATCAGGTTTCGATTGTTTGTTCGTTCTTATTTTGTGTGAATATACGTATATCTCGTTATAGACATTGATGCAACTCGATGTTGGATCAAATAAAATTACAAGTGAAGCATGTCAATATCTGTCTGTTGCAATACTCAATTATGCATTTGTAACAACATTGAATCTATCGAGTAATCAAATTGGATCCAATGGAATTCAACATTTAACTGAAGCTTTACAATCGAATCGAATAAATACAATCACAACACTTGATTTAGGAAGTAATCAAATTGAAGATGTTGGCATTCGATGTTTGAGTATGGCTTTACGACAAAATCGTACATTGATCAAATTGAATCTTTCGAACAATCATATCAGTGCTAGTGGAATTCAACATTTTGCTCAAACTTTACAATATCCAATTGTACGTCGAATTCCACAATCAATATCACATTTCGATTTCTATTTCTCTAGGCATTGGCAGAATTAGATCTGAGTTGTAATCATATTGGAACTGTCGGTGCTCAACATTTAGCAATTAGTTTACTTATGAATACGGTAAAAGAGATCTCGTACAGAAGTTGTTGTTGATTGACGTATGTAATTAAATAAAAATAGAGTCTTTCGTCGTTGAATTTATCAAGTAATCGAATTGGATATGATGGAGTGAAATATCTTGGTCATGTCTTATGGAATAATCATACGATTACTCGACTTGATTTGTCAAATAATCAAATTGGAGATCGAGGTGCCAAATATTTAGCTAAAACTTTGAACACAAATGAAAGTATTCGTATTATTCATCTTGTTAATAATCAAATTGAAGATCAAGGCGCATTGTCATTAGCTAATTCATTGAAACAAAATCAAACTCTAACAACAATTAATCTTAGTTCGAATTCAATTGGTGATAATGGATGTTACTCTTTGGCTCAAGCTCTAGTCATGTCACCATATCAAACGATCACTAATATTGATCTTTCATATAATTCAATTGGAAATGAAGGAGCACAATCTCTTGCTCATGTTTTACAATATCATACAGTATGCACAATAGAACAACTATTTCATTCATCTTTAATTCAATTTTTAGACTCTTGAAATACTTAAACTCGAAGGTAATCGAATCACAGCAATTGGAGCTCGATATTTATCTGATGATTTACAATATACAAAGTTATCTGTTCGAAATCGAGTGGCACTTGCTAATAGTGCAATTTATAAAGCTCAACAAATTATTAATCTTTTTCAAACAACAAAAACAAATCATTCAATTACATTGACATCTTTTGATCTTGTCGATGAAGATACACGACTCATTGCTGCTGCTCTCAAATTTAATATTGTAACATTGTAACAATTTCAATTTGACGAACGAATTCTTTTGTTGTGTGTGATCATTTTAGACATTGACTTCACTTGATTTAAGTCGAAATAAAATTGGTAATCAAGGTGTTCAACGTCTTTCCGATGTTTTTCGTAATAATACAGTAAATTCTATTTGGAATAATTGATCTTATATTATAATTATATTCTTTTGGATTAGACATTAGTAACATTGAAGTTAAGCGAGAATAAAATTGGCGATGAAGGAGCTCAATATTTAATCAATGCTTTCCAAAATAATACAGTTATTTAATAACAATTCAATTCGTTTCTAATGTCAATGTTGTTTGATTTCATTGTTATAGACATTAAATACATTGGATTTGAGTCTGAATAAGATCAGTCAGCAAGGAATTCAAAATGTGATTTCTACTTTTCTAAACCATCCAATGACACTTCTACTCCATGGAAATCAATGTGATGACAAACCAAATCAACAGAATGAAATCGATATTGACGAAGACAATGAACCCGATGAAGATCATCGTCTACCCATTGTCAAATCGTTGATTGATGTCTTACAACACGATACGACGATGATCACATCATTGAATTTCAGTGGATTCATCATCAATCACCGAAATCGAACAAATCTCGGTCATGTCTTACAAAATCTAACAGTATGCACATTTTCTTTTATTTGTACGTCTTTTTCTTTTATGTTTCAATGATAGACATTGAAAAGAATTAAATGGGAAAAAAATCAATCTGCAAATGATGATGCATTATGTTATTTGTGTCAAATAATTCAACAAAATACGGTAGACAAACAAAAATATAGGAGATTACTTTTTCATTTGAAATTTTGCTTGAATAGAATTTGGAAATTGTTGAACTTCAATCGAACGGATTTGATAATAAACAAATACAATATTTAGCAAGAGCTTTACAAACCAATCAACGACAATCATTAACTAAATTGAATCTTTGTAAGAATAAGATCGGTGTTGACGGGATTCAATATCTATTCCATATCTTACAAGTCAATCAACTTGTTTCACTTGATCTCAGTCACAATCAAATCAATGATGAAGCTATTCAATCTCTTGCCGATGCTTTACAAACCAATAGAACATTAACTTATCTCAATCTTAGTTCGAATCGAGTGACTCATTATGGAATTCAACAACTTGCCATTGCTTTACTCAATTGTCAAACATTGATTTCACTTGATCTTAGTCACAATCGAATTCAAAGTCAAGGTGTTCCATATCTCGTTGATCTTCTACGAAATACAACATTGAATACTGTTGATTTCAGTTGGAATGGTCTCGGCAATGAAGGTATTCAACAGTTATGTGTCGGTTTAAAACATTTCAACAGATCGATGTCACTGAATTTGAGTTCGAATGAAATCAATCATGAAGCTGCTCAAGATTTAAGTCAAATCTTAGAAAACAATCAATTGAATTTGGATGGAAATTATCTTGGCGATGAAGGAATTACATATCTATGTCATGTTCTTCGTTATCATCGAACGAATTGTCGAATTGATTTTGGAAGTAATCAGATTGGTGATAAAGGTGGTCAGTGTCTATTCAAAACAATTCCGTTTAGTGTTACCAATGCTTTTCATTTGACTGTCAATTTAAATGAAAACAAGATCAATGAACAAATCAAACGTCAATTGATTCGAATGTTAAGAAAATCTAATAGTTTAATAGTATTTTTATAGAATTTTGTTCCAATCATCGGGTATCTCCCTGAGAAAATACATTCCCCCATTGAAGAAAATGTTGTCGACGTTGATCTCGACCTTCATCTTCACCATTGAGAAGAATCACTTTGGATTGGTGATAAAATTGTTTAACTAACGAATAGAATCGATTTTGTCGATTGATTCCTCGGAGATTTTGAGCTTCGTAAAGAATCGATTTAGGTAGAAGAGCTAATGTCGATTACAATCCCAACCACCTTTTTTCTTCGTTATGGCAAAATAGGATGAACGATATCAACGACGATAATCGAATTCATTTGTAAAACTAAATTTATATGTTTCGACTATTTCCTGGAAGAAGATCGACACGTTTCATTTCATTATTGACGAATACTTCTCGGATTCGACTCTTAGGCAAATATTTGTCGACAAATCCGAATAAGATTGGATAGAATTTCATTGTTTCATTTGGAAATTGTTGAACAATTCGATCTTCACCTCAATCAATCAGTAAATGTTCTTGTTCTAATTTTGTTAACGATACGTTTCGACACATTCAAATTGTTTGGAAACACAAATCGATGAGCAAATTGTCGTGATGAATAATACAAATAAATGACAAGTATACAAATAACAAGAAGAAACAATTTTCTCAGATAAAATTGATCATTCAAAAACATTTTCTTCAGTCGGTTTTTGTTCGTTTGAAAAGTGTGCTTATAGAATATGACGAGAGAGAGAGAGAGAGCTAGGTTTTTTTCTCTTTTAATTTTTTTTAAAACATCGAAAGTGCTCATAAATATTTTTAAAAAAAGAAAGGAAAAGGAAGACAGAAACGGTTATTTTTGAAGTAATTGTTTGGTTTGATGATGTGATACGGAATAACCTTGATTCCATTGAGTTGATTGATTCATTTCCAGAAATTCGTGTGCTAATCGTGTTTCTTCATGTTTCTGTGAAATAATTAGAAAAGGAGTTTGTAACATTTTTGTGCGAATTGTTCGAATAACATGAATGGCTGTATGTTTCTCATTGAGAGACCACACAGTTATCACTTTGAATCGAGTCGATTGACGTTGAATATTTTTGAGATTGACTTGATTTGTTATCCATTGTTGTGTTTGTTTGAGAGTATGAACTGTATGATATTCAATTGAATTTGGAATTAAATCAATGAGTTTTTGTGGTAAATGTTGTTGAAAGACATGAGCATTGTTAGGAGAAGAAGTCATGTTGTGTATTTATGGTATTGACAGAAAGAATTTGTGATCAAATGGAAATGTATCTTGAACACGTATTTCAATGCCACTCATTTCACGTGTTGGCCATGGACTTGCTAAGGAAAGTTGAGTAACAGTTTCACGAGAAATACGACGACATATTTCGTTGAGTTGTTCATCAGTCACTGGTCTTGTTTTATGTGGCCAATCGGGTCGTTGTTCAAGATTGAATCTTGTTTCTTTTAATTTGTCATTGAGTTGTTTGGTGTATTTTGTTAGACAATTCGATGTCGAAGCTGGTTCAATGTTTTTATCAATTGGATTGTTAAGTATTCGTAGAGAACGGAACGACCTTGTTGTTCACGTGCACGTAATCGAGCCATAAAACCTTCATAATCAATGAAATCATTGAATTGCAAAGTTCGATGATTGACAAGTGCCATTGCCGATTTCATTCCGGTGTTCAGACCACGAACAGGCCAGAAATGAACATTCATTGCAGCATCACCGACTAGACAACCGAATTTCGTTGCTTTTTTACTTTGAAAATGAAGTTCTCGAACAACGATCGACGCATGTCGAACATTGATTTCAATTGGAACAATACGAACAACATATTTTTGATGAATATTATAAATAAATGCGGAAACCTCGGATTGAAATCCGAGTGTTATGTGTACTGCAAAAAGTAAAAATGTATATCCCCTTTGTTTTTTCCATGATAAGTCTTGTTGAAACATGGACAAAGTCAAGTGATTCTTTGGAAATAGAAGGTTTCAAAATAATTCATAGACGTGATTGTAATGATGTAAGAAAGCCGTTTGGTCAAATAACTTATTTG
>Ga0209952_1000801_pt1 | contig 32521 bp, 25 predicted proteins | sample ThiBiot_750_biof_2_FD_183951 | JGI IMG/M metagenome (GOLD analysis project Ga0209952, IMG submission 183951) | Wastewater bioreactor microbial communities from Cape Town, South Africa - Thiocy_cont_750_biof (SPAdes) | ecosystem: Engineered > Bioreactor > Thiocyanate-remediating >...
TCTCTTGGCGATGGCGATGTGCTATTTCGCCGACGTCGATCAGCCCTCGCCGCAGGACGCCGCACTCTATGCTGCGCCGATCTCGCATGGTGCGGGCCTCTATAATTTTCCCAACGTGCGTGTCGGCGCACGCCACGTTGTGCCGGAGTCCGGCGGTTTCGAAGCCGACGAAGTGCTGGCGCTTGGCAAGCAACTTCGCAACGTCTCGATGTTCGCTGCTCCGACAATGGTGCGCCGTCTGGTTGATGCCGCCAAGAAACGCGGCGAAGACGGCGATGGCATCAAGACCATCGTTTACGGCGGCGGGCCGATGTATCTCGCCGACATCCGCGATGCCATGGCGACCATGGGTCAGCGTTTCGTGCAGATTTACGGCCAGGGTGAATCGCCGATGACGATCACCGCGCTGAGCCGCGAATGGCATGGCCGTATCAACGATCCGCACTATCTCGAACGATTGTCCTCGGTGGGAACGGCGCAGAGCGTGATGTCGGTGCGCATCACCGACAGCGACGGCAATCCGCTGCCGGCCGGCGAGACAGGCGAGATCGAGGCCAAGGGCACGGCGGTGATGCTGGGCTACTGGAATAATCCGGAGGCGACCGCCGCCGCGCTCAAGGACGGCTGGCTGCGCACCGGCGATGTCGGGCGGCTCGACGCCGACGGTTTCCTGACGCTGTCGGATCGTTCCAAGGATGTCATCATCTCCGGCGGCACCAACATTTATCCGCGCGAGGTTGAGGAGGCGCTACTCACCCACGCCGAGGTGCGCGAGGTGTCCGCCATTGGCGTACCCGATCCGGAGTGGGGCGAGATCGTCGTCGCCTGCATGGTGCTGGAAGACGGTGCCGAACCGAATGACCAGAAGTTCGACGCGCATTGCCTCGCGTCGATCGCGCGCTTCAAGCGGCCGAAGCGTTACGTCTATCTGACCTCGCTGCCGAAGAACAACTACGGCAAGGTGCTGAAAACAGCGCTGCGCGAGATGATGGCGGGCAAATAGCGGAAGGCATTGTATTCCGCATGATAGAATGTCGACACGTGACGGCCGCGCTTTGCGCCGAGCCTTTCCCGCTCGGCATGGCGACCCACGGCAAACGCCCTTGATCTCCCGGTTTTCCTGCCGTTAGTACGACGGCAGCCGCGCGAAGCGCTATTCGAAAAGGGTGGAACCATGGGGCCATTGCAGGGCATCAAAGTCGTCGACATGACAACGGTGCTGATGGGCCCCTTCGCGACCCAGACGCTCGGCGACTACGGCGCCGATGTCATCAAGATTGAATCGCTGGACGGTGACGTTACCCGTCAGATCGGTCCGACCCGGCACCCCGGCATGGGGCCAGTGTTTCTCAACGCCAACCGCAGCAAGCGCAGCATCTGCCTCGACCTGAAGAAAGACGCTGGCCGTGCTGTGGTCTTGAAGCTCGTCGCGGCCGCGGATGTCCTAGTCTACAACGTGCGCCCGCAGGCGATGCAGCGGCTGCGGCTGGGCTATGAGGACGTCGCCGCCATCAATCCACGATTGATCTACGCCGGCGTGTTTGGATTCGGCCAGGACGGCCCCTATGCAGCGAAGGCCGCCTATGACGATCTCATCCAGGGCGGTTCGGCGCTGGCGCATCTGATGGCGCGCGGCGGTGACGGTACGCCGCGCTATGTGCCGAATGCGCTGGTGGACCGTATCGTCGGGCTCAACGCCGTGGGCGCGATCCTTGCCAGTCTGGTGCATCGAGACCGCACCGGCGTCGGTCAGCGCGTCGATATTCCGATGTTCGAAACCATGGCGGGTTTCGTGATGGGCGACCATCTCGGCGGCCTCACTTACGAGCCGCCGCTGGATCAAGGCGGTTACGCGCGGCACCTGTCGCCCGACCGCAGGCCGTACAAGACATCGGACGGCTATATCTGCGTGATCGTCTACAACGACAAGCAGTGGGACAAATTCCTCACCGCCACCGGCCGCGACGATCTGCGCAGCGATCCGCGCTTCGCGACCTTCGCCGGGCGCGCCGTCAACATCGATCATGTCTATGCCGAGCTGGCGCGCATCATCGCGCTGCGCTCGACCGCCGAATGGATCAAGCTGCTCGACGAGGCCGACGTGCCGGCTCTGCCGATGCACGACCTCGTCAGCATCCTCAGCGATCCGCATCTTGTCGCTACGGAGTTTTTCCCAACGGTCGAGCATCCGAGCGAGGGGAAAATCCGCAGCATGCGCACCGCTGCCACCTGGTCGGAGACGCCGGCCGAGCCGACACGGCTGGCCCCACGCCTCGGCGAGCAGAGCGAAGACGTTCTGCGCGAGGTTGGCTATTCGCCAGACCAAATCGCGCAACTGGTCAAGGACGGTGTCACCAATCGGCCCGTCGGCTAATGCAACGAAGGAGCACCCGCGATGGATTTTGCACTCACCGCCGAACAGGAATCCATCCGCGACGCCATCGCGAAAATTTGTGCGGGGTTCGACGACACCTATTGGCTTAAGAAGGATCGCGAGGGCGGCTTCCCGGTCGAGTTTCACAAGGCGATGGCGGATGCTGGCTGGCTCGGCATCTGCATTCCGGAAGCCTACGGTGGCGCCGGACTTGGCATCACCGATGCCGCGATCATGATGCGGACGATTTCGGAATCGGGCGCGGGCATGTCCGGCGCCTCCGCCATTCATATGAACGTCTTTGGGCTCAATCCGGTGGTGGTGTTCGGCACCGAGGCACAATGCCGGCGCATGCTGCCGCCGATCGTCTCCGGCAAGGAGCGCTCGTGTTTCGCGGTGACGGAGCCGAACACCGGGCTCAACACCACACAGCTTAAGACGCGCGCGGTGCGGCAGGGCGACAAGTATGTCGTCAACGGTCAGAAGGTGTGGATCTCGACCGCACAGGTGGCCGAGAAGATTCTCTTGTTGGCGCGCACGACGCCGCTGGAGGAGGTGAAGTCGCCTACCCATGGCCTGAGCCTGTTCTACACCGACTTCGACCGTTCGCGCATCGCGGTGCATGAGATCGAGAAGATGGGCCGCAAGGCGGTCGACTCCAATGAGTTGTTCTTCGAGAATTTCGAAATTCCGGTCGACGATCGCATCGGCGAGGAGGGGCGCGGCTTCGAATACATCCTGCACGGGATGAATCCGGAGCGTATTCTGATCGCCGCCGAGGCGGTGGGGCTCGGCAAGCTGGCGCTGTCGCGTGCGGCCGCCTATGCCAAGAGCCGCATCGTGTTCAATCGGCCGATCGGCCAGAACCAGGCGATCCAGCATCCGCTCGCGAAAAACTGGATGGAATTGGAAGCGGCGTGGCTGATGGTGATGTCGGCGGGCTGGCAGTACGACAAGGGCATGTCCTGCGGTCCCGCTGCCAACGCGGCGAAATATCTCGCGGCGGAAGCCGGCTTCCATGCATGCGAGCAGGCGGTGATGACCCACGGCGGTTTCGGTTACGCCAAGGAGTTTCACGTCGAGCGCTATCTGCGCGAGGTGATGATCCCGCGCATCGCGCCGATCAGCCCGCAACTTGTTCTTTCCTTCATCGCCGAGAAGGTGCTCGGCTTGCCGAAATCCTACTGAGCGCCGCTCGTCTTCTGCCGCATTCTGAAAGGACCATCTCATGAGCCGTTTGAAGGCCGCCCTCGATCCGCGTTCTGTTGCGATCATCGGAGCTTCGGAGAACCACAACAAGGTTGGCGGCCGGCCGGTCCATTACCTCGACAAGTTCGGCTTCAAGGGCAAGATCTTCCCGATCAATCCGACGCGGCCTGAAGTGCAGGGGCACAAATGTTATCCCAGCCTTGCCGATCTGCCGGAAGCGCCGGAAATGGTGATCGTCGCGGTGGCGGGCGATAACGCTATCGGCGCGGTGGAGGATTGCGCGGCGCGCGGCGTCAAGGTCGCGGTGGTGATGGCGTCCGGTTTCGGCGAAGTCGATGCGGTGGCCGGCAAGGCCAAGGAACGCCACATGGTCGAGGTTGCCCGCAAAGCGGGCATGCGCATCGTCGGTCCGAACTCGCAGGGACTTGCCAATTTCGGCACCGGCGCCATCGCCAGCTTCTCGACGATGTTCATGGATATGGATCGCGCCGAAGGTCACGTCGCGATGCTGAGCCAGAGCGGCGCGCTTTCCACCGTTCCGGTCGGTTTCCTGCGCCAGAAGGGCATTGGCGTTCGTCATACACACGCGACGGGCAACGATGCCGACATCACTGTAGGTGAGTTGGCAATCGCAGTGGCGGAAGATCCCGAGGTGAAGCTGCTGCTGCTCTATCTCGAAAGCATTCCCGACAAGACCTATCTGGAAGAACTCGCGGCGGTTGCGCTCGATCGCGATCTGCCGATTATCGCGCTGAAATCCGGCCGTACTGAAGCGGGACGGCAGGCGGCGCAGTCGCACACCGGCGCGCTCGCCAACGAGGATCGTGTGGTCGATGCGTTCTTCGAGCATCACGGCATCTGGCGCGCGCCGGATATGCGCGGTCTTGTGGAAGCGACCGAACTTTATCTCAAGGGCTGGAAGCCGAAGGGCCGGCGGCTGGTGGCGATTAGCAATTCCGGCGCGGTGTGCGTGATGACCGCGGACGCGGCGACATCGGCAGGCATGCCGATGGCGAAACTCGCGCCCGAGACCGACAAGAAGCTCAAGGGCATCCTGCCGACCTTCGCCACCACGACCAATCCGATCGACCTCACTGCGGCTCTGTTGTCCAACAGCCGGCTGTTCGGCGACATCTTGCCGGTGATCGCCGAAGACCCGGCGGCGGACGCCTTTCTCATCGGTGTGCCGGTGGCGGGACAAGGCTACGATGTGCCGGCCTTCGCGCGCGACGCTGCCGCGTTCGGCAAACAGACCGGCAAGCCACTGGTGGTCGCGGCGACGCAGAAGAGCGTGGCGGATGAGTTTGCCGCGGAAGGCATTACCGTGTTCCCGACGGAAGTGGAGGGCGTCGCTGCGCTCAATCAATTCCTGTCGCATCACGAGTTGATGGCGCGGACCCGCGCGCGCCGCGCGGAACGTGCGAAGCCCGGCGCAGCGGCTGTCTCGATCGGCGTGACCGAAATGCTGAACGAGGCCGACAGCCTTGCTCTATTGGCAGCCCGGGGCATTTCGGTGGTGCCGCATCGGCTGTGCCGCTCGCGCGCCGAAGCGGTCGCGGCCTTCGAGGCGATCGGCGGGCCGGTTGTCGTCAAAGGCTGCTCCGCCGACATCGCGCACAAGTCCGAACTCGGTCTGGTGAAACTCGGCGTCGCCACGCGCGAAGCGGCCGGCGATATCTACAGCGAGATGGAGGATATCATCCGCAAGCACGGCGCGCGGTTCGACGGCGTTATCGTCGCGGCGATGGCGGGCGGACGACGCGAGATCATGATCGGTGCGCACCGCGATCCAGTGTTTGGGCCGGTGGTGGCGATGGGCGACGGCGGCAAGTATGTCGAAATCTTCCGCGACACCACCTTGCTGCTGCCGCCATTCTCGCAAGCTGACGCGGCGGACGCGCTGCAACGCCTTCGCATCGCGCCGCTGTTCGCCGGCGTGCGCGGCGAACCGCCGATGGACGTGGCCGCGTTGAGCGATGCCATCGTCAAGATCGGCGCGCTGATGGCCGACCCCGAGGCTCGCGTGATGAGCCTCGATCTCAACCCGGTGATGCTCGACAGCGAAGGCAAAGGCTGCGTCGTGGTCGACGCCGTGGTGTTCCAGGCGACGTAGCGTCTCGCGCGTCTATCGGTTTTGCGCGGGAACGGTCACAGTGGTGCGGCTGCATAGCAGCCGCGCTACCAGGATTGTCGGCACCAGGATTGCAAGACCGAGCATCGTCACTTGCCATTGCGATAGCGGCATGATGCCGCCGCCCGGCGTGGCGACGATGATGCCACCGAGGATCAGCAGGACCCGGATCGGCCATTCCAGCGCAGCAGTGCGACGCAGGTCGCCGACGCCGATCTGGTAGCCCTGAATCCCGCCGCAGATGAACACCGTTCCGAATGCGATCAGTGCCATCAGGCCGACGCCTGCGAGATAGTTGCCCTGCATCACCAGCGCGGGATTGAGCACGAAGAAGAACGGGATGAAATAGATGATGGAGCCGACCCACATCGATTCCCATCCTGTTTTCATCGCCGGAGATCCCGCTATACCCGCGGCGGCGAAGGACGCAATTGCCACGGGGGGCGTGATTGAAGACAGCATCCCCCAATAGAAGATGAACATGTGCACCGCCATGCGATTCAAGCCGACCTTCTCAAGGGCTGGCGCGATCAGGATGGCAAGGAAGATGTAGCAGGCGGTGGTGGTCAGTCCGAGCCCGAGGATTAGGCTGGTCACCGCGCACATCACCAGCAGCAGGAACGCATTGTCGCCGGCGATGCGCAGCAGGTCGTTGGCGAGACTCGAGATCACGCCGGTCATGGAGAATGCGCCGATCAACAGGCCGCAGCCGGCAAGGATCGCGGCAAGTTCGACGAAGGTGCGGCCGTTCACCTCGAAGAACTTGCCGATCGTCGCCATGGTCCAGCGTGTGTCTTTCGAAAACAACTGGTTCAGCACCAGCAGCAGCGCCGTGGCGTAGAACGGCGCATGGCTCTCGCGCTTGAAATACAGCAGCATGATGATCAGCAGCGCGATAACGAAGATGTAGTACCAGCCTTCCTTCACGGCATCCCATGCGCGCGGCAGTTCGGAGCGCGGAATGCCGGCGAGGCCATGCCGCGCGGCATAGGCGTCCACTTGCAGGAACAGGCCGGTGTAGTAGAGCGCCGCCGGAATGATGGCGGCGACCGCGACTTCGGCGTAGCTGACGTTGAGGAATTGCGCGATCACGAAAGCCGTCGCGCCCATCACCGGCGGCGCCAGCACCGCGCCGGTCGAGGCGCAGGCTTCGATGGCGGCTGCATAGGACGCGCGGAAACCGCTTTTCTTCATCACCGGGATGGTCATGGTGCCGGCGGTGAGTACGTTCGAGATGATCGATCCCGACATCATGCCGAGCAGGCCGCTGGCGAAGATGCACACCTTGGCCGCGCCGCCACGGAACGTGCCGCACAGCGCGAACGCGATGTTGATGAAGAATTTGCCGGCACCCGTCATCATCAGCGCGACGCCGAACACCAGGAAGCCGATCACCGTATCGGCGAACGCCTGGATCGGAATGCCGAGCAGGCTTTCGCCGGACAGCATGTGATAGGCGGTGGCCTGTTCCAGCGTGGACTGTGTTCCGCGCAACGGCCCGAGCCAGCTTGCATCGGCGAACAGCGGATAGAGCGTGAAAGGCAGGATGCAGAGCAGCAGGCTCCAGCCGCCGGTCCGCCGCAATGCTTCCATCAGCATCGCCCACATCACGAGGCCGGCGATATAGGCGGGCATCGGCGCGCCGCCGAATTCCCAGCCGGCTTCCGCCGCCTTGCGGATATGGGCCATCAGCACCAGCGAGGCGATAAAGGTGATGGCGGCGAGCGCGATGTCGTACCAGGGGATTCTGTCGAGGCTGGCACGTTCCGATCCGGGGAAGATCAGATAGGTGAACGGCAGCATCAACGCGATCAGCAGATAGAAGTACTCGGTATTGAGTTGGGTATAGCCGACGAAGAACCGCAGAGCGAACTGCTGGTTGATGCAAAGGAAGATGGTGGCGGCTGTCGCGACAATCAGCGCAATACGCCAAAATCCTCGCAAGGCCCGCACGCGAGTGGTCTCGGATTCCTGCATGGTCGCATGCGGATCCTCGAAAACGATGCGCGTTGCGTCGTCGCCCGACGGATTCGCTTGAGATGCGGAAGCCATCGCGGCGCTAGCGCCAGCGGAATCCGGATTCGCCATCAGATTTCCTTTGCGGAAGAAGCCGCCGCTGAGATCGGACGATCTAGCGGCGGCATTCAGGACCAGTCTTCAATGAGACGAGCGCAAATGCAGTCTCAATTGAACGGGTCAGGCAGCTTGGCCTGCGCGAGAGCCGCCTTGCGCGCCGCGGTCCAGCCGTCGGCGAACTTGTCGTCAGACGGATTGGTCTTGAGGTAAGCCGCCCATGCCGCACCGAGAACTTGCTGGCGCTTGATCAGGCCGTCGTTGTGAGCCTGATCTTCTGCGGTCCAGTGTCCGGCCTCCTTAAGCGCCTTGACGGTGCCGGGATGGAACGGCACCACCCACTTCATTACCTGACGCTTGACTTCGAGGCCGGCCGCGCCGGGCACGTCGTTCTTGTAGCTGTCGTAACCATTGATCATCGCCTTGACGATGGGATAGACGGTATCGACCGACTCGGTGCCGTAGGCGACGAACAGCGGGTAGGGGTAGGTTCCCATCTCGATCGGTTTGTCCTTCGCGATTCCGGCGCCGCACGACACTGTATGCGGCGTGAAGAACGGTCCGACCTTCTGCACGCGCTCCCAGCCGGCCTTATCGTTCTTCGCCATCACCGGCCACATCAGGCCGCGTGGCGAGGTTTCGGCTTCTTTGGCTTGGCCGGAAATGGTCGATGCGAAAGCGCCGTCGACGTCGTTGTTGATGATGCCTTTCCACATTGCGCCGTAGCTGGCGAATTCGACGATCTTCACGTCGTTCTTGGTGAGGCCGGCGAAAGCGATGATCGCGAGCGCGTTCTGGTTGAGCGCCGGCGAGCCGACCACGAAGCCGAGACGCTTGCCCTTGAAGTCCTTCAGATCCTTCACGCCGACATCGTTGGCGATGCCGACGGAGAGGCCGTTGCAGTCCACCGTGGAGAGCATCAGCTGGATCGGCTGCGGTCCCCATTCCTTGGCGCCGAATTCGAACACGCCTTCCTGCGCGAAATAGCTGCCGGTCCCCATGGCGGACGCGACAGCACGGCCGGCGCGCAACGGCGCGAGCCGCGCGACGTCGTTGCCGGCGGGCAGCACGCGAACGCTCGAATTGTATTTTTCCTTCATCATCTTGCCGACGGCGACAGCGATGTTGAAGCCGGATGATCCGGTGTCGTAGGCGGTGAATGTCAGCGATGACGGCAGTTTTACATCATCTGCACGCGCGGCGGATGACAACAGCAAGGCTGCGCTGGCGGCGGCAATAGCAGTGCGCGCAACGATTGAACGAAGCATGTATCCCCTCCCGATTTATGTAGCGTCCGCTTTGCGGATCACGTTATCGTGCACGGATCATGTCATCGCAGGCGATGGTTGGCAACGCCTGCGCGATGAATCGATCGGCTTCACGTCAGCTTTGCGTGTTTCGCTATAAGGAATATGGAACTGGCAGGAGCGTGGTCCGCAATGCATCGCGCGATGTAATGAAGAGGTGAGGCGCATTGCCGCGCGGTCGCATCACCATGCCGAGCTTCATTCCTGCGATGGCCGGTGGATGCGCGATAATGTCGATATCGCCGCGGTGTGGGCGATCGGTCGGCGAAGATGCAATTCGCCGACCGTATCTTGTTAGACTTCGATCGTTGCGATGATCTGGCCTTCGATCTTGACGAGGATGGTCTTCACTGTCCCGCCGCTCGGTGCGGAAACCGGAAGCTCCATTTTCATGGCCTCGACCAAAATGATGTCGTCGCCTTCGCCGATCTGATCGCCGACGTTTGCGGCGAGCGCGCAGACCCGTCCGGCGACCTCGGTGACAACCTTGGTTTCAGCCATTCTTCCGTTCTCCGTTTTTCTGATTGCAGCCCTGCCTCCCGGCCGCCGGAAAGAGTTCGGGTGCCGGGACGAGGGCAAAACAAAAGCCCCCGCCAGCCCCATCGATCCACCGACAGGAGCGACGTGATGTTTGCCGTTGCAGATTGCCCAAGGTAGTTTATTCTGCAAGTGGAATTTAATTTCGCTCTGCGGAATATAACGGGTCCGGATCGTGGCGCGCGGTCGGAATGCGTTCGCTAGCGATGTTTCGCGCGTCTGCGAATTCATGTGTTGCGACATTCAGGATGGGAGGATCGATGGGTCGACGATCAGAGCGGCTGACCAGAGCTGGACACCTCGCCGATCTTTCCGGCGGCAATGATGTCATTCAGGTGGTGTCGCGCGCGTTCGACGTGCTGCGCTGCTTCGAGGGCCACGAAACCCGGCTCGGCAATCTGGAGATATCCAATCGCTGCGGCCTGCCGCGATCCACGGTTTCCCGCCTGACGCACACGCTGACCCGCATGGGCCAGTTGATCTATCTCCCGCACGATCAGAAATATCGCATCGGGCCAAGCGCGGTGGCGATGAGCACCTCGATGATGCGCGGTTGGCAGGTGCGCGATTTCATCAGGGATCAACTCCGCGATGTCGCCGCTGGCATTCCCGGCACCGTCGGTTTTGTCATCCCGGATCGCTTCGAACTGGTTTATCTCGAATATGCGCGCTCGGCGGCGGCGCTAGGGCTGCACTCGGGCGTCGGCACGCGGATCGCGATGGGGCGCAGCGCCGCCGGCCACGCCTATGTCGCCGCGCTCGATGAAGCCTCCGCCAATGTGCTGGTGACCGAGATGGAGCGCGAGTGTCCCGAGGACGCCAAGGTGCTGCGTCCGCGCATGGAAGCCAATCGCCGCCATCTGCAGGAGAAGGGCTACGTCGTGACGTGCGGTCTGTGGAGCCCGCATATCAACGGCATCGCGGTCCCGATCTGGTCGCCGCAGTATCAGACCTACGCCGTGATCACCATCGGTGTGCTGTCGGCGATGTACGACGAGCAGCGGCTGCATGACGAAGTCGCAGCGCCATTGCGCGAACTGGTGCACGGCATTGACGCGGCATTGTCGCGTCCCGACGCCGACGTTTTCCGCCGCACGCCGGAAGCAACGACAACCACATCCAATAAAACAACGATCAGCTCGGAGAATATGAATGACTTGGCAGCCGGAACTCGACGATCTCGCCCGCCGCGAGGACTTCGCGCGGCAGATGGGCGGCGTTGACAAGGTCAAGCGACAGCGAGACCAGGGCCGGCTAAACGTTCGTGAGCGCATCAACAAACTGGTCGATGACGGCAGCTTTCATGAAATGGGCGCGATTGCCGGTATCGGCGAATACGACGCTGGCGGCGATCTCGAAAAGCTGACGCCCGCCAACTGCATCTTCGGCCGCGCCAGGATCGATGGCCGGACCGTGGTTGTGGTCGGTGACGACTTCACTGTGCGCGGCGGCTCCGCCGATGCCTCGATCAGCGCCAAACCGCTGATGGCCGAGGAGATGGCGCGCGATTTCCGCCTGCCGATCATTCGCGTGATCGAAGGCTCTGGTGGCGGCGGTTCGGTGAAGACGATCGAAACCAAGGGCGCGGCCAATTTGCCGGGCGGCATCGGCGGCACCCGCTGGTATGCAACCACGACCGGAAACATGGCGAAGGTGCCGGTGGTCGGCCTCGGGCTCGGCTCAGTGGCGGGTCTCGGTGCGGCGCGACTTGCGGCGAGCCATTATTCGGTCATGACCAAGACCTCCGCTATGTTTGTCGCCGGTCCGCCAGTGGTGGCGCGGCTCGGCCAGCAACTCGACAAGCAGGAACTGGGCGGCTGGGAGATTCAGACAAAAGCGGGCGCCATCGACCATGCGGTTGATACCGAGGAGGAGGCGTTCGAATGCGCCAAGCGCTTCCTGTCCTATCTGCCGTCGTCGGTGCATGAACTGCCGCCGACGCTGCCGTGCGATGACGATCCGGAACGCTCTGACGAGAAGCTGATGAAGGTGGTGCCGCGCAACAAGCGGCAGGTCTACAAGATGCGGCCGATCATCGAGAGCGTGGTGGACAAGGGTTCGTTCTTCGAAATCGGTCAGAATTTCGGGCGCTCGATCATCGCCGGACTAGCGCGCCTGGAAGGCCGCGCGGTGCTGTTGCTCGCCAGTGATCCGTATCACTACGGCGGTTCGTGGACCTCCGACACTTGCGACAAGGTGATCCGCTTCGTCGATCTGGCCGAGACGTTCCATCTGCCGGTGGTCTATCTGATGGATTGCCCCGGCTTCATGATCGGGCTCGAGGCGGAAAAGACCGCGACCATCCGTCATGGCGTGCGCGCGATGGCAGCGGTGAACCAGAGCACGGTGCCATGGTGCACGATCATCGTGCGCAACGCCTTCGGCGTCGCGGGCGTGGTGCATCAGCCGGCGGATCGCTACTCGATGCGCTATGCGTGGCCGTCAGCGTCGTGGGGCTCGCTGCCGCTTGAAGGCGGCATCGAAGCGGCTTATCGCGCTGACCTCGACGCGGCGGAAGACCGGGAAGCCAAGATGCGGGAGATCGAGGATCGTCTCAACAAATTACGTTCGCCCTTCCGTTCGGCCGAGAAGTTCTGGGTCGAGGAAGTGATCGATCCGCGCAAGACCCGTTCGTTGCTCTGCGAGTTCGCGCGTCTTGCAGAACCGCTGCGTACCCCGGGGATCGCCGGCAACATGGCGATCCGCCCGTAAGCGGGGCTTAGTGCGGTGTGCGTTCCACGGCGATCGCCGTGGCTTCGCCGCCGCCGATGCACAATGACGCGATGCCGCGCCGCAGGTTGCGGGCCTCCATTGCGTGCAGCAACGTCACGATCAATCGCGCGCCGGTGGCGCCGATCGGATGGCCAAGCGCGCAAGCGCCGCCATTGACGTTGAGTTTATCGCGCGGGATTCCAAGGTCGCGCGCGGCAGCCATCGGCACCACCGCGAATGCTTCATTGATCTCGAACAGATCGACATCGTCGACGCTCCAGCCGACCTTGTCGAGCAGCTTGCGGATTGCCGGGATCGGAGCCGTGGTGAACCATTGCGGCTCCTGGCTGTGGGTCGTGTGGCCCTTGATCTCGGCAAACACCGGCAAACGATGATGATCGGCGGTCGAGCGCAAGGTGAGGGCCAGCGCGGCCGCGCCGTCTGCATTGGCGGAAGACGCCGCCGGCGTGATCGTGCCGTTGGCCCGGAATGCCGGCTTGAGGCCGGGAATTTTTGCCGGGTCCACCTTCAGCGGATGCTCGTCGTTGGCGACGGAACGTGGTCCCGCTTTTTCAACCACGGTAAGCGGGATGATTTCGTTGGCGAATGCGCCGCTCTCGACCGCGTGGCGTGCGCGTGTCAGCGTCTCCATGGCGTAGGCATCCTGGTCCTTACGGGTGAACTGATAGGCCTCGGCGGTGGCTTCGCCGAAATCTCCCATCGAACGTCCGACCTCGTAAGCATCCTCGAGACCATCCATCAGCATGTGATCGATGATGCGATCATGCCCGACGCGATAGCCTCCGCGCGCCTTTGCCAGCAGGTAGGGCGCGTTGGACATGCTCTCCATGCCGCCGGCCACGACGATATTGGCTGAGCCGGCCTTGATGATGTCGTGTGCCAGCATGGTGGCTTTCATGCCCGAGCCACAGACTTTGTTGACGGTGGTGGCGCCAGTGGCGTCCGGCAGTTTCGCGCCGCGTGCGGCCTGCCGCGCAGGCGCCTGTCCCTGACCTGCGGGCAGAACGCAGCCCATGAAGACTTCATCGATTTGTTCGGAAGACAGCTTGGCGCGTTCGACGGCGGCGGCGATGACAGTCGACCCCAGCTTATGCGCACTGAACGATGAGAGGTCTCCCTGGAATCGTCCGAGTGGGGTGCGTGCGGCGGAGAGGATGACAACCGGATCGGAACCAGACATGACCATGCTCCTGAGACTCGATGCATTAAATTATAATCATCATATGATGCAATGCAAAAAAGTTCAATGCCGTTGCCGGCACAAGGTCGTGATCGGTTGGAAGGGCTGCGTGCTTGCTATTTCCCGCCACGCTTGCGATCGATGAACTCTTGCATCAGCCGGCGCGGTTCGTCGGTGAGATACGAACGGCCGAACGCGCCGACGGACACCTCGACGGATTCTTTCAGCGGGAGATCCTCCCACTGCCGCAGTAACGCTTTCTGATTGCGCAGAGCCTGCGGTCCGCATTCCAGCAGCATCTCCACCACACGCTCGACGGCGGCGTCGAGCGCCTCGCCGTCCGCGGCAACCACGTCGACTAAACCCCAGTCCAGTGCGGTTGGGGCGTCGATGGTGGCGGCAGTCATCAACAGCCAGCGGGCGCGGCCCCAGCCGATCAGGCGCGGCAACAGCGCGGCGTGGATCACAGAAGGAATGCCGACCCGCACCTCCGGCATCGAGAATTTGGCATCTTGTGCCGCGACCCGGAAATCGCAGGCGGCGGCGACTTCGAGCCCACCGCCAAGGCACCAGCCGGGCATCCGCGCAATCGTCGGCGCGGGGAAATCGCGCACCGCCTCGCAGAGATCGCGCAAGCCGGAGATGAAGCGCTCGGCGCTGGCCTGATCGAGCGTCGCCATTTCCTTGATGTCGGCGCCGCCGATCATGCTTTTCTCGGTTCCGCCGGTGAGGATCAGAGCGCGGATATCGGCGTCGGCGGCGAGCGTGGTCAATCCTTCGGTGACGGCCTTGATCACCGCTGTGTTGAGAACGGTGAGGGAGCCGGCATTGCTGATGGCGAAGCGGACCACGCCGCGCGCGTCACGCGTTACGCCGCAATGGGAATTGATCATCTGCATTGAAAGTCTCGCTCTGGTTAGGAGGGCGGCGGGTGGGGCGGCCGAACGGCCGTCGGTGGCAAATACCTCAATCAGACCATATTTCGATTTTCCTTAAAGTGCTTTCGTTATATGATCTACAACATGTCATGGGAGCGGTGATGCGCTACGCCAAGGAACACAAGCAGGAAACCCACGACCGCATCGTGAAGAAGGCTTCGGTCAAGCTTCGCGAGCGCGGCGCGCACGGCATCGGCGTCGCGGACCTGATGAAGGAAGCGGGCCTTACCCATGGCGGCTTCTACGCGCATTTCGCATCGCGCGAGGCGCTGGTGGTCGAGGCGTTCGTCTATGCGATGGAGCGCTCCACCGCCGCCTGGCGGAAGAAAACCGAGCCGATGCCGCCCGAGGAGCGTTTCGCCGCCATCGTCGAATCCTACCTGAGCCCCGCCCATCGCGACGATCCGGGACGCGGCTGCGCGCTGCCCGCATTGGCGGCGGAAATCGGACGCGAAAGTGTCAAGACGCGCCGGGCCTTCGCCGCCAAGCTCGAGGAGATGGTGGAAATGTTGGCCGAGCAGATTCCGGACGCCTCCGCCGAGGCCGCGCGCGAGCAGGCGATGGCCGCGCTCGCCACCATGGTAGGAACGCTGGTGCTGGCGCGGGCAGGCGGCTCCGGCAAGCTGTCGGATGATATTCTCGCCGCCGGCCGGGACGTCCTGCTGGAGAAGCCGGCACCGGTGAAAGCGCGCGTGAAAAAGTCTGCCACCAAAGGGGCGTAGGCCCTCCCATCAGGGTGGTTGCGGCCCTACAGCGCCCTCGCACACGCCATGTCTGCATTTTCGCAAACGGGTTGCGCGGAGAATCCATTTTCAAAAGCCGGACGGAAGGGCCAAAGTAGCCTCAGGAAGACATTTCTGGAGGAAAATATGCGCTCGATCGGACATTTCATCGGCGGTAAGGCCGTCAAGGGCACATCCGGCCGCTTTGCCGACGTCTATCAGCCGATGACCGGCGACGTGCAGGCGCAGGTCGCGCTGGCGACCAAAGCCGAACTTCGCGCCGCTGTCGAGAACGCCAAGGCCGCGCAGCCGGCATGGGCCGCGACCAACCCGCAGCGCCGCGCCCGTATCCTGATGAAGTTCCTCGAGCTTGTGGCTCGCGACAACGACACCATGGCCGAACTCTTGGCGCGTGAGCACGGCAAGACCATTCCGGACGCCAAGGGCGACATCCTGCGCGGCGTCGAAGTCGTCGAGTTCGTGCTCGGCGTGCCGCACCTGATGAAGGGTGAATACACCGAGGGCGCGGGCCCGGGCATCGACATCTATTCGATGCGCCAGCCGCTCGGCGTCGTCGCCGGCATCACCCCGTTCAATTTCCCGGCGATGATCCCGATGTGGCAGTTCGCCCCGGCGATCGCCGCCGGCAACGCCTTTATCCTCAAGCCGTCGGAGCGCGATCCCGGCGTGCCGATGCGTCTTGCCGAATTGATGCTGGAAGCCGGCCTGCCGGCGGGCATTCTCAACGTCGTCAACGGCGACAAGGAAGCCGTCGACGCCATTCTGGACGATCCGGATATCTCGGCGGTCGGCTTCGTCGGCTCGTCGTCCATCGCGCAGTACATCTATGAGCGCGCGGCGCAGACCGGCAAGCGCGCCCAGTGCTTCGGCGGCGCGAAGAACCACATGATCGTGATGCCCGACGCCGACATGGATCAGGCGGTCGATGCGCTGGTCGGCTCTGGCTACGGTGCTGCCGGCGAGCGCTGCATGGCGGTGTCGGTCGCAGTGCCGGTCGGCAAGACCACCGGCGATCGTCTGATGGAAAAGTTGATCCCGCGCGTCGAGAGCCTGAAGATCGGTCCGTCGATCGATCCGAGCGCCGACTTCGGCCCGCTGGTCACCAAGGCCGCGCTGGAGCGCGTCCGTAACTACGTCGACATCGGCGTCAAGGAAGGCGCGACGCTCGCGGTCGACGGCCGCGGTTTCAAGATGCAGGGCTACGAGAACGGCTTCTACATGGGCGGCTGCCTGTTCGACAACGTCACCAAGGACATGCGGATCTACAAGGAAGAGATTTTCGGCCCGGTGTTGTCGGTGGTGCGCGCACACGACTTCGACGAGGCGCTGCGGCTGCCGTCCGAGCACGAATACGGCAACGGCGTTGCGATCTTCACCCGCGACGGCGACTCCGCGCGTGAATTCGCGGCCCGCGTCAATGTCGGCATGGTCGGCATCAACGTGCCGATCCCGGTGCCGGTGGCCTACTTCTCGTTCGGCGGCTGGAAGCGTTCCGGCTTCGGCGACCTCAACCAGTACGGCGCGGACTCGATCCGCTTCTACACCAAGACCAAGACAGTGACCGCACGTTGGCCGTCCGGCGTCAAGGAAGGCGCCGACTTCGCGATGCCGACCAGCTAAGCTATTGCTTGGCAAATGCCGCTCCCGGAGATATCCGGGAGCGGATGCCGCACGCCGCCGCGCGATTGCCGAAGGGTATCTTTGGTCGTGCAGCAGATAGTTGCGGTCTGAAACCCTGTCTCAACCCCGTTGGCACAGGGCAGGGTCATCGAACACAGCGGGGTGATATGCAATTCGCGCTCAATGAAGATCAGATTGCGGTCCGCGACATGGCGCGGGATTTCGCGGCCGAGAAGATCGCGCCGTTCGCGCTGAAGTGGGACGAGGAGAAGCATTTTCCCGTCGACGTGATGCGGGAGGCGGCGAGCCTCGGCATCGGCGGCATCTATATCAAGGACGATGTCGGCGGTTCTGCGCTGACGCGCTTTGACGCCGCGCTGATCTTCGAGGCGTTGGCGCAGGGTTGCCCCACGGTGTCCTCGTTCATTTCGATTCACAACATGGCGTCGTGGATGATCGACGCCTACGGCTCGAACGAGCAGCGCCACACATGGTTGCCGAAGCTCTGCACGATGGAGTTGCTGGCGAGCTATTGCCTCACCGAGCCGGGTGCGGGATCCGATGCCGCTGCGCTGCGGACGCGCGCTGTGCGCGAGGGCGATCACTACGTACTCAACGGCCAGAAGCAGTTTATCTCCGGCGCGGGCAGCACCGATCTGCTTGTGGCGATGGTGCGCACTGGCGACGCCGGCCCCGGCGGCATCTCGACAATCGTGATCGACGGCAAGACGCCGGGCGTCTCGTTCGGCGCCAATGAGCGCAAGATGGGCTGGAATGCGCAGCCGACCCGCGCGGTGATTTTCGAGAACGCCCGCGTGCCGGTGGCCAATCGCCTCGGCGACGAAGGCATCGGATTCAAGATCGCGATGGCCGGGCTCGACGGTGGCCGACTGAACATCGCGGCCTGTTCGCTTGGCGGCGCGCAGTCCGCGCTCGACAAGACGCTGAGCTACATGAAGGAGCGCAAGGCGTTCAACAAGCGGCTCGACGAATTCCAGGCGCTACAATTCCGTGTCGCCGACATGGCGACTGAACTGGAAGCGGCGCGCACTTTCCTGTGGCGCGCGGCGGTGGCGCTCGACAACAAGGACTCCGACGCGTCGATGCTGTGTGCGATGGCCAAACGCTTCGGTACCGATGTCGGCTTCGAGGTCGCCAATCAGGCGCTGCAACTGCACGGCGGTTACGGTTATCTCGCCGAATACGGCATCGAGAAGATCGTGCGTGATTTGCGGGTGCATCAGATTCTCGAAGGCACCAACGAGATCATGCGGTTGATCGTGTCGCGCAAGCTGATCGAGGGCGCACGATGAGTGTTGACGCTAACGAAGGCGATCTGATCGCCCGCCGCGAGGGCGTGGCCGGCGTGCTCCGTCTCAACCGTCCGAAGGCGATCAACGCGCTGACCTTGGAGATGACGCGCGACATGGATCGCGCGCTGGATGCGTTTCAGGCCGATCCCGCCGTCGCACTAATCGTGCTGGAAGGTGCGGGCGAGCGCGGGCTGTGCGCTGGGGGCGACATTCGTGGGCTTTACGACAGCGCGCGGGAGAAGGGCGATCTCGGTCCGGTGTTCTGGCGCGAGGAATACATCCTCGACGACCGTATCGCGCGTTTCCCAAAGCCGTATGTCGCCTACATGGACGGGCTGGTGATGGGCGGCGGCACCGGGCTTGCCGCGCATGGCAGCCATCGTGTCGTCAACGACAAGACCAAGGTCGGGATGCCGGAAGTCGGCATCGGCTTCTTTCCTGACGTCGGCGGCACCTGGTTGCTGTCGCGCGCACCGGGCGAGGTCGGTGCCTACTTCGGTCTCACCGGCCAGACCATGAACGGCGCTGACGCGATCTATGCGGGCTTTGCCGATTTCTACGTGCCGTCCGCGAAGTGGCCGGACTTGCGTGCCGCGCTTATCGCATTGCCGATCGGTGCCGATGCCGCAAGGGTCACGAATACTATTGGCAGTTTCACCGAGAAGCCACAGCAGCGCATCGCCGAACAACATCGCGCACAAATTGATGCGCTGTTCGGGCATGATAGTGTCGAGGGTATTGTTGCCGCGCTACGCGCCGACGGTTCTGAGTTTGCGCGGGCGACTTTGAAGGCGATTGGCGAGAAGTCTCCGACCAGCCTCAAGGTGGCGTTGAAGCTGTTGCGCGCGGCGCGGGGCTCTAAATCGTTGCAGGAATGCCTCGCGCGCGAATATCGCGCTGCGCTACAGGTGTTCGATAGCGCGGAATTCATTGAGGGCGTTCGCGCCGCAATTATCGATAAGGACCGGCAGCCGAAATGGCAGCCTGCGAGGATTGAGGACGTCACGCCGGAGATCGTCGATCGCTACTTCGCGCCGCGTCCCGGAGATCAACTGGTTTTCCCGAAATAAATCGAGTTACGAGACGACAAGCAAAAGAGGAAACGTCATGGCGAACATCGCATTCATTGGCCTCGGCAACATGGGCGGCCCGATGGCCGCGAACCTGGTCAAAGCCGGTCACAAGGTCGCCGGCTTCGATCTGGTGGACGCGTCGCGCGAGGCCGCGAAGGCCGCCGGCGCGTCGATTGCCGCCACAGCCGTTGACGCGGTGAAGGGCGCGGACATCGTCGTCACCATGCTGCCGGCCGGCAAGCATGTGCTCTCGGTGTGGACCGAAATTCTGCCGTCGGTCGCCAAGGGCGCGCTACTGATCGATTGCTCGACCATCGATGTCGAAAGCGCGGTCGCTGCCCATGGCCTTGCGGCGAAGGCTGGTGTCGCGTCGGTCGACGCGCCGGTGTCGGGAGGCGTCGGTGGCGCGCAGGGTGCGACGCTCACCTTCATGTGCGGCGGCGACGACAAGGCGTTCGCGGCGGCTAAGCCGATCCTCGAGAAGATGGGCAAGAAGATCGTCCATTGCGGCAAGGCCGGCGCGGGGCAGGCAGCGAAAATCTGCAACAACATGATCCTCGGTATTTCGATGATCGGCGTCTGCGAGGCGTTCACGCTTGCCGAAAAGCTCGGCCTGTCGCATCAGGCGCTGTTCGATGTGTCGTCGACCTCTTCGGGCCAGTGCTGGTCGCTGACGACCTATTGTCCGGTGCCGGGTCCGGTGCCGACCTCGCCGGCCAACAACGACTACAAGCCTGGCTTCGCCGCCGCGCTAATGCTCAAGGACTTGAAGCTGTCGCAAGCGGCCTCCAAGGCAGCCGGTGCCGCGACGCCACTCGGCGCCCACGCCGAGGAGATTTACGCGGCGTTCGAGAAGGCCGGCCACGGCGGCGTGGATTTTTCCGGCATCATCCATCATTTGCGCGAGATCGCCGGAAAATAGCCGCCACAGCGTTTTCGAGCGAAGTGGATACCGGTTCGCGTGAAGAAAACGCGTCAAAAAAACAATCCGGAGCCCCGTTCCGATTCCATCGGAACGGAAATGGCTCCGGAGCGGCCCGACGGGCAGTCTCGATCTAACGCAAAAGGCGGATTGCCCTGCCACGTTGCGCGGTGACATCCTGTCCCCGAATACAGCCATGATCGAGGTTGCGACGATGACGACATTCCAAGAGGCCCGCCAGTTCCTTCTCGACCGCCGCACCGATTACGCCGGCGCGGTGGCCGGCTTCAAATGGCCCGACCAGACCGAGTTCAACTGGGCGCTCGACTGGTTCGACGCGGACCTGGCGCGAGATCCGCAAAGCAAGGATCGTCCGGCGCTGTGGATCGTCGAGGCCGCGACCAACACCGAAACCAAACTCACCTTCGCCGAACTCTCGCAACGCTCCAACCGCGTGGCGAACTTTTTGCGCGCGCAGGGGCTCAAGCGCGGCGATCATCTGCTGCTGTTGCTCGGCAACGTGGTGCCGCTGTGGGAGACGATGCTCGCCTGCATCAAGCTCGGCGTCGTCATCATTCCCGCCACCACGTTGCTGACGCCGGATGAATTGCAAGACCGGCTTGATCGCGGCCGCGCCAAGGCGGTGGTTGCCGCGCAGGATCAGGTGGCGAAATTCGCCTCGCTCAAGAGCGGCGATCTCAAGCGCATCGTTGTCGGACCGGGCGGCAACGGCTGGCTGTCGTTTGAAAATGCCTCCGAGTTCTCCGATGCGTTCACGCCGGACGGCGTGACGCGCGCCGACGATCCGATGCTGCTGTATTTCACCTCCGGCACCACGGCGAAGCCGAAGCTGGTTCGCCACAGCCAGCGAAGCTATCCGGTGGGGCATCTCTCGACCATGTATTGGATCGGCCTCAAGCCCGGCGACATTCATCTGAACATTTCCTCGCCCGGCTGGGCCAAGCATGCCTGGAGCTGTTTCTTCGCGCCGTGGAACGCGGGCGCGGCGGTGTTCGTGGTCAATCAACCGCGTTTCGACGCCAAAAATTTGCTTGCCACCATCGGCCGCTGCGGCGTCAGCACGCTGTGCGCGCCGCCGACGGTATGGCGCATGTTCATTCAGGAGAAGCTGTCGGACTTCAAGGTGTCGCTGCGCGAGGTCTGCGGCGCCGGCGAGCCGCTCAATCCGGAGATTATCGATCAGGTGAAAGGCGCATGGGGCCTCACCATTCGCGACGGCTACGGCCAAACCGAGACGACCGCCATGGTCGGCAATTCGCCGGAGCAGCCGCTGAAGGTCGGATCGATGGGGCGGCCGATGCCGGGCTATCATATCCGCGTCGTCGATGCCGACGGCAACCCCGCCAAGGAAGGCGAGGTAGCGCTGGTGCTCGGCGATCAACGCCCGGCCGGACTGATGCAAGGCTACCAGACTGACGACGGCAAGCTTGCGGGTGCGGAAGGCGAAGTCTATCGCAGCGGCGACGTCGTATTCGTCGATGACGACGGCTATCTCACCTTCGTCGGCCGCGCCGACGACGTCTTCAAGTCGTCCGACTATCGCATCAGCCCGTTCGAACTTGAGAGCGTGCTGCTGGAACACGATCTCGTTGCCGAGGCGGCGGTGATCCCGAGCCCGGATCCGATCCGGCTCGCGGTGCCCAAGGCTTACATCCTGCTGGTCGGCGACACCGAGCGTTCCGCTACAACCGCGCTGTCGATCTTTCGCTTCCTGCAAGAGCGGCTGGCGCCGTTCAAGCGCATCCGCCGCATCGAACTGGTGACCGAATTGCCGAAGACCATCTCCGGCAAGATTCGCCGGGTGCAGTTGCGCCGCCTCGAACACGACGGCGACCGCGACGATAAACTGCGCGGCGCGGAATTCCGCGAAGAGGAGTTCCCCGAATTGCAGGCCGCGCGTGCGGCCGGAGCGTCGGGAAGCTGACGCCGGGGGCAGGCAGGTTTATCAAGGATTTCGCGCGGGCTCTCGCCTCCGTCATTGCGAGTGATGCGAAGCAATCCATTCTTTTTATGGTCTGGATTGCTTCGTTGCTATCGCTCCTCACGATGACGAAGTTTGCCACCCCGAGGTCGAGAGCAGGATCGGCGACAAGATCAAGTAGAAATTTCCGCATATTTTGCTTGGCCATTGAACCTTTCTGTGAAAACTGCTGCCGGAACATTCCGACAGCAGGACCAGAATGAGCTTGACCATCACACGCGACGCCTATTTCGACCTCGTTGGCAAGGAAATCGGGATTTCCGCCTGGCACACCGTCGATCAGAGCCGGATCGATACTTTCGCTGACGTCACCGAAGACCATCAATTCATCCACATCGATCCCGAGCGGGCGGCGCGCGAGACGCCGTTCGGCGCGACCATCGCACACGGCTTCCTGACGGTGTCGCTGCTCAGCGTTTTCTCCTACGAAGCGCTGCCGAAGATCGAAGGCGCGACCATGGGCGTCAATTACGGCTTCGACAAGCTGCGCTTCGTCTCGCCAGTGCGCGCTGGCTCGCGCGTGCGCGGGCGCTTCACGTTGACCGAAGCGAAGATGCGCGGCCCGAACGAACTGTTGTCGCGCACCAGCGTCAGCGTCGAGATCGATGGCGAAGCCAAGCCGGCGCTGGCCGCCGATTGGCTAGGCCTCCTGTATTTTGCTTGAAACTGGGAATAACAGCATGACAATCAGATTTGACGGACGCGTCGCCATCGTCACCGGCGCGGGCAACGGGCTTGGACGCGCGCATGCGCTGGGTCTGGCGCGTTACGGCGCGAAGGTCGTCGTCAACGATTTCGGTGGCGCGCGCGACGGCACCGGCGGCTCGATGACCGCGGCCGAAGCCGTGGTGGAGGAAATCCGCAAGGCCGGCGGCGAAGCCATGGCCGACGGCGCCGACGTGTCCGATTTCGAACAGGTCACCGCGATGGTCGCGAAGGCGACCGAGAAGTGGGGCGCCGTCGATATCATGTGCGCCAATGCCGGCATCCTGCGCGACAAGTCGTTCGCCAAGATGGAAGTCGCGGATTTCGCCAAGGTGCTCAACGTGCATCTCACCGGCACGTTCTACTGCTGCAAGGCGGTGTGGGAAGGCATGCGCGCGCGCAACTACGGCCGCATCGTGCTCACCACGTCGTCCTCCGGTCTCTACGGCAATTTTGGTCAGGCCAATTACGGCGCGGCGAAATCCGGCATGGTCGGGTTGATGAACGTGCTGGCGGAGGAAGGTCGCAAGACCGACATTCGCGTCAACATCATTTCGCCGACCGCCGCCACCCGCATGACGGAAGAACTGCTGCCGAAGCAGGCGCTCGACCTGATGCGGCCGGATGCGATCACGCCCGCCGTGCTGTTCCTGCTCGGCGAGAACGCGCCAACGCGCACCATCATGGGCGCGGGCGCAGGTTCGTTCGCGGTGATCAAGATTCTGGAATCCGAAGGCATCAACCTGCCGCAGAACGAGTGGACGCCCGACGCCGTCGCGGCGCACTTCAACGCCATCGCCGACATGTCGAAGGCGCAGGCGCTCGAAGGCGCATTCCAGCAGACGCAGAAGTACGTCGCGCAGGCGGCGGCCGCCGCCGGCATCAACCTGGAGAAGTAAGCGACATCGTCATGGCTGCCGCTCCGAAACCAGACGTCGCGGTGATCGGGGCGGGGCCTGCCGGCCTGATGGCGGCCGAGGTGCTGGCCAATGGTGGCGCGTCGGTCACCATCTACGACGCGATGCCTTCGGCCGGCCGCAAACTGCTGATGGCCGGGCGCGGTGGCCTCAACCTCACGCACAGCGAGCCGCTGCCGCAATTCATGGCGCGATACGGCGATGCGGCGGCGCGCTTGTCATCGGTCATCAGTGCATTTCAGCCCGATGCGCTGCGCGCGTGGAGTGAGGCGCTTGGGCAGCCAACCTTTGTTGGCTCCAGCGGACGGGTGTTCCCGCAAGCCTTCAAGGCATCACCACTGTTGCGCGCATGGTTGCGGCGGCTCGATGCCAACGGCGTGCGATTGGCCCTGCGCCATCGCTGGGCCGGATGGAATGATGATGGCCATCTGTCGTTCGAGACACCGCAAGGGCAGGTCGCTGTAAAAGCAGCCGCCACTGTATTGGCGCTCGGCGGAGCAAGCTGGCCACGCCTCGGCTCTGATGGACATTGGGTCGATCTGCTGAGGCAGCGCGGCGTGAACATCGCGCCGCTGCGCCCAGCCAATTGCGGGTTCACGGTGGCGTGGTCCGACAAATTCAGCGAACGCTTCGCCGGTCAGCCGTTGAAGAATATCGAACTGCGTTTTGGATCGCAGACCGTACGCGGCGAGGCGATGATAAGTCGCGATGGTATCGAGGGCGGCGCGATCTACGCGCTGGCGTCGGTCTTGCGCGATGAAATCGCGCGGGCAGGACAGGCGACATTGCACCTCGCCCCGCGGCCCGATCTGGATCAACCACGATTGATCGAACGATTGTCGAAACCTCGCGGCAAGCAATCATTTGCAACGTATCTGCGTAAGGCCGCTGGTCTCGCACCCGTCGCGATCGGGCTGCTGTATGAAGCCGCGCTGACCGCAAAGGTCGATCTGCCGCGCTTGTCATCGGCCGATCTCGCGGCGCGCATCAACGACGTGCAGATCAGACTGACCGGCACCGCCGGGCTCGATCGCGCCATCTCGGCGGCCGGCGGCATCGCGTTCGACGAACTCGACGACGCCTTCATGCTGCGTCGGTTGCCGGGCGTATTCGCTGCCGGCGAAATGCTCGATTGGGAAGCGCCAACCGGCGGCTATTTATTGCAAGCATCGTTTGCCACTGGCGCAGCGGCGGGGCGCGGGGCGCTCGCCTTCATTCGACGATGATCGTCTTGGTATTCGTCATGCCCGGGCTTGTCCCGGGCATCCACGCACTTACCGGACTCACATGGAGGAAGACGTGGATGGCTGGGACAAGCCCGGCCATGACTCGCCACCACGGAATACGCGCTACCGCAACTTCCCGCGCGCGGCGACGGGGAGCACGCCGACGATCTCGTCGCCGCGCACCATCACTACTTCATCGAGCATGTTGACGACGACGCAGACGTGGTTCGGCACGATGCGCACCACGTCGCCGATGTTAGGCCGGGTGTTGCTGCGCGTGAGATCGAGGAAGCCGTGTTCCTCAGCAAACCGCGCGATCTTCGCTTCCGGATGTTCGAGAATCAGACCGAAACCGTCGAGCCCGCCGCTGTCGGCCGTCAGCGTTTTCGAGCCAGTGTCGAGAATGCCGCGCTCCGGCGCGGCGCGGCTCACCACCGTGGCGTAGATATGTAGCGCGCAGTCGTCGAGCGTGGCGACGCCTGCCGCCATCTGCATCCGGTCGTTGTAGATGTAAGTGCCCGGCCGGTGTTCCGTCGCGCCGCGCAACTGTCCGAGGTTCTTCAGGTTCGGCGAGCCGCCGGTGGAGACGATAGCGGGCTCCAGCCCCAACGCGCGGACGCCGGCCAGAGCTTCGTCGTAAAATCTCTGGGCGTCTGGCCAGCCCGTTTCGGTCGGATACAGCATGAAGCCCGCGAAACTCAGGCCCGGCGATGTCGAGATGATACGCGCCAGTTCAATGGCCTCAGCGGGTGTTTCCACGCCGGCGCGCTTGCGGCCGGTGTCGCATTCCACCACCACCGGCAGCGCGCGTCCTGCGGCGGCCGCCGCCTTGGTGAGGTCGGCAACGACGACAGGATTATCGGCCGCGACCGTGACGTCGATGCGTGCGCGCAGCGCGCCGAGCCGCGCCATCTTTTCGTCCCCGAGCAGGTTGTAGCTGATGAGAATGTCGTCGATGCCGGCATCCGCCATCACTTCGGCTTCGCCGAGTTTCTGGCAGGTAATGCCGCGCGCGCCGGCCTTGATCTGAAGCTTTGCAAGTACCGGCGACTTGTGCGTCTTGATGTGCGGCCGGTTGGCGACGCCGGCCGCGTCGCACGCCGCCTGCACGCGCGCAATGTTGCGCTCGACGCGGTCCATGTCGATCACAGCAGCGGGCGTGCCGAATTCGCGGGCGATCTTGGCGGCTAGGGAGGTCGTCATCGGCGCATCCTTTCAGCTCTGTTCGATTTCCTCGCGCAGCATCTCGAGTTCAAGCCACCTGGTCTCGGCCTCCGACAACTTGTTGTGCGCGGCCGCGATCGCCTGCGAGGCCTGATCGAATTTTTTGCGATCCTTGCTGTAGAGTTCTGGATCGTCGAGCAGTTTCTGGTGTTTCGCAATCTCGGCGTGCAAGGTCTCGATGGTCTTCGGCAAGGTTTCCAGCGCATGCTTCTCGTTGAAGCTGAGGCGTCGCTTGGTCTGCGGCGCAGCCTTCGCCTCCTTCGGCGCGGCCGTCTGTGCCGTGCTCGCCGGTTGCTTGACTGCCGCGCGTTGCAAGTCCGCGCCGCGCTGCATCAGCATGTCGGAATAGCCGCCGGCATATTCGATCCAGCGGCCATTGCCTTCCGGCACGATCACCGAGGTCACGACGCGATCGAGAAAATCGCGGTCGTGGCTGATGAGGATGACCGTGCCCTGATAATCGCCAAGCATTTCCTCGAGCACGTCCAGCGTCTCAAGGTCGAGATCGTTGGTCGGCTCGTCCAGCACCAGCAAGTTCGAAGGCTTCGCCAGCGCGCGCGCCAGCATCAGGCGGCCACGCTCGCCGCCGGACAGCACCTCGAGCGGGGTGCGCACCTGCTCCTGCGTGAACAGAAAGTCCTTCATGTAGCTGACGACATGCTTCGGCTTGCCGCCGACCATGACGTGATCGCTGCGCCCGCCGGTCAGCGCGTCGGCCAAGGTCGATTTCGGATCGAGGCTTTCGCGGTGCTGGTCCAGCGTCGCCATCTCGATGTTGGCGCCGAAGCGAATGCTGCCGCTGTCGGGCTCGCTGGCGCCGGTCAGCATGTTGATCAGCGTGGTCTTGCCGGCGCCGTTGGGGCCGACGATGCCGATGCGGTCGCCGCGCTGAATACGGATCGAGAAATTGTCGACGATGGCGCGGCCGGAGTACGCCTTGCCGATGCCGTTAGCCTCGATCACCAGCTTGCCGGATTTGTCGGCCTCGGCGGCGGCGAGGCTGGCGCTGCCGGTCGAGCCGCGATAGTCGCGGCGCTCCGCGCGCAAGGCATGAAGATTGCCGAGGCGCTTGACGTTGCGCTTGCGCCGTCCGGAGACGCCGTAGCGCAGCCAGTGTTCTTCCGCGACGATCTTGCGGTCGAGCTTGTGCTGGTCGCGTTCTTCTTCCGCCAGCACCTCGTCGCGCCATTCCTCGAATGCGGAGAAGCCACGCTCGATGCGGCGGATTTGCCCGCGATCGAGCCACGCCGTGCTGCGCGACAGGTTGGAGAGGAAACGCCGGTCGTGGCTGATCAGCACCAGCGCGCTACGGCGCGAACCGAGTTCGCCTTCCAGCCATTCGATGGTGGTGAGGTCGAGGTGGTTGGTCGGCTCGTCCAGCAGCAGGATGTCGGGCGAGGGCGCCAGCACACGGGCGAGCGCCGTGCGGCGCGCTTCGCCGCCGGAGAGTTGCGCCGGGTTCTCGTCGCCGTGCAGCCCGAGTTGTTCGAGCAGGTATTGCGCGGGATAGGGATCGTCGCCGGGGCCGAGCCCGGCTTCGACATAAGCGAGCGTGGTGGCGAAGCCGTCGAAATCCGGCTCCTGTGGTAGATAGCGCACCGTTGCGCCGGGCTGCACGAAACGCGAGCCGCTATCCGCTTCGACCAGACCGGCCGCGATCTTCAACAACGTCGATTTGCCGGAGCCGTTGCGGCCGATCAAGCAGACGCGTTCTTCCGCCGACACCGACAGTTCGACGCCGGACAACAGCGGTGTGCCGCCGAAGGTCAGGCCGATATCTTTCAACTGGATGAGAGGAGGAGCCATAGTGCTTTCAACTGGATCGAAATTCGAATGATTGTCAGACGTCGCTTGGCAGCGCGCGCTGGATGCGCCGAATAGCCTGATCGAGCGCCGAGAGAAAGGCGGAGCGATGACGCGGCGAAAAGGCCGCGGGCCCGCCGGTGACTTCACCGCTGGAGCGCAGATCAGTCATCAGGTTGCGCACCGCGAGCGTCATCCCGATCGACTCTTCGGTGAATGGCTTGCCGGTCGGCGCGATCACTGTGGCACCGGCCTTGACGCAGCGACTGGCGAGCGGAATGTCCGCGGTGATGACGATGTCATGCTTGCCGGCGCGTTCCGCGATCCAGTCGTCGGCAGCGTCCATGCCGTCGCCGGCGGCGATACGCTCGATCAACGGGTCTTGCGGCACACGGATGAACTTGCCCGCCACCACGCTCACTGGAAGGTTGTGGCGCACAGCGACGCGATAGACCTCGTCCTTCACCGGGCAGGCATCGGCGTCGATATAGATGCGCGGCGTGATGGTCACAAGCGAATTTCCTGTCGGCGGAATGTGCGGCCCGTTTCCTACGCGATTAGCCCGCAAAATGCGAGCGTTGCAAAGGGTGGTCTTGCCATCGCGGGCCGGGCGCGTAGCATTGGCGTAATGTCGCCAATTGAGAGTGAAAGATCGATGTCCAGCATGCAGCCTTATCGCGTCGAGGCGTATAACACCGCGAAGCAGTCTGAAAACAAGATTCACGACGACGCGGTGGCGCGCCAATATGGCTTCAGCGGCGGCTTGGTTCCCGGCGTCGAAGTGCTGGCCTATATGATGCACATGCCGATCGCGCGCTGGGGTCGCACCTTTCTCGAGCGCGGGCGCATCGAAGGGCGCTTCGTCAAGCCGGTCTATGACGGCGAGATGGCGGACGTCATTAGCGAGGAAGACCCACAGGGGCTGACCTTGCGGGTTGAGAGCAAGGACCAGCTTTGCGCTACCGGGCAAGCGTCGCTGCCGAACCGGACCGAACGGATCGTGCTGAGCGAGTATCCGGAAACTGCGCCGGTCTCCGAGCGCCTTCCGGTGGACGACAACTCCTACAAGCTCGGCGCCTGGCTGGGCACCGCGCCGCGAAGCTGGAACAACAAGGAATTCACCGAATATCTCACTGAGGTGCGTGCCACCGATCAAATCTATCGTGACGCCGGCGCGCTGCATCCTGGCATTTTCCAGCGCATCATGAATCAGGTGCTGGTGCAGAACGCTATTTTGGGGCCGTGGATTCATGTCGGCAGCGCCATGCAACTGCTGTCGTCCGCGCATCCGCACGACGAGTTGGCGGCGCGCGCCAAAGTCACCGCGAATTACGAGAAGAAAGGGCACCGCTTCGTCGAACTCGACGCGCTGGTGGTCGCCAACGGCCGCACCCCGGTCGCGCATTGCCACCACATCGCAATCTACAAGCCGCGCGTGCAGGCGGCGGCATAGATTGATCGGCTGGCTCCTTTTTGCACGGATGGACAACACCGAGGTCGTCGTCCCCGCGCAGGTGGGGACCCAGACTCCGCAGCAGCAATGATGCAAACAGCGCTTGTTGTTTACGCCTGCAATCACCAGAGCCGCTGGGGGTTCTGGGTCCCCGCCTGCGCGGGGACGACGCTGAGGTTATTGGGCTCTACCAGCCTAGAGCGTGATTGGTTTGAATTGAAGCGCGTGCCGTCATCCTGAGGAGCGAGCGAAGCGAGCCTCGAAGGATCGCGACTGTCGCCCTTCGAGGCTGTCGCTACGCGACAGCACCTCAGGGTGACGACCTCAGATTCAGCCTCGGAAAATCATGCTCTAGACTTTGACGGCCTGCCGCGCGTCGCGTAGCGCGCGCCAGACGCGCTCCGGTGTCAGCGGCATTTCGATCTGGGTCACACCTTCGTCCGCCATCGCGTTGATCGCGGCGTTGACCAGCGTGGCGAGGCTGCCGGCGCAGCCGGCTTCGCCGCAGCCTTTGACGCCGAGCGGATTGCTGGTCGCGGGCGAGGGCTGTTCGCCGATCGTCATTGCCGGCACGTCGCTGGCGCGCGGGATGGCGTAATCCATGAACGAGCCGGTGATCGGCTGGCCGTTGTCGTCGTAGCTGACTTGCTCCATCAGCACCTGGCCGATGCCCTGCACGACGCCGCCGTGTAACTGACCCTCGACGATCATCGGATTGATGACCACGCCGAAATCGTTGACGCCGGTGTATTTCACAACCTTGGTCACGCCGGTGTCGGGGTCGATCTCGACTTCGCTGATGTGGCAGCCGTTCGGGAACGTCGACGGTACGCCCGGCGAGGCATGATCAACATCGAGCGAGGTGGGCTGTCCGGCGACCGGCGGCGACGTGCGCAGCGCGGTGGCGAGTTCGAGCAAACCGATGGAGCGGTCGGTGCCGGCGATGGTGAAGCGGCCGTCGGCGAATTCGATGTCGCCTTCGGCGGCTTCCAGTTTATTGGCAGCCGCGATCTTGCCTTTGGCGATCACCAGATCGCTGGCTTCGACGATGGCGGTGCCGCTCGCCATGATCGAGCGCGAACCGCCGGTCCCGCCGCCGCTGTGCACCACATCGCTGTCGTTCTGCATCAGGCGGATCTTGTCGAACGGGACGCCGAGCTTGCCGGCCAACACCTGCGCGAACGGCGTGGCGTGGCCTTGCCCATAATCGAGCGTGCCGGTGGTCAGCAACACGGTGCCATCCGCCTCGAAATCGATCTTGCCGAGTTCTGCGAAGCCGGCCGTGACTTCGAGATAGCAGCCGACCGCGATGCCGCGCAGTTTGCCGCGCTTGCGTGCCTCACGCTTGCGCTGGGCGAAGCCGGCGTAGTCGGCCAGCTCCAGCGCCTTGTCGAGCACGGCGGGAAAGTCGCCGGAATCGTAGGTCAGGCCGTTGGCAGCGGCGAACGGGATTTGCGGCGGCTTGATCAGGTTGCGGCGGCGCAAGGTCAGGCGGTCGATGCCCATCTCGGCGGCGGCGCGATCCAGCAGACGCTCCATGAAGTAGTTGGCTTCGGGGCGGCCCGCGCCGCGATAGGCGCCCATGAAGGTGGTGTTGGTCACCACGCACTTGATATCGACTTCGATCAGCGGCGTGCGATAGACGCTGGCGATGTTCTTGGCGATGTTGAGCGACAGCGGCAGCGGCCCGACGCCGGCGATATAGGCGCCGAGATTGCCGAAGCCGGTGACGCGAACGCCGAGGATGGCGCCTTTGGCGTCGAGCGCCAGCTCGGCACGAACGTCCTGCGCGCGCCCGTGGTTGTCGGTGAGGAAACTCGATGAGCGCTCGTCGAGCCATTTCACCGGCCTCCCCAGCAGTCGGGATGCGTGCAGCAGACAGACGTATTCCGGATAGCTCGCATTCTTCATGCCGAACGAGCCGCCGACGTTGTAGGTCAGTAGCCGGATCTTTTCGCGCGGTACGTTCATCAGTTTGGCGAGCGAGGTCACGTTGCCGGACACGCCCTGCGTCGCCACGTGCACCGTGAAGCGATCGCTAGCCTTGTCGTAGGAGGCGAGCCCCGCGCGCGGCTCCATCGGCACCACGGCGACGCGGGTGTTGATGATGTCGAGCGAGGTGACGTGCGCGGCCTTGGCGAAAGCCGCCGCCGTCGCGGCACGGTCGCCGGAGTAATAGTCGAGCGCGATATTGTTGGGGATGTGATCGTAGAGCAGCGGCGCGCCGGGCTTGATGGCGTCCTCGGATTTCGTCACCGACGGCAGCTCATCGATTTCGATGATCACCGCTTCAGCGGCATCACGCGCCTGCGCCGCGGTCTCCGCGACGACGCAGGCGACCGGATCGCCGACGAAGCGCACTTTGTCGATGGCCAGCGCCATGCGGTCGGATTGCAACAGCGGCGAGCCGTCGGCGTTCTTCATCGGCAGGCTGCAACGGATCGGCGTGTAGCCGGCCTCGACCAGGTCCTTGCCGACATAGATCCCGAGCACGCCCGGCATCTGCCGCGCCGCGCTGGTGTCGATGGCGCGGATCACGCCGTGGGCATGGGAACTGCGGACCATCCAGGCATGGGCCTGACCGGGCAGGCTGAAGTCGTCGGTGTAGCGGCCCTTGCCGCGCACGAGGGTATCATCTTCCTTGCGGCGGACGGGCTGCCCGACGGCGTGCTTTTGCAGTGCAATGGCGTTGTCGCGGGCGAGGCTGGCGGTCGGTCTAGGTGTCTTGTTATCCATGAAACCATCGATTTCCAAGCGTTTCGCGCCACATGCGCTCTATCGCCTTCCGACCGAAATAACGTAAGCACGGGGTACCGGCAACGCCGGATTGGGCATGGCGGCTGCGTGCCGTGGTTGCGCCACCACGCACGTCCTTTGGGCTGAGCATGATCTTTTCCGAAAACCGGTTTCCCCTTTTCGGGATCATGCTCTAAACTTTCCGTGAAACATTATTCCAGTCGGCCGGTCCGGCCGCGAGAGACAGGTTGCATGAACAACGACGCCCGGCGCAGCGATGGCCCGGAGCCGCCCCGATCGCA
>Ga0209952_1000806_pt1 | contig 32217 bp, 45 predicted proteins | sample ThiBiot_750_biof_2_FD_183951 | JGI IMG/M metagenome (GOLD analysis project Ga0209952, IMG submission 183951) | Wastewater bioreactor microbial communities from Cape Town, South Africa - Thiocy_cont_750_biof (SPAdes) | ecosystem: Engineered > Bioreactor > Thiocyanate-remediating >...
ACTCCATTCGGGGTCGCTCACGTCGACAGACGGGAGTGGTCGAGGCTTCGCCTCGGCGTGCTTTTGATGTGTCGACACGCGTCGACTTCGAACGGCGCGATCCGTACGATTGGTGCATGGCTACGCAACTGACACCAGAGGAAGCAATCGAGCGCGCGCGACGTCTACAGGATGACCGCCTGACTGCGGTTCGTACCGTCGCGGAGGCGCGGCAGTCGCTCAGCGATGTGCGCGACGAGACGGCGCGCGAGCTGGCCGACCTACAGGCGCGGATCGCCGAGCGGATCGCGACCGCGGAGCGGGAGGACGTGCGCGCCTACTCGGCTGCGCTGAGCGCCGGATGGTCGGCGGACGAGCTGCGCAAGATCGGGTTTGCGGAGCCCGACAAGAAGGCGCGCACCCGGCGTCGATCGACGCGCAAGCCTGCGTCCAGCTCGGCACCCGCGGCGGCTGACGATGCGTCGTTGGAGCCTTCTACGGAGGGCTGATCGCTCCCACGTTCTCGGCCCCACGTTCCGCTCTGCGGCGTGGGGCTTTCGTGTGTCCCCGCGTTGCGGGGTTGCACTCCGCTCCCGATCCCGTCAAGGGCGCTTCGCGTCCCTTCGGGAGAGCCCTGCGGGCTCCCCTTGACCGGCTCTCCGCTGCGTGCAAGGCGGCAAGTGTTCCGAGAAAGCCGGCACCTCGGCGTACCGCCGAACTGCCTACTTTCATCGGACACACAACAAGGGATTGGGATCGAACGATGAGTAGACCCGTGAGTTTCGCAACGCTGACAACGACACTGCCGACGTCGGATGAGGAGCGCGGTCGGCTTACGCGAAATGTGGGTGAACGTGACCAGCAGCTCTACGAGTACGGTCGCTCTGGCTATAGGCTCGCGGCATCCGTGACGGTGCCGGGGGGCGACGTCGTAACGGTGATCGACACGCTCACTCGTGAGGGTGAGTTGGGGGACGATGACCGATGACGCGATCAATCGCGGTGCAGGTCGCGCAGCGCATCCGGCGCGTGCTCGACACTCGGGGTCTGACGGTCGAATGGTTGGCTGACGCGACCGGGATCAAGCTACGCACCCTCACCCGGCGACTGCACCTGACCAGGCCGTGCGGCCTCACGGTCGACGAGCTGAACGCGATAGCCGGCGCGCTCGACGTCGCGCCCGGCGTGCTGCTTCACGAGGACCAGGGCGGCGCTACCGCTGCGTCTGAGTGAGATCCTGATCGGCCTTGTTGAGGGCGCGTGCAACGGTCGACTTGCCGACGCTGAGCACCGCGGCGATGTGGTCGAGGCTGGCACGCTCGGCGCGCATCCTCTGCGCCTGTGCGATCTTCTCCGGCGTCATCTTCGACGGCCGGCCACCGACCCTCCCCTGCGACTTCGCGTGAGCGAGGCCGCGCATCGTGTTCTCCCGGATCGTGTCGACGCGGAGCTGCGCGAACACGGCGACCATGCCGAACAGGGCGCGACCCATCGGGGTTGTGGTGTCGATCATCGGCTCCGTCAGGCTCTTGATGTTCACCCCTCGGCGGTCGAGGTCGTGCAGCGTCTCGATGATGATCCGCTCCGAGCCTCCCAGCCGATCGAGTCGGCGCACCAGGAGGGTGTCGCCCTCGCGGAGGTAATCGAGGCAGGCGAGCCACTGCGGACGGTCTGCAATGCGGCTCGACTCGCCGTGGTCAACGAATACTCGAGAAGCACCGGCCGCGCGCAGCTCGGCCTCCTGAGCTGCGGGGTTCTGCTCCCGCTTCGAGACTCGGGCGTAACCGACGACGTTCGTCACTGCTGAACCTGCTTCACGCCCTCGGCCGCGTCGTCTCGTCGCGCTCGGGCAATCCGGCGCATGCGCGGGATGACGAACACGAGCCCGGCCAGGACGGCGACGGTGGCAATGATTCGACCGGGGAGCCATGCCGCCCCGTCGATCCAGAGTGCCGCGATCCAGAGGACGATAGCGACCTCACACAAGCCGAACGCCCAGAGGAGTCGACGTGCGCCGCCGCTCGTGCGTCCGAAGCGATCGCGCGCGGTGAGCAAAGCGATCGCCCCGACGACGAACAGCACCACGCCTGCCCCGCCGACAAGGTTCGGGATGAGTGAGTTGAACATGGGTTCTTCCTATCAATCACGGCCGACGTTGGGGCCGCGGGTGGCGCGGTAGCCGGCACTCGGCGGCCGGGCCTGTGTGCCCTGCTGCGGTGTCTGCTTCGTCGCCTCGGACGCGGGACGGGGGTAGGACGCGCTGAGCGCTGAGCGTGCCTGAGCGGCCCTGTCAGGGGCGGCCGGCGGTGCGGTGCGCTCGACGGTCACCGCGGCGAACACCGGGACGAGAGAGGCCGGCTCGGGAGGGTAGGCGAACATGTCGGGTCGGCTCATGGCCGATCCCGCGTTCCACTGCTCCGGGCTCACGCGAGCGAAGTCGAACCGGTACGGCGACTGCTCGGCCACGTGGGCCATGAACACCTTCGACGTGCGGCCGTTGCCCTCGCGGAACGGGTGCGCCTGATTGACGTAGGCGAACACAGTTGAGGCCGTGGCCACGAAATCGTTGCGGCTGATCTTGGCCCAGTCCGTCGACGTCACGAGCTGGCGGGCGTCCGACAGATACCGGCCGACCTCGCCCGTCTTGACCTCACCGAAGCCGCGCCCTGGACCCTTCGACATTTCCACGGTGCGGTACTCCCCCGCCCACTCGTAGACGTCCTGGAACAGGTGCCGGTGGATCGCGCGTAGGTGCTCCCCGTCGAACGTGCGCGGCACGTCGACCTCGCCGTTACCGAGCTGCACGGCGCGCACGGTGGTGTCGGTGTACTCCATCCGAGACAGCACCCGCGCGTCGCGCTCGTCGTAGAGGTTGCGCAGCGTCCCGATCCCCGTCAGCGGGTCGATCGTGTCGGGGTAGAAGTACGACTCCCAGCTATCGAACTGGGAAGCCACGTCAGCGGCCGGCGCCGACGACGCCGGCAGCGCGGCGAGCGGCAGCGTGGCCGCGTCGACGGTACTCCGCGAGGTCGATCGCGCCGCGGGTGTAGTCGGTCACGTTCTCGACGTCCTCGCGGGTCGGGGTGAACCCCTCGTGCCATCCGGCGGCGAGGGCCTGGCGCACGCTGTCGCGCTGCGTCGCGTCGAGCTGCGCGAACAGCTCCGGCCACTGCTCCTCGACCGTGAATGTCTCAGCCACGATGGCTCCCTTCGTCGTCCTACCAGTCTATCGGTTTTCCCGAAAACGGTCTATGGAATGTTTCGGCACAAGAGGGTTTCGGCACAGGGTTTCGGCACGGCGTGTCGACGTCGCCGCGGTGCCGTCGGTGCTCGTGCCGGAATCGATCGTTTTCGGCCTACTCGGCTCGCGGTGATGAACCTATGCGCCGGCAATCTGCTGGATGGCCTGGTTACCTTCCGGATGGTAACCTACACTCATGCGCACCGATCCTCGCCCCGCGATCCTGGCGGCCGCCTTCTCTCAGCTCGACGAGGGGCGGGCGGTGTCTCTGGATTCCGTGGCCCGGAGTGTGGGGCTGACCAAGCCGGGGGTGATGTATCACTTCCCCACGAAGGAAGCCCTCATGCTCGCCCTGGTGGACTCCGTTTTGGACCGCTGGGAAGAGGCGCTGGTCGCACGCCTCGGGTCGTCACCGGAGGGCGCGGCGCCGGCCGCGCGCATCGGCGCGTACGTCGACTGGTCACTGTCCGGGGGGTTCGATGAAACCGACCTGGTGGCGATGAGTGATCCGAAGCTGCGCCGCTCGCTCACGCAACGCTGGGCCGAACGTCTCGCGCCCTGGCTTGTCGTGCCTGATGACGTCGCCCCGGCCGAACGCACCCGGTTGCTCGCCGCCCGCCTTCTGGCCGACGGCGGGTGGCTTGCCGAAGCCGCCAACGTCTCCCCCCCTACCCCCGGCGACCTGGCGCAGCTCCGCGCCTTCGCCCACAACCTCCTGAAGGACTGACTATGAAGAAATGGCTCCTGCTTGCCGGCGCGATCATCAGTGAAGTCGCCGGCTCTCTCGCCCTCCAAGCCGGCCAGGACCACCCGGCCTGGTACATCCTGGTCGCGATCGGCTACGTCGGCGCGTTCACGCTTCTCGCGCTCGTTCTACGCGAGGGGATGGCCCTCGGGGTTGCATACGGGATCTGGGGCGCGATGGGCGTCGCGTTGACCGCACTGCTGGCCGCACTCCTGTTTGGACAGCCCTTGACCGGCGTGATGATCCTCGGCCTGGCGTTGATCATCGGCGGTGTTCTCACCGTCGAACTCGGATCGCAAGCGGCGCAGCGCAAGAGGGAGGCGAGCATCTGATGGTCTGGCTCTTCCTCATCCTCGCGATCGTCCTCGAAGTCGGCGCGGCACTCTCCCTGCGCCTCGCAACCGACGGCCGGAAACTGTTCTACATCGCCGTCGTCGTGGGCTACCTCGGCGCGTTCTTCTTCCTCACCCAAGTCCTTGCCCTCGGGCTCGGCATCGGTGTTGCCTACGGCATCTGGGCCGCCTCCGGCGTCGCCCTCACCGCCGTGGCCAGCAAGTTCCTGTTCAAAGAGCCCTTCACCTGGGTCATGGCGCTCGGCATCGCCCTCATCATCGGCGGCGTCCTCCTCGTCGAACTCGGCGCGGCCCACTAGCCTGCCGACACGGCCATGACCGTCGCTCGCACCCTCGCGGCAATTCGCCGCGCCCTCCTGGAAGATCCTGCCGTCGACATCCGATTCGTGGACGCAATCACCGTCGACAGTCATCTTCTGAGCACGCACGGCCAGGCCCTCATCCTGTTCGTACACCCACAGCATCGCGAAGTCGTCGACGAGCTGCGCAACGCCTCCCGCCCATTGGACTAGTGCGGTCGGCCGGGGTCATCACCGCGGCCGCGCAGCTCGTCAACGAGCTGGCGGTGCGCCGTGTGCAGGAACAGCACTGGGCGGCCGCTGCGCCCACTGTGGAGGTAACTGTCGGCGGTGAGCGCATCGGTGAACACGACTTCAAGCTGCGGCTGCTCGTGCAGCAGTCGCCGCACTTGTTCGGCCACCCGCTCAGTCATCGAAACTCCCCCCAGAGCTTCCGGGAGCGTATCGGACACGTCCGCACCGCGGCGCGGGCGGATCGCTATCGCGCGATCAGGTGGCGACGCCGCCGGCCCCTCGCGACGAGCTGCACGACGATCAGCCCGGCAATCATCGGGACGGCGAACAGGCCGGCCCCGATCAAGATGTTCTCGACCGTCAGCAGCTCGAACAGGGACGGGAACCGGCCCTCCTGGTGGGCGGCCTCGAACAGGCGAGTGAGAAACCAGCCGAGCACTACTAGCCCGCCGATCACCACTCCCGCGTAGGCAGCAATCCAGGCGGGGTGCCCCTGGGGCAGCTCGTCGATCGCTTTGTCCTTCATGTGATCCATCCTCTCTCGATCCTCTGACATTCGGTCAGGCCCGACTAGGTGCGCGCCTGCGGTTTCATCGAACACATGTTCGAATAGCGGTAGTCTCATCCTGGCCGGGGAGGAGTCGGCCATCGGGAGCAATAAGCGATACGCGGATCACTACGACCGTCTGATGAATGAGCGCATCTTGGAACAGACGGTGGTGAGTGCTGGCCCGTTGCAGTCGCTCACGCCGGAGGAGCTGCGGCTGGACTCCGAACCGTTGACGATCGACCCTCGACCCAAGCCGGTGCGAGCTTGGGTGCGGTTCGGGCCGAAGCCTCTGCTCGTCGACGCGGTAGCGGTGCGGTGGACGGCGGATGCCGTCGGCGTGGTGTTCTCGATCCGCGAGACGGAGTATCGCGCGTGGGTCTGGGCGTCTGCGGTGACTCCAGTGCAGCGGACGCCGTAGCCCTACCTGGTGACTTCGGCCGTCTCGATCGAGTCGCGATCGGCGTCGTAGAGGAGCCAGGTCGAGTCGTTCCACTGGTTGCGGTAGACGATGCCGCGGGGCGAGTCGCTGAGCGCGTGCCAGGTCGCGCCCGCCGCGTACTCCTCGACCCATGCGGCTACAAGCAACTCGGCTGCTGCGCGATCCTCGGGGGTTCCGCTCTCGGTAGCGCGCACGTGCGCGGCCCACACCGGGCGCGCGTCGGCCAGCTTGCGCTCATCGCGGCGCAGCTCGTTGATGAGGGCCGGGAGGCATCCGCACTCTTCCTCGGCGTCGTGGTGGTAGCCGATGCATCGGTCATCCGGGCATCCGCATTCATCGCCGCGCCACTCGGCCGCGGAGGCATAGCCGTGGCGCTGCGCCCACTGGCGCGAGGTCAGCCCTGCGAGCTGCAAAGTTTCTCGAGCGGCATAGTTCAGCCTCGTCATGTCATCACTCCCCTATCGGTCGGTCGAGAGCTTCGTAGATGCGCCACCACTCGGCCTCGTACTCGACGGGCGAAAGATCGGCACCGTCGAGAGCATCCAACTGTGCGCCTACAACCTCGAACAGACTCGTATCAGACATTCCGCCGCGGTGCGCGTGAACGCGTACGATACGAACCCTTGCGGCATCCCGTCGAGTGCCGAGCATGAGGGCGACGTAGCCGATCGCAAGCAGCGCCAGTGCGAGCGCGGTCCCGGGCCACCAACCGCCGAGTGCGGTACCGGCGACGAGGATCAGCGTGCCCATGATGACGCCGCTCCACGAGTTCACGAGCTGTCGCAAGTGAACGAGACGGCGAGCTGTGGTGGTCATACCGGGCGGGTAGACGTGGATGGCAGCCGTCAAGCTACCCTGCATCCTGGCGATGTGCTCCGGTGTGACGCTCACCGATCCCCAGCGTGCCTGAATCCCTGTGCGGGTCGTCAGCGCTGCGGATACCGGAGGACGCCGTAGCGGCCGCCTGGCGGTCATGGTCATCACTCCCCCATCGGTCGACCGACGGTGAGCACGCCCGGGCCGACGGGCTCGAACGGCTTCCCCTCGTTGTACTGAGTTTCCAGTCGCTCGACCTTCTCCATGATTGCCTCGTTGGCGAACTTCGACAGGTTGGTCATGCCGACGTGGCGCATGTAGGCAACGATCGCGCCGCGCATCCGGGCGGAGTCGTCGGGGTGCTGGTAGATCGTGATCTTCGGGGGCTTGCCGGGCTTCTCCCCCTTCTCAGCGGCGCTCAGCGGCTCTGTGGCGCTCTTGGCCGCCGGGGCGGGCGTAGTGGAGGCGGGAGCCACTGCGGGGGCCTCCTGGGCGGCCTCCGGGGCCGTGGGGTGATCGAACGGGCTCGCGCTCGACAGGCTCGACTTGCGGGGGGTGGGACGGTTCATGAGGGATCTCCTTCGATAGCTGCCAGGTGCTCGGCGTAGATCGCTCCGAGCGCGGTTGCCTCGGCACTCCCCCACTCGTCGAGGCCGCGCGCGGCCTCGGTGGCGTCTGCGATCACGACGCGCTTGGGGATGGGTCGACCGATCAGGCGCAGCCCGCGGCCCTCGGCGGCCGCGCGGAGCTCGTCGAGCCAGGCGGCCCCGCCGACGGTGCGTTCTTCGTGCTGGTTGACGATGATTCCGGCGACGCTCAGTCCGGGGTTGTAGTACCGCTGGACGTTGCCGATCGTGTCGAGGAGCTGCCCGAGTCCGTCAAGGCTCCACTTCTTGGTGTGGGTGACGATCACGGCCGCGTCGGCGGCCGTGAGGGCGTTGATCGTGAGCTGGTCGAGGGATGGCGCGGAGTCGATCAGGATCAGGTCGTAGTCCTCGATCACCTGGGCCAGCGCTTCGCGCAGCCGAACCTCTCGGCCGGCGCCGGCTATGACGAGTTCATCCCGGACGTTCCCGAGCGTGGCCCCGGACGTCGGCACGACGTCGAGGCCGGGCCACAGTCCCGGCACGATGACGTCGCGCATGGTGTCGTCGGCGCGGGTACTCAGGACGTCGGCCAGGCCCGCCTGCTCGGCGTCGACCTCCTCGGCCGTGATGTTGCTCGTGAGGTTGCCCTGCGGGTCGTTGTCGACGGCCAGCACGCGGCGACCAGCGAGCACCGCGGCGCGGGCGAGCTGGAATAACGTCGTGCTCTTGCCGACGCCGCCCTTCTGGTTGCAGAGGGCGAGGATTCGAGCGGTCATAAGAAAATACCTCCGTTGACGGGAACAACTCTAATACAGCTATTGACGGTGATGCGGGATGCTCAGTGACGCAGCCAGAAGTCGTCGGGGATCGTGGTCGGCTGCACGAGCCACAGGATCGCGGCGCACACGCCCAGAATCGCGGCGATGCCCCACAGGCAGAATTCGGTCTTGGTCATGCTCGCGTGCCTCTCTCTCGACGTCACGACGGGGAGGGGCAGCCCTGCGGCCGCCCCTCCCCCAGTCGGTCAGAACGGGGTGTCGTCGCCCTGGTCGGCGGTGGGCTTGCCGACGACGCGGACGCTCTGCCCGCGCAGACTGACCGCGACCTCATCGGCTCGGACCTCGTGCTGCAAGCGGGTGCCCTGCTCGCCCTTGTACTCGGTGACGCGGTAGCGGCCCGAGAACGTCACGCGGACGTTGCCCGACTGCTCCGCGACCTCGACGAGGTTCACGGCCTGGTTGCCGCTCACGGCGACGTCGTAGGCGACGGTGGGACCGTCGGTGTAGCTGTTGTCCTCCTGGCGGATGCGGTCGCTGACAAGGACGCGGGCGTAGGTGTACGGGCCGTTATCCCCCTCGCGGAGGGTGGGCGTCGCGGCCAGGTTGCCGGTGCGGGTGATGTAGCTCATGGGTTCTTCTCCTTCGGTCGGTATTACAGGTGTTGCCGCTAATAGTGTTATTCTGCCGGGTCGAATGCTTCGCGCTCAACCTCCAATCTGCGGCCGTCCATCTGCGACGGGTACAGCACCAGCTCGATAGGGCTCGTGGGGTCGGGGTTCTGCAAGCGGACGCCCTGCACGGGCGAACCGGCGGTAATCGTCCCCAGCTCGGACACGACGCGGCGGGGCGGGTTGTAGGGGCGGCCGTCCCAGCTCTTGATCCGATCACCGAATCGCAGATCGGCAAGCCGGGTAACGGTGATGGTCTGAGTGGTCATGCTGTCCTCCTCGGTAATAACTCTATTGTAGTAAATGACTCTATTATGGTCAAGCCTTTTCGGCTTCTCCGCGCAGCAGCTCGGCCACCTTCTGGGCCAGCAGCCAACGGCGATCGGCGGCCGCGCGATCCTCGGCGGTGTAGTCGCCGTAGCTCGCCTGGTGCTCGAAGTCCTCGCGGCCTCGGCGGGCCATGTCCAGCAGCTCGTCGATGCCTGCGCACAGCTCGGCGTCGACCGGGACGACGCGCCCGCCGCCGTCGACGACCAGGCTCAGGGGCTCGGCCATCCCCGCGACGTGCATCGCGTAGCCGTCGCCCTCGCGCTCGACGTAGGCCGTCAGCACGGTTGCCGATTCGTCGTTGTCGAAGTCGACCCGGCCGTAGCTGTCGGGGTCATCCCCGAGCGGCCAGAGCTGCGGCTCTAGGCGGGTGCCTCGGTCATACGGGGTCAGCTTGCGAGCGTTCATGGTTCCTCCTTGGGTAGGTATTACCAGTATAAGCGGTAATAGAGTTATTTACTACGGGTGTCAGGCGGCAAAGTGAGCGGCTACCCGCTCGATGTGGTCGGGTCGGAGGTCGCACCAATGATCGTCATCGTCGACGACGACAACGGGGGCCACGGTGTAGCCCAGCTCCTCGGTGACGTACTCGCGCGCGTCGGGGTTCTCGGTGATGTTCACCTCGACGTAGGGGACGCCCTTGCTGTCGAGCATCATCTTCGTCATGCGGCACTTCCCACACTGCGGGCCGGTCGTGTAGACGGTTAGCGCTTCCATTTGGTAATCCTCCCACCCCTCGTTTTTTTGCCGTGAAGGCGAATTCATTCGCCGCTAGGGAGGGCGGCCGGAGTGCTAGTGACCGTGGAATACCGGACTGAGCGCAGCGAGGGAGGATATGCCGCGAAAGCACTAGCGCGCAGGTTGGCCGACCGTACGCTGCCGAAGGCTTCACGGCAAAAGAACGGGCCGACAGGCCCCTGCAGTCGGCCGGCTCCGTCCGGCCGTCCGTTAGCCGGCGCCGGCTCCGTCCGGCGTCGGCCGCTGTAGAGGCTCCCCGCCGCGCGGTCTGGGGGGCGACGTGGCGGCGGGGAGCGGGTGCCGGGGCTGCGTGTCTCGCTGGGGGACGCGGACTAGGCCGCCGACGCGACCCACCCTATTGCGTTGGGCCGCGTAGCGGTATTGGAGTTATTGCCGGTGTTCGGTGTAGAGCGTGACGATTCGGGCGGCGACGTTCCACACGTCGTCGGGGGATACCTCGTCGAGGAGGATCGTTCGCGTTCCGCCGTCGAGGTCGATCCACCAGACCGGGCGCACGGTGTCGGCGTCGATCCCGGCCCGGTGTGCGGCGAGGTCTGATGACGGGTCGACGGGGCCGAAGTAGAGCTGAGGGGCCCAGCTATCCGCGCCCATGTCGGTGTAGAGCGTCGTGGGGAAGGGGAGGAGTCGGGCGAGGTCGTCGAGGAGGGCGGCGACGTCGGTTTCTGTGAGGGTGTGCACGGGGGTTCTCCTGTCTGGTCGGGGTGGTCAGTCGGCGGCGAGGTCGTAGCCGCCGAAGGGGGATCGGGATTCGACGTGTCGGCCGCCGTGCGGCCCTCGGATGGTGCGGACGGGGGAGCCGGGGCGCTGCCACTCGGCGGGGTAGTTGGCCGCGCACCACTTGGCGGCGGCGGCTCGTGCCTTCTTCTCGTCGGTGGCCGCTGCGGCGGGGCGGGGCATGATCGGGAGTGATCGCCAGCCGGGCAGGGCGTGGTCGTGCCACGCCTCTACGGCGTCGTTCTCGCGCTCGCTGATGACGTGCCAGGCGCAGCCGGGGCACACGGCCTGATAGCGACCGCCGCCGGGGAGCGGGTCGGCGCTGTGGTCGTGGTCGGCCTCTTTGCACCAGGCGTCGGCGTAGAACATGTGCAGCTCGTGGCCGTCGGCGGTCGCTGCGCGCTCGCCCTGGTTGTAGCTGTTGCGGTGCCACATGTGGGAGCGGGGGATGCATCCGAAGCCGCCGAACTCGGCGCGGTAGCGGTCGAATGCTGCATCCAGCTCGGCGGGGCTGTAGTAGCTGGTCGTGTAGGCCAGGGGCGCGCCGTCCCATGCGGTGGCGGCGACGGCCTCGCGCTCGAACTCGGCCAGGTCGAACAGGGTTTCCGCGGTCATCGTTTCTTCTCCTCTGACGGTCTTGACGGCAATAGAGTTATTGCCGCTCAGGCGGCTACGGCCTCGGGCTGCTCGGTGAGCGCGTCGGCCAGGGCGTGAGCTGCGCGCAGCACGTTTGCCGCGGTGGCCTTGATCGTCTCGGCGTCGCAGTTGCTCCACCCGGCGACGTATCCGACGCTGTAGGCGCTGGTGTCGAGTCCGAGAATCCCGGCGACGACGTAGGCGACGCTCTCGGCCTCGGTTTCCTTGGTGCCGCGGTGCTCGACGTACTCGGCGTGATCTTCGTCCGCGTGCAGGATGACGTGCGCGGCCTCGTGAAGTCCGGTCTTTGCAGCCTGGGCGGGGGAGAGGTCGGAATCGAGCACGACGCGACGGCCCTCGGGGTCGGTGTAGCCGTGTGCACCGCCGGGGATGCTCTCGCGCTCGACGGTCCAGCCCTTGCCGGTGAGGTAGTCGGCCACGGCGTCGAAGATGCCCGCGGGGTCGTCTCCGGTCAGCGGCCGCGCGATGTCGGTCGGGTCGCCCGCCTCGGGGTCGATGAGGTCGGTCTGTCCCATGTCGAACACGGACACCGGGAAGAACAGCGTTCGGCGCTGCTCCTCGTCCTCGCCGGTCTTGGGGTTCTCGACCGTCTCGCGCACGTCGCGGCCGCCGAAGATACGGATTCCGCGCTCACCCTTGCGCACCTGGCGGTTGAGCTTCTGCCACGTCCGGTAACCGGCGACGTGGGACGCCTCGGGGCACTGGCCGAAGATCAACAACAGGTTGTTGATGCTGTAGCGGTGGAATGCCTTCGTGAAGTCCAGGAACCGCGCCCACGCCTCCGACTCGCGCAGCGCCTCGACCTGCTCCGCGATCGTGGCTTGCAGCTCCTCGGCCTCGGCGCGACGCTGCTCGGGGGTCTTGGTGGTCTTGACGTTGCGTGCCATGTTCGGAACCTTCCGTGCCGGTAATAGGGTTATTTCTCTGCTCATCCCCTCCACGTTTTTTTGCCGTGAAGGCGGTTTACCGCCGCTAGGGAGGATGCCCGGAGCTCAACCCGTAGGGCGGTGGGGGAGAGAGTTTCGGCGCGAAATAAGGGAGCGCAGCGACCGCGTGCCGAAAGTCTCGGAGGAGCCGGCGGCGCAGCCGCTTGGGTGGAGGGTTGACGACCGTATGCTGCCGAAGGCTTCACGGCAAAAGAACGGGCCGTAGGCCCTGACTGTGCCGGCACCGCCGGCTCGACCAGCGAGCCCCTGGGCTCGCCTCCGCGCAGCGGATCGGCTCTACGCGACGCGGCGCTGCGGGGTGTCGAGCTGCTTCACGGCTGGCCCGTCGCAGTACCGGCACCGGACGCCGACGGTCATCCCGTGGGAGCAATAGCCGGGGTCGATCCACTCGCCGTCGGCGTCGACGTCGGCGGGGGTCTCGTCGACAACGGTTCTCGAGCGGAGATCTCCGTCGGCGTCGCGCTCGTAGGGGCGCACGGCCGTTCCCTCGCGCTCCTCGATGATGATCCGTCGAGCTGCGGCGTAGTCCAGCCGGCCATCGGCTCGGCGCGGGTGCGGGCCGTAGGCGTGGGTGCCGTCGTCGGGGACGAGGGAGAGTTGACCGCGGCTCGGTCGACTTCGAGCATCGGGTCGACGGGGTGCGTGCATCCACGCTTCCTCGGCCTTCCACCAGGCCCATGCTTCGCGCTCGACGCGGTAGCGGTCTACGCGGGCGTCGAGTCGGCCGGCGACTCCGGCGCGCTCGGCGGCCGCGTCGGGGGAGTGGGCGTCGACGCGGTGCCATCCGTCCCGGCTGCGCTCGACGATGCCGGCGTAGGTGAGGCGGTCGAGGAGTCGACGGGTTCGGAGAGGATCGGCGCCGATGGTGGGGGAGAGTTCGTCGAGGGTGCGAGCTGTGGAATCGATTCGTGCGTAGAGGTTCCCGGCCAGGTGTCCGAGCGCGGGGCGGGTAGCGGTGAACAGGTCATGTGCGGCATCCGTCGTTCGTGTGCGCAGCGTTGCGAGGAGCGTAGTTCTCTCAGCGGCCCCGGCCCCAGGGGGGCGCGGGTCCGCTTGTGACCGGGCATGATCCGTGTTGCTGTGGAGAGTGCTCTGCGGGTCGATCGTCCAGTGAGCGGCGCGGGGGCCGTCGGCGGCCGCGGTCTGGGCGATCCATCCGTCCTCTGCGAGGCGCAGCAGCGCCGTCCTGGCCGTCTCGCGGCCGACCCCGGCCAACAGGGCCAGGCGGCGGGTGTCGGCCTCCACGGAGGCGCTGAGGGCGTGCAGGGCGAGGAAGCTCAGCACGTCGAGGATGCGGCGATCGGCGGGGCCGCCTCCGCGGGTCCAGCGGCCGGCGGCCGCGTCGGCGCGGAGCTGCACGTCGCGGACGTGCGCGGCCATCGCGTCGGCGCGGCGGTCGAACGTGGGATCGTCCCCGATCTGGCGGTCACTCGCGGCGACGTAGCGCACGGCCTTGTTCCACTGTCGGCCGAGCACGGCGGCCTGCTCGCCTCGGGGGCGAGCTGCGCGGCCGCGGGTGGTGACGCGGCTGCGGACGTGCTCTAGGCCGGGCTCGGTGTCGACGAGGGCGGCGACGTCGGCGTGCCGCCACCTGGCGGCCGCTGCGCCGATCAGGACGCGCCAGAGCGTCGCTGAGGCGTCGATGGGTGTCTCTCGGAGAGCTGCGGAGCTGTTGGCGGGGAGCTGGCGGCGTGGGCCGGCCAGGTGCAGGCGGCCGTGGGAGTCGAGAGGGAGCGGTGAGCGGGGGTCGATGGGCCGTGCGGGCTCGGTGTCGTCGACGAGGCCGGCGACGAGGCTCACGAGCGCGCGGACCTGTGCCGCGGTGGCCGTGGGGGCGCGCAGCGCGTCCAGGTCGCCGCTGAGGACCGTGGAGTGCCCGCCGGCACGGTGGGGCGCTCCTGGTGGCCGCACACAGCCGGTTACGGCGTTGCTGAGCGGCGACAGGTCGAGGGTGGGGCACAGGTGCTTGGTGAGGCGGGCGAGGGTGGCGACGGTTTCAGCGTCGACGGACTCGCCTAAGCCGACCCACAGGTGCCGGCCGCCGGTCGGCCCGGACTCGCAGAGGACGTAGGGCAGGCCGACGTCGCGGAGGAGGCCGCCGAGCACGTCGGCGTCGCGAGCTGCGGCCGCGGGGTCGCCGTGGGCGTCGAGGTCGAACGCGAGGAGACGGAATCGCTTGTCGGGGCCGGCGAGGTAGACAGCCCACGGGCGCTCAGGAGCGGCCGTGCCGATCGCGCGATCCCGGTAGTCGTTCAGGACGGTGCCATAGGCGTCGACGACGGCCACGCGCACGCGCGGCCGCGGGCTCACTGCTGTGGTGAGTGCCCACGACTCGCTGAAAACGCGATATCGCTTTTGAGGAGCGCGCGCTATGATGGCACCACCTTTCGACTTCGGTCGCTGGGTACAGCGAAGGTCCGGTTCCTTACCGGCTTTTTCTGGAACTGCCTTGATCTACCAGGTCGCCAAACTCAGAGGATCAGGCACTTAGCTTCGGCCCCCCGTCTCGTAGAGGCGGGGGGTTCGCTCGTTCTATGCGGCTTTCGAGGTTGCCTCCTTGGCCGTGTTCAGCTCGGGGATCGGCAGCTCTGCTGCGCGATCGCGCGGGCGCGGCGGTGCGTACTGGGGCATTCCCAGTGCGTCGGCCGCGAGCATCACCAGGTACTCGCCATAGGAGAGTCCGGCGGCATCTGCGTTCTGCTTCAAGATCGCGCCGAACTCTACGGGGGGCTTCGCCAGAATGGCGTCGCGACGTCCCTTGCTCGGCCTTCCGTTCTGAGTACCCATGCGCGCCAGTCTCTCGGTTTTCCTTAACACAAAGGGGAGGACACGCCGACGGCCACAGGTGTAGTTCACTGCGCCCGCTCGATGGTGCACTCAACGTCCCCCAGAAGGATCGTCGATCCCTCCGGGATCGTGGTGGGCTGGCCGGGGGTGAGCCACCGCGGCGGGGTCGACTGCAGTTCGATGCCGTTCGCGGAATCGAGGTCGGTCACGACGATGTGACCGGCGTCGTCGACGGCGATCGTCGCGTGTGTGCGCGAGAGCATCCGGCCCGGTGTGGCGATGCTGAGGGGTTCGTGGCCGGCGATCGGCTCGGGGTTGCGGCCGATGACCACGCGGGGGCCAGCGGAGACGCTGCGCTGCGTGTTGAAGGCCAGGCGCAGCGCTGGGCGGGCCGGTGTCGCGCGACGGGTAAGGCGGGTCTGCTCGACGTCGTGCAGCTCGTCGAGCGCGCGGAGCTCAATGGGATTCGGGCGCGTGATCGGCGCGGCCGCGGGCGGCGGCGTAACGGCGTTCGGTTCGGCCAGGGGGGCGACCTCGACGCGCAGCGGCTCGTCGACGGCGCACTGCACGCACGTCGTCGACGTCACCGGCTGTAGGCGGCGACAGATTCGGCATCGGCCCTCGTCGATGCTGAGGCCGTCAGCGGCCGGGATCGTGCCGTCGGCGCCGACGAGCTGCACGTAGCCCTCGGGGCGTACGGCGAGGGCGTGGGTACGGCCGTCCTCGGTGACGTCGAGGCGGATCGGCCGGCGTAGCTGCGTGGCGATCGCCACGGCGCGCGCGATCATGCCCGTGCGCAGCGCGGCGACGGACTCGGCCGCGCACGCGCGCCGTTGTCCGTTGACCGTGAGCGTCCCTGTGCCGTCGGCTGTGACCTCGGCGGCGAGCCGGGGCCACTCGGGGACGCGGTGGAGCCCTGGGACGGGCTGTGTGGCGTTCACAGCCCGCGTGCGACCGCCGCGCCGGCTGCCAGCCATGCTCGCTGGGTGTCGGGGCGCAGGGAGCCGAAGCGCAGCACGCCGTCGACCATTGCGGGGTCGTGGGGGACGGTGACGGCTTCACGGGCGAGCGAGCGGTAGCCGTCGGCTACTCGCGCCAGCTCGGCCGGGGTCGACTTGGGGTCGGCCTGGTTGACGATCACCACGGCGTCGCGGGCCAGCTCGGCCGATCCGGCGTCGCGCTCTGCGAGAGCTTCGAGGAGGAGCGCGCCGGCCTCGGCGTGGTCGTCGCGGGTGGTGGTGGCGACCACGAGCTGGTCGGTGTGGTCGATCATGCGCAGCCACATCGGGTCGGACTCGTCGTTACCGGAGTCGATGAAGATCAGGCGGTAATACTTCGCGGCCACGGCGTGGATCGCGTCGACGTCGCTCGGCTCCACGCGCTGTTCGTGGGCGAGGGCCATCGGCTTGCTGCGCAGCACGTCGAACCGGTCGCGGGTCTGGTGGTGCACGAAGTGGGCGAGGTCGGCCGACTGCGCCCCCGTGCTGAGGAGGCGGTCGACCTGGGGCAGGAGGTCGAGCAACGTCGCCTCGTGCGGCCCCTGCTCGGTGCGCCAGCCGAGCGTGCCGCGGGTCTGGTTGTTGTCCCACGTCAGCACGCCCGCGCCGCCGTGGCGGGCGAACACGGCCGCGAGGAGGACGGTGGTCGGGGTCTTGCCCGCACCGCCCTTGCCGTTCACGACGGCGATCGTGCGGGGGCCAGGCCAGTGCTGCGAGACGGCGAGGACGTCGGAGCGCTCGGCGCGCTCGGAGTCGCTGGGGCTCATGCGGATCCCGAAGCGGGTCAAGGTACCGCGCCATCCCTGGGTCGCTGGCTCCTCGATCTGCTCCTGCGTGAGGAACGACTGCCGCGCCTCGCGGCGGCTCGGGTACTCGGGGGCTGGCACCGGGGCCTGACGCACCCATGCGTTGCCGTCCGGGGCTGCCTGGGCGGGAGCGACCGGCGCGGGAGCGACCGGCGCGGCCGCGGGAGCGGGCACGCTGTCGATCGGCGCGGGTGCCGGTTCCGGCTCGGGCTCGGGCTCCTCGACGGGCGCGGGGTTCGCCGGCAGGCTGTCGTCGGCCTCCACGCTGCCGTCGGGGTGGACGATCAGCGGCCACTCCCCGTCGGGGCCGGTCGTGGTCACACGGACGGGGCGCTGCATCTTCCCGGCCGTCTCAGCGACGCGAGCGAGGATCGCCGCGCGAGCATCCTCGAGAGTGGTCGTCTCGATCGGGTATGACGTCCCGTTGATCGTGACCTCTCCCGATCCGTTCGCGTGGGTGCGCGCCTCGATCTTGGGGAACGTGGGTACTTCGATGCCGCTCATGGTCGTCTCCTGATCTACTGTCCGAGCTGGATTCCGACCTCAGCCATGAAGGGGGCTGGGTCGATGTTTTCGCCGTTCACCTGCACCTCGAAGTGCAGGTGGCATCCGGTGGACTGTCCGCTGCTGCCGACGCGGGCGATCTGCTGACCGCCGGTCACCTTGTCGCCAACCTGGACGAGCATCCCGGAGTCGTACATGTGCAGGTAGCGGGTGGTGACGCCGCCGCCGTGGTCGATCGCGATGACGCCGTTTCCGCCGCTGTCGAAGCCGCGGAACGTCACGACACCGGACTGAGCGGCCCAGATCGGGCCATCGCAGCCGCCGCCGGCAAGGTCGGTGCCGGCGTGGAGTCGCCACACGTTGTCGATCGGGTGCAGGCGCATCCCGTAGGGGTCGGTGATCGGGCCAGCGCCGGGCGAGGCCCAGCCCTGGGCGTTGACGCTGCCGGGAACGCCGGGCTCGCACTTGCCGCCGCTGGCGCTGCCGTCGCCGGGGTTCAGGCCGGTGGTCTTGCCAGAGAGCCCTTCGACGATCTGCACCGCGCCATCCCAGAACTGGGTGTAGTGGTACGGGTCGGCGTTGACCTGCGTGCGGTGGGCGACGATGGTCGGTTCCAGCGACTCGCGGTCGGGAACCTTCGCGACCATCGCCTGGAAGAACTTCGTCGACGAGATGTAGGGGTCTAGCCGCTCCTCGCGGGTGCCCCATCCGTCCTGCTGCTGAAACAGGCCGATCGAGGTCGTGCGGGTGCCGTCGGGGTTGGTGACGCCGCCGGTTTCCCAGTCGCCGTAGTCGATGTTTCGGAGGCTGGATTCGCCCATCGCGGTCATGACGCCGATGGTCTGATCGCGGACGTTCAACCCCTGGTCGGCGCCGGCCTTCATGACGTTGGCGGCGTTCACAAGCTGCTCGTGGCCATAGCCGGCGATTTCGGTCTGAGGCACCGAGTCGGGGTTGACCGAGACGCTCGATCCGCCGCCTCCGGCAGTCGGCCCGCACTCGTCGTCGCCCATCAGCATCAAGCCGAACAGCGACCCCATGACGAGGAGCGGGACGGCGGCGATCGCGTAGACGCCGCTGCCCTTGGGGCCGGCCATTAGTTCACGCCCTCGGGGAGGATGAATCGGGAGGCGAGCCACGGCGAGTCAGCGTCGGCGCGGCTGAGCACGACGCCGTAGGTGCCGGCGTTGGTGGGGACGTCGACGAACGCGACGTAGGCGCTGGTGTCGTCGGTGATGACGGCGGGACCGGTAACGCTCGTCGCGACGATGCGCGCCGGGTCCATGTATGCGTAGTCCTGGGTCGCTTTGCCGTCCAGGAGCGGCTGCAAGCCGGCCCACCACTGTTCGAACGGAAGATCCGGGCGCGCGTAGGCGGTCATCACAGCCACGGCGGCCGTGGTGGCGCTCTCGCGCGATTCGTCATCCCACGTCGGCACGGGACGCGGGCCGTGCGTCTCTCCGCTGTCGGCGTCGATCGCGCCCGTGGGCGCGGGGGTGAACTGGTCGAGGTCGGGATAGATCGGGCCGGAGCTGCTGGCGCTGGGGGTCGGCGCGGGCGCATCGTTCGGGGCAGTGCAGGCGGTCAGGGTCGCCGCGGTGACGACGACGAGTAGTGCCGGCCCGATCTTCCGCATGTCAGTCTCCTTGGATGATTTCCGGCCGGATGACGAGGACGGGGCCGGTGTCCCGCTTCTTGTTGGCACCCTTCCGCAGGGTGTCTTTCAGCTCGTCACGGATGACGAACCACGTTGTGCCGATCTTGTAGCCGGGGATCAGTCCGTCTTTGAGCCAGGCGTAGACGCTCTTCGCTGACACCCCGAGCCGTTCCGCGACCTCTGTCGCGCCCAGCGTCGGCGGGCTCTGGTCGAATAGGCGGTCGACCGCGTCTCGATCGTCGTCGTTGCTCATCGGGATTCCTCCTGGTGGGGCCACGCGACCAGCATACTCATTCGGGAGGATAAGTACAGGTTTGGGATCATTCGGGTTGATCCTTCCATCTTTGGGGGGTTCGGGGTTAGTGTTTCCCTGTAAGGGTGAATCTCACTGTACCTAGGGGGGCAAGATGAGCGAACCGCTCAACCCGTGGCTTTCCCGGCCAACGACACCGCCACCTACGCAAGCTGCGCCCGTGGCCTCCGTGCCCGATGCGTTCGGTCCTGTGGCTCCGCAGCGGGGCATTCCTGCCCCGGATCGCGTCGACCAGCTCCCGATCCACGACCGCGGCACGACCGCCGCGCTCTGGTGGGTGGGGGCGCACGGCGGCTCGGGAGAGTCGACGCTGGCAGCTCTCATGCCGGGGTCACAAGCGGCCGGCCACGCCTGGCCGCGCACGCCCTCTCCTACGCCCGCGCGAACGGTGCTCGTCGCACGCGGTGACGCTCGGGGACTGCGCGCCGCGCAGGACGCGATGCGTCAGTGGGCGGCGGGCCTCGTGCCCTCGGTTGAAGTCTTGGGCCTGGTCGTCATGGCTGACGCACCTGGTCGTGTACCTCGTTCGCTGCGCGACCTCTTGCAGGTCGTCAGCGGAGGCGTCCCGCGCACCTGGACGGTGCCGTGGGTCGAAGCATGGCGTGTGGGGGAGCCGCCGGCTCTCGCATCTTCTCCGCGTGAAGTTCAGCGACTTGTCGACGAACTGACCGCACTCCTCGGTGCCGCCGGCACCACGAACTGAAAGGCAGACACATGTCCGTTATCGACGTGTTCCACGCGGCGGCCGACACCGCCGTTCACATCGCCGGCGTCATCCCCGACCCCGACCCGGTACAGCCTCCCGGCACCGAAGGGGTGACGACGATCCTCTCCTGGTTGAAGTGGATCGGCTACGTCGTCGTCGGTGGCGCAATCATCGTCGGCGGCATCCTCATCGCCGTCAGCTTCCGTCGTGGTGAAGGCCACGACGCCCTGCCGAAGATCCTCTGGCCGATGGCCGGAGCGATCGTGATCGGCGGTGGTGCCGCTCTCGTCGGCATCCTCGCCAACGCCTGAGAGGAGCCGTCATGGCTGAGGACGACACCCAGCAGAACCCCTTCACCCGCCCCGGCTTCATCGTCGGGGCGGTGGTGGTGGCCGCGCTCATCGTGACGGCCATCGTCTTGACGGTTCTCAACCTGAACCGCGGGAACGAGGCCGGCCCGCCCGCGCCCGATCCGTCGTCCAGCGCCACGACGAGCGCCGCCCCAACCCCGGAGCCTTCCGGGGTTGCGGGCGGCGCTAGTGTCTGTGGCCTGGAAGGCGAGAAGCTGTCGGGCAAGGTCACCACCGCGCCTGCCGCCGAATGGGCCTTCATCCGTACGGTGGCCTACCCGACGTCGACGACGTACGGTCCTGCCGACACAGGCGCAGAGGGCTACCCGATGTGCTTCCAGCACTCCCCGGAGGGAGCGCTGTTCGCGGCCGCGACCGCTCTCGCGGTGCCTGCCGACTCCGAGCTGGTGAAGCCGTGGATCGAGTACGCCCTGAGTGAGGGGCAGTTCCGCGATTCGGTGCTGTCACAGGTCGGCACCACGTCCGACTCGTCGGGCGTGCGCCTTCAGGTGGTCGGCTTCCGCGTTCTCTCCTACGACGGCGAGAACGCCCGCGTCGACCTCGCTGTGCGTGGCTCCTCTGAGGGGACCACCGTCACAGCTTCAACCGTCTACGAGCTGGTATGGGAGGACGGCGATTGGAAGATCAACGCCAACGTCTCTACGCCGTTCGATTTCGCGACGATCCCCGACACGTCGGGATACATCCCCTGGGGGGCATGACATGGCTTGCGGTATCACCGACCCACTCGCCTGCGTAGGCGATGCCGTCAACAACGCTGTGGGCGACGCGATCGAGAACATGGCGAATGCCGTTCTCGAAGCGTTCGGTAAGGCGGTGGCGTCGCTCGGCACCCTCTGGGTGAACGTGGGGACGCCGAACCTCACCGGGACAGGTGGCGGCTCGTCGATCGCGGCCGGCACGACGGCTCCGAACTCGGACGGCATCATTACGGTGCTCGGCTGGGTGACCTGGATCGCGATCGCCTTCGCTGCTATCTCGATCATCTTGCTTGGGGCGCTCATCGCAACGCGGATGCGTAACGGTGAGGGCTTCCAAGCCGCTGGGCGGATGGGAATCGTGCTCGGCGCGATCTTCCTCATCAGCGGCGCAACGGCGCTCGTGTCGGGCCTCCTGCCGAACGGGCCACAGGGTGCAGGCGGCACTGTGCTGTTTCTGCAGTCGTCGCTCTGGTGGTACATGGGTGCGGCCGCGGTGGTGTCCGTCATCATCGGCGGCGTTCGGATGGCGTGGGAGCAGCGCGCCGAGCCGGGCAAGGACACGATCAAGAGTCTGTTGACTCTGATCGTCGTCGCGGGTGCCGGCGTGACGATCGTCGGCCTGTTGGTGTCGGCGTTCGACTCGTTCTCCGTGTGGATTCTGAACGGCGCGCTGAACTGCGACGTCGGCACGGATACGGCCTGCTTCGGCAACAACATCGCGACGTTGCTCGCCCTGACGACCAACCCCGCAACCGGTGGCCTCGGGGCGCTCCTCATCATCATCCTGGGGCTGATCGCGATCCTTGCGACCGCGTTCCAAATCGTGCTGATGATCGCGCGTGGCGGCATGCTCGTCATCCTGACGGGCATCCTGCCGCTGTCGGCTGCGGCCACCAACACCGAAATGGGTAAGGGCTGGTTCAAGAAGAACGTGGGGTGGCTCGTCGCCTTCATCCTCTACAAGCCGGCGGCCGCGATCGTCTACGCCGCGGCGTTCCAGCTCGCGGGAACGAACGTGTTCCAGGACGACGGGACGGGATTCATAGCCGTGCTCACGGGCCTCATTCTGATGGTGCTCGCGCTGTTCGCGATGCCCGCTCTGATGCGATTCGTGACCCCGCTCGTCGGGGCCATGTCCGCGGGTGCCGGCGGCGCGCTGGGCGTCGCAGCTCTCGCCTCCCTCCCGACGGGGGCGGCCTCGATGGGTCGCCTCGCCACAGGCTCGGGCGGCGGCTCGTCGGGCGGGGCCGGGTCGACCGGCTCGTCTGGCTCCACGGGCTCTACCGGCCCGTCTGGGGCGAACGGTGGCGGTCAGTCTGCCCCGCAAGCTGCGCAGGCGTCTAGCGGCGCTGGTGGCGGCGGTGGGGCCACGACAGGGGCCGCGGCGTCCTCGGGTGCTGCTGGTGGCGGCACGGGCGCTGCTGCGGCGTCTGCGGGCGGTGGAGCCGCCGCGGGTGGCGCTGCGGCCGGTGGAGCTGCTGCCGGTGGTGGAGCTGCTGCGGGTGCAGCGGCCGGCGCCGCTGGTGGGCCGATCGGTATGGCGGCCGGCGTCGCGATCGGCGCGGCGAAAGAAGCAGGACAGGCGGCCGCTGGGGCCGCCCGAGACATTGGGAACCAGGCAACAGGTGAAGGGAGCGGGAGCTGATGACAACCGCAGAGACAAGCCGTAGGGGCGTCCGCACCTACGGGAACTGGCGTCAGCCGACGTCGCCGGGCCTCCTCGGCCTCGGCACGGTCGGCACGGGTCTGATGTTCGTTGCGCTGCTGATCGTGATCGTCGTCCTGATGACGACGAACATCCTCAACGCCTTCATCACGGCCGCCGTGTTCGGCGGTCTGATCCTGCTGTTGACGATCCGCGACGGCGACGGGCGCAGCGTGCTCTCCCGTACCGCGAATCGCGTCGCGTGGACGTCGACGAAGCGGCGTAAGGCGAACATCTACCGCTCCGGCCCGCTGGGTCGTTCCGATTGGGGAACGAATCAGCTCCCCGGCCTCGGTGCGCAGACTCAGCTCTCCGAGCATGAGGACTCGTACGCGCGGCCGTTCGCGATGATCTACTCACCGCACGCCAAGACGTATTCGATCGTGATTGGCACTGAGCCTGACGGCGCAGCGCTGGTCGACCAGGAGCAAGTCGACCTGTGGGTGGCCGACTGGGGTCACTGGCTGCGCAACCTCGGTGATGAGCCGAACATGGAGGCGGCCGCGGTGACGATCGAGACGGCTCCCGACTCGGGTCGCCGGCTGCGACGCGAGGTCGAGACGAATACCGACCCCGACGGCCCGGACTTCGCCAAGGCGATGCTGGGTGAGGTTGTACTGAGCTACCCGGCGGGGTCGTCGACGGTGAAGGCGTACGTCTCGCTGACGTTCGCCGCTGCGCCACGGAAGGGCGCAAAGCCCCGGAAGCCCGACGAAATGGCCCGCGAGCTCGCGGCTCGTCTGCCCGGTCTGACGGCCGGGTTGCAGGCGACCGGCGCGGGTGCAGCGCACCCGCTGTCGGCCCAAGAGCTGTGCGAGACGATCCGGGTCGCCTACGACCCGGCGGCTGCGACGCTGATCGACGACGCGCACGCGGACGGCGATGTGCCCGACCTGCGGTGGAGCGACGTCGGCCCGACGGCTGCTCAGGCCGGATGGGACGGCTACCGTCACGACTCGGCCAAGTCGGTCACCTGGGCGATGACGCAAGCGCCCCGCGGGCTCGTGCAGTCGGGCGTGCTCGCTCGCCTGCTGGCTCCGCACCGGGATATTGCCCGTAAGCGCGTGACGCTGCTCTACAAGCCGATCGACCCGGCGCGGGCGGCGACGCTCGTGCAGTCGGACGTGCGAGCTGCGGAGTTCAAGGCCACGTCGAACAACAAGCCGGCGGCTCGCGACACGCTCGCGCTGCGATCGGCTCAGGCGACGGAATCTGAGGAGGCGTCGGGCGCGGGTCTGGTGAACTTCGGAATCCTCGTCACCGCGACGGTGATCGACCCAGCCAAGGAGGCCGACGCGCGCGCCGCGGTCGACAACCTGGGCGCGACAGCTCGTCTCCGACTGCGACCGGTCTACGGCTCGCAGGACAGCGCCTTTGCCGCCGCGCTGCCTCTGGGCCTCGTGCTGAGCAAGCACGTCGCCGTCCCCGCGGCATTGAAGGAGCGTGTGTGATGACCCCTGATCAGATTGCCCTTGCCGTGCTCGGCGGCCTCGTCCTCGTCGTCATCGTGGGCGCGCTGCTATTCGTGCGCAGCGGGCGGAAGAACGCCGACGCTGGCTCGTCGACGTCGGCCGGGTCGCTGTCCTCTCGCGGATGGAGCGGCCCCGGCGGCGGCATGTCGAACTTCATCCAGCCCCCGGCTGAGTGGCGCGGCACGACGTTGCAAGTGTGCGGTCTGTGGCCGTACGCGATCGGTGCCGGCACGCCGATGGTGGGCGTCCCGCTGGGCCGCCACATTCACACCGGGGCGACGCTCTGCTGCGACCCGATTTCGTGGTTCCAGCGCGCGAAGCTCATCAGCAACCCGTCGCTGTTCGTGCTCGGCAAGCCCGGCCTCGGGAAGTCGACCGCCGTCGCCCGGATGGCGATCGGCCTCGCCGGCTACGGCGTGCAGCCGCTCGTCCTGGGCGACCTTCGACCCGACTACGTGGAGGTCATTCGCGCGCTCGGCGGCCAGGTCATCACCCTCGGCCGTGGCCGCGGGCACCTGAACGTGCTCGACCCCGGCGAGGCGAAGGACGCCGCGAAGCGGCTCACTGAGGCCGGTTTCCCGAAGGAGGCCGGCGAGGTCTTGGAAGACGCCCACGGCCGCCGCCTGGCTATGGTGTCGTCCCTGCTGACGATCCTCCGCAAGTCCGCTCCGAGCGACGTCGAGGAATCCATCGTCGACCAGGCGCTGCGCTACCTCGATCGGAACTTCGACGGCGTGCCGGTGCTGGGCGACCTGCTGAACGTCGTGCAGCAAGGACCGGAGGAGCTGCGCCAGGTGGCCGTCGACCGCGGCGACTTTGCCGAGTATCAGCGGATCACGCGCGGGCTGGAAGCGTCGCTTATCAGCCTCTCCCGCGGTGGCCGCCTGGGCGAAATGTTCTCCAAGCCGACCGACAACCCGATGCGCCTCGACCGCCCGGTGGTCTACGACATTTCGGCCATCGGTGAGGCTGAGGGCGATCTGCGCGCGGCGACCCTGCTCGCCTGCTGGTCGAACGGATTCGCGACGGTGAACATCGCGAACGTCCTCGCGGATGCCGGCCTGGAACCGCGCCGGCACTACTTCGTCATCATGGACGAGCTGTGGCGCGCGCTGCGCGCCGGTAACGGCATCGTCGATCGCGTCGACTTCCTCACCCGCCTGAACCGTCAGGTGGGTGTCGGCACGGCCATGATTTCGCACACGATGGCCGACCTGAGCGCCCTCCCAGAGGAGGACCGGTTGAAGGCGAAGGGCTTCGTCGAGCGCGCCGGCATGGTGATGTGCGCGGGCCTGCCCTACACGGAAATGCCGGAGCTGACGACGGTCATCCCGTTCTCGGAGGCCGAGCAAGAGCTTCTGACCGGCTGGCAGGACCCGCCCGCCTGGGATGCCGCGTCGGGCCGCGAGGTCGACCCTCCCGGCCGCGGGAAGTTCCTCGTCAAGGTCGGCACTCGGCCGGGTATCCCGGTCGAGGTTCGATTGACGGAGGCTGAGCGCTCGATCCGCGACACGAATCAGCGGTGGTACGAACAGTCCCGCACCGGACGGCGCGCGCTGCACGTCGTCGAGGAGCTGGTCGAGGAGCACGAGGAGCGGGTGTCGTCATGACCACTCCGAACAACCGCCGCCGCGATCCCGGCGGCTTCGGCGCGGAGACGATGATGCTGCTCGTCGGCATCGGCGGCGTGGTCGCGGCGATCGTTGTCCTCAACGTCGCGGTGCGCCTCGGCCATCAGATCGACGGAACGGGTGTCGAGCTGCCGAGCGACCCGTTCGCGTTCACGCTCGGCGTCGTCATGGGGCGGGTGCCGTGGCCGGCATCCGCGACGTGGATCGTCATCGTCCTGTTGGCGGTCGTCCTCGCGCTCGTGGTGCTCGCGATCATCGGCGTTGTCCGCTACCGGAAGGGGCGGACTCGCGTCGACCGGGCCAGCTCGTACATGGGCCGGGGGAAGGACGTCGAGGGTCTGAGCAAGCGCAACGCGCAGGCTCAGGCGACCCGCCTCGGCGTGACCGGCTCCCTCGGTGTGCCGATCGGTAAGACGCTCGGTCAGATGCCGCTCTACGGCACCTGGGAGGACATGCACATTGACATCTGGGGGCCTCGCACCGGTAAGACGACCTCTCGGGCGGTGCCGGCCATCCTGGAAGCCCCTGGGGGCGTTCTCGTGACGTCGAACAAGCGCGATGTGGTCGACGCGACGCGCGACGTGCGAGCGGAGGCCGGCCCGGTCTGGGTGTTCGATCCCCAGGGGATCGCGCTCGAGAACCCTACGTGGTGGTGGAACCCGCTCAGCTACGTCACCGACGAGGTGCGCGCGGCCAAGCTGGCCGATCACTTCGCGTCCGGTTCACGCGACCCCGGAGCCAAGACGGATGCCTACTTCGACCCCGCGGGGCAGGATCTCCTTGCGGGCCTCCTGCTCGCGGCCGCGCTCGACTCGCGGCCGATCACGGACGTCTACGGGTGGCTGACGCGCCCCACGGAGGAGGAGCCGATCGGCATCCTCCGTCGCGGTGGGTACGACCTGACGGCCGACCAGGTGCGCGGTGTCATCACCGCCCCGGAGAAGCAGCGCGGCGGCATCTACGGCACGGCGCAGCAAATGGCGTCGTGCCTGACCAACCGCCAGGTGGCCGCGTGGGTGAACCCGCAGGGTGAGCCCGATCTGCGCCCGCAGTTCGACCCGGCCGCGTTCGTGCGTGACGGCGGCACGCTGTACTCGCTCTCCAAGGAAGGCCGCGGAACCGCCGGCCCGCTCGTGACGGCGCTGACGGTCGCCGTGGTGGAGGCCGCGGAGGAGCTGGCCGCCGGGTCTGCCGGCGGCCGCCTGTCGGTGCCTCTCCTGGGCGTCCTCGACGAGGCCGCGAACGTGTGCCGGTGGCGCGAGCTGCCGAACCTCTACAGCCACTACGGCTCGCGCGGAATCGTGCTGATGACCATCCTGCAGTCGTGGTCGCAGGGCGTCGACGTGTGGGGTGATTCGGGCATGCGGAAGCTGTGGAGCGCCTCGAACGTGAAGGTCTACGGCGGCGGTGTCTCCGAAGATGCGTTCCTGGAAAGCCTCTCCAAGCTGATCGGTGACTACGACCGCCAGGCGTCGTCGGTGTCCTCCGGTCGTGGCGGGCGCAGCGTGAATCAGCAGCTCCACCGTGAGCGCATCCTGGACGTGGCCGACCTGGCCGCGATGCCGAAGGGTCGCGCCGTGGTGCTCTCGTCGGGGAACCGCCCGACGCTGATTCGCACGCAGCCGTGGATGACCGGCCCGCACGCCGAGAAGGTCAAGGCGTCGATCGCAGCTCACGACCCGCAGGCGTCGCGGACGATCATCGAGGCGCAGGAGTCGGTGCGTGAGGTCGCGGCCGCCGTCGACGGGAACGGGGCGGCCTGATGAGCGACAACTGGGGCGACGCTCCCGCTGACGAGGGGATCGAGGCGGAACCGTTCGAGCTGGACGAGGGCGACGAGCCCGACCCGCGCGACGTCCCCGACGACGCCGAGCTGCCGGAGCTGCCGGAGCGCGAGCCCGGCCGGCTGTTCGGGATCGACATTGCCGACGTCGCGACGAACCTCGCGGCCCCGGCGATTCGCGCCGTGGTGCAGAAGGCCATCACCGCGGCGGTGAAGGATGCCGTCGCGGCCGAGGTCGACGAGGCGCTGGACCCCTCAGTGATCGAGGAGCTGCAAGCGCAGGCGGCCACGGCCGCCCGTCGTGCGGTCACCGCGGCGATGGATGCCCTCGACGAGGAGGAGCCGGCCGACGAGGAGCCGGCGCTGTACTACGGCTCGGTCGACGAGTTCGTGCGCGAGTACCTGGTGAAGAACTACCGTCGCCGCGTCGACGGGGAGCGCAGCGTGTGGGCGGCCGACTGGTGGAACTACCCGGAGGCCGTGATTCGGCTCGACGCTCTGTGGCGGGCGTGGGAGCATCTGCGCCTGGACCCGACGACGGGCATGAGCGTCTGGTTCCGCGATCACGCCGAGCACCACATGAGCGTCCTGCTCGACCCTCACGGCCCGTTCGCGGCCGCCGGGGCTGGTGATGGCCGGGTGAACACGAACGACGATCAGAAGGGCGCTGAGCTGCCGTACACAGCACCCCCGGAGGGTTTGTACCCGGACCTGCGCGAGGAGCCGCCTACGGGCGTCTGAGCGCACAACGAGAGAGGGACCGGCCCAGTGGGTCGGTCCCTCTCTCGTGCGCTCAGACGGCTGCTCAGGCAGTCTTGGCGACGGTCCGCGCGTCGGGGTCTTTCCCGAACCGGCGAATGTAGGCCTGTCGGAGTTCTTGGAGCTGCGCCCGCTCGCGATCGCTGATCGGCTCGGCTTTGCCAGCCGCGATCCGACGCTGCAAGCTGCTTGCCTTCTTCGTCACTTCACCCACGGTAGCCACCTCCATCTACTACTAGTTTCCGCCGATACGGGCTCGCTGTCTACGCCGCTCGCGTCCTGCAAGTTCTGCATCGTGCGGTAGATCATCTTGCCCTCCGTCTCGGTCGCTTCGTCGAACAGCGCCACCAGGGCGTCGTTCGCGACTTCGCGGTCAGTCTGATTGTCAGAACCAGCTTGCCCGAGCGCCCATTCCGCCCGCTTCCACCATTGCTCGCGTGCGGCGTTCTCGCGCGCGATCAGTGTCGACCGGTAGGCCGGGTAGAAAGCGACCGCGGCCGCGCCGATGGCGAACAGGCCCGCCATCGGCGGGCCTGACCAGAACGCGCGCCAAAATGCGTCGTCCGCGAACGGTGGGAGGAGGCTACGCGCGCCGAACCCGACGGCCGCCGCGACGACTCCGACGCTAACGAGCTGCGCGATGCGCCTCCCGCGGACGCTCATCGACCAATCTCAGTGCGCTGCACCTTCGACGAGCGCGACCGATTCGGCCGCGCCTTGGTGCTCTGTAGCTGCTGCGCCTTGACCGCCTCGGTGGCCGGCTTGCCCTGGCTGACGTCGGCGGCCATCTTCGCGCTGACGGCCTCCTTGGCCACGCCGCGCTGTTCGAGCTTGTCGGCGTCGCGCTCGCGCCGCTCGGACGAGTCGTACAGCGGCTCGGCCTTCTCGCGGGTGGCCTCGGCGCGGTTCTGCTCGCGCTCGGCCTGCACCTGTGCCTGCTCGCGCTCTCCCTCGTCGGGAGTGGTGTCGGCGGTGTCGCGGGACGCCTCGGCCGCGCGGTCAGCTTCGTCGGCCTGGCGCGAGAGTGCGACCGCTTCGGCCTGCTCGGTGGCGCTGCGCTGACGCTCGGTGTCGGACTGCCGGCGCAGCTGCTCAGCCTCGACGGCCGCCTGGACGGCCGCGGGATCGGCGCCGGTGTTGTCGACGTCGACGCCGTAGCGCGTGCGGAGCTCGTCGCGGATGCGGCCCTCCGCGCGCTGCGCCTCGGGGTCTTCCGTGCCCCACGCGCGCGCCGTGGTGAGTGCGGCGCCGATCTGCTGCGGCGTCGCCTTGTCCCACCAATCGGAGCGGTACACACCACCCAGCTCGACGCGAGCTGCGCGCTTCTCTGCCTCGAACCGTGACGACAGTTCGCGGGCCGCCTGCTCGCTCTGCGCCTGCGCTCGTCGCGCCGCTTCCTCGCGGCCACGGGCGAACGCTTCGCCTACGCGGCCCGCCGCGGTGACGGCGATGCGGAGCTGCCCTTCGAATGCTTCCTCGATGCCGTCGCTCTCATCGGCCATGATCTGACTCCCTTCTCATCGCTCCGGGCCGCGATCTGCGCCCGGCTTCGTCGTGGTGCGCGGCCGCGCGGGCTCCACCTGGGGCGGAACCGGCGAGCCGGTGGTGTTGCTGCGCTTCTCCTCCGCGCGCTGCATCTTGTCGAGCGCTTCCTGCACGGATGCGTCGACGATCGCGGAGCGGTCGATCGTGGGTGCGGTCGCCGTGGCGGTCGACGTCGGGGCTGTCGTGGTCGACGCGGCTGTGGTGGCCGGCACCGCTTCGAGCTGACGCCGCACGTTCATCACGCGCTCCCGCACGGCGGCCTCGACGTTCGCTGCCTGCCGCGCTTCTCCTGCGGCCTTCGCGGCGTCGTAGACGGCCTGGGAGAGGTTCATGAGCTGGCGCAGCATGGCGAGCTGTGCGGCTGTTCCCTGGCCGCCTCGGGCGACGCTGGCGAGGAGCATCGTCGCACCTGACATTGCCACCCGGCCGGCACGCTGGGGCTTCACCGGGCGACGGTAGGTCTGTGCCGACTTGGCGAGTGCGTCGGATGCCTCGGCCAGGTCGCCGGGTGTCTCCTCGACGGCGTTCGACCAGGCTGCGAACGCGGCCGCGGTCTGACGTGCGACCGTCGACCAGGTGTCGCGGTCATCGAGCGGGATCGACCGAAGCTGCTCGCGGAGCTGCCCGATTTCCTCGGTGTGGCGCTGCCACAGCTCGGGGTCCGGTTCGCGCATTTCGCGACCAGGTGCAACGGGCCGCCGGCCTCGTCCCGCCGCCTGCCACTCGGCGGCCGCGTCGGTCGCCCCGGTGGGTGTGTCGGGCCATCCCTCGCGGAGCCTCGGCAGGGTGAGGTCGCGGCCCATCTGGCCGCCGCCGTACCAAATCGGCCGCTCGCCGTTGGTCGGTCGGATTGCCACCGAGTAGCCGGTGATGACGTCGGTCGTTCCCTCCGCGAACCGCGGCCGAACGAGCACACCCGAGCGGCGTAGCCGGCGCACGAACTCGGCTTCGTTCTCGCTCGCGCCGGCCGCTCCTCGCACGGTACGCGCGAGGTCGTTCCGGGGTGCGTTCAGTCGAACCTCGGCCGTGATGCGTGCCTGTCGTTCCTTCGGGTCGAGGCGGTGCCATTCGGGCTGCTCTCCCCCGACACGGGCCGCGTGCTGTTCGTACTTGCGCTGCGCAAACAGCGCTGCACGTTCCTCGACGCGGGCCTGCTCTGCGGGGCTGTAGCCGCGCGTCGCGCGCTCCCCCTTCGTCGACTCCAACTGCTCCAAGCCGTACTTCACTTCGAGAGCGCGCGCGGCGTTCTGTGCGCGCTGGTAGTCCAGGTGCGTCGACGCCTTCGTGCCGTCCTCGCGAACGAGGTTCACGGCGATGTGCACGTGGTCGTTGCCGGCCTGGGACAAGCCGTGCCGGATCGCGACCCAGCGGCACGGAGCCTTGGTCCCGTCGTTGTCGTCGAACCCCATCGCGGACACAAAGTCTTGCGCGATCGCGGCCCACTCCTGATCGGTGCGAATGCCTTCCTCGGCGCGCAGCGACAGTGAGGCGTGCCACACGTGGCCGCCGTTCACGTCGACGCCCATAGCGGTGCGCGGACGGTCAAGGTGACGCGCGATCGCCTTCGCGTTGTCGCCGCTCAGCTCGGCGTCGTCGTACCACGCCATGAGCGCGTGATCGCCGGCCACCAGGTGCGGCTCCTCGTGCTCATTGTGACGACCCTCCCCGACGAGGTAGGTCATCAGCCCGGCCATCCGATCGCCGCGCGTGACGTTCGGCATCATGACAGGCTCAGCTCATCCACGGCGGCGTCGATGCGCTCCGCGACTCGACGCACGGCGGCGAGCGTGGCGTCTGTCTCTGCCTGCCGCTGACCGGTGGCGTTGGTGGCCTTCGCGATCTGGTTGACGTTGTTCGACACCGCGGCCAAGAGCCGGTGCAGCTCGAACAACTTCACGATGGCGTTGCGTCGCTCGGTGACCGTCTCCCCCGTCTCGACAGCCAAGCCGCTCTCGACCAGGTAACGCGGCACACTCATGTCCGCGGCGCGGGCGAGGCGCTGCAACGAGCCCTCTTCCTCGGGGCTCGTCCGCACGTTGTGTCGGCCGGGGCGACCGCCGGGGATGCGCCGTCGCCGGCCCGTGCCCTGCTGACGCTCTTTCGTCGACTCGTCAGACACGGCAACCCCTTCCCTCGGCCCAGCGCAGCGACCCCGCATCTGCGGGGACTGCACACATCAAGTGTGCCGCACCGCTCGACGGCTGTCGAGGGGTCAAGATGGATCAGGGCACCTGATCCTTTAGCTTGCTCCGTCTGGGACTCCATTCGGGGTCGCTCACGTCGACAGACGGGAGTGGTCGAGGCTTCGCCTCGGCGTGCTTTTGATGTGTCGACACGCGTCGACTTCGAACGGCGCGATCCGTACGATTGGTGCATGGCTACGCA